>Ga0208040_1003779_pt1 | contig 11992 bp, 9 predicted proteins | sample AD_UKC083_MetaG_FD_184431 | JGI IMG/M metagenome (GOLD analysis project Ga0208040, IMG submission 184431) | Active sludge microbial communities of municipal wastewater-treating anaerobic digesters from USA - AD_UKC083_MetaG (SPAdes) (version 2) | ecosystem: Engineered > Bioreactor > Anaerobic >... | reverse complement strand
GTCGGGCTTCACGGTGCGCACGGGGGCATCGAAGATGGGGTTCGTTGGAAGTTGCAGTGTGCTCATGTTGTCAGCATGCGGAAACGGTTTCTGCCCGGCCAGTCTCACGCGATGAAGGGTCCTTCGTGTGTCCCGTTATGGTCGATTTTCAAAGAAATTCCTTTGACCGGGGGGGGGTGTCCGGGGGGCGCGCCGGACGTGCAACCGATACGTTGCGCCCTTGGTGTCCATTGCCCACACTTGAAACCCACGCCCTCGAAGCCCGGCCAGGGTGCGGGCAAGGTCGGGGCCGGCCACTACCATTTCGCGCGGCGGCGCCTCGGGGCCAAGCGCAAGCTCACCTTGTCGCGGGTGCTTCATAGGCGGCGGCCTTCCAGGGTGTCAACGGTTCTGGCGCATACTCGCAAGCCGGCATGAAGCGTTCGCATGGCAAGCAACAGCGCGAACACCAGAAGCCCGCGGCGCCTCGAAAGCCTCGCGGTCGGTCGGATCGCCATGCCTCGCGGCCTCGGGTCGGTGGCGCCTGGGCGGGCAGTCAGGCGGTCGGGTTGCATAGGTGCGTTCATCGCCTGTCGCTCGGAAACCTGAACCTCGGCGGTTGCCAAGCTCGGCGGCGGCGTTCGAGCCGGGCCACTTCCCGCCGGAGTTCGGGCCGGTTTCGCCAGCGGGGGTGTTCTCGGGCGGTGGGCCAGGTTGCCACGATATTCCAGAAAACGGCGTCGCTGATCAGACTCGCGCCCGGTTGTGTTTGGTTGTGGTCTCGGACGTTTCGGACGGATAAAAGCCCACACCGTTCTAGTTTTTGGCCTTTTGTATCACTAGCCTTCTCTGTCTCTTTACCCCCACTAACACGCGTAGATAGAAAATAGGCGTCCGAAACGTCCGAGCCATGCAACCCGGTAAAGCTTTTCAAACTCTTTGTGATATCGTGGTCAGGCATAAGCAACCTCCGGTTCAAGCTCGGGCGCCTCGGGCAAGGGCGCGGACGGTTCGCGCCTCAATTCCACGCCGCGCCAACCTCGGACGCTTTTTCTGTCCCGCTGGACGTCGTGCCGTTGCGATGCGCCATGCAGTTCGAGAATGCCGTCGGCGAAAGTCCGGTTCACGTTCCGCGGCGGTTGCGGTGTCCACTCGCGGGACGCGCAAAAGGCATAGTAAGCTTCGATGAGTTCAACCGTTGAAACGTCGCCGTCGCCGGCCTCGGTGCATTCGGCCAGAAACCGCCGAACGCTGTCGCTTTCCTGCAACAGCCCGTCAACCCGCGCGCTTTGCTCTGGTGTCAAAGCAAGGTCGCCGGTCTCGGCAATTTCCTGTCGGGCACGAAGAAAACCAGCAAGCGCCCATCGGACAATTCCAGGGCCTTCGTCGGCAATGAGCTTGTCGGCGAAGTTCGGGACGCGAACCGCGGGCGGCGGTTTCTCGAAACGCACTATGACAAGCCGGCGGCGCCACGCGCCCGCGTCGCCATCCAACCGGACGCGCAGTCTCGAATTTGACGTGATCAAAACGTTGAACGTCCCGGCCATGCTGAACACTTCGTTTGAACCTTTGGCCTCGGCGGTCAAAGGGTCGCCGCCAACCAAGGCCTTCAGAGCGGACGCGCCTTTCCTGTCCAGAAAGTCGCCGGGCACGTCGGGCGCGAGTAACAACGTCTTGCCGACAAACCGAAAAAACTCGAAACGTTCCCGCAAAAGCTCGGTTCTCAGTTGTGCGCAGTTTTCAGCGCCAACGAGTAACTGCATAATGCGCGCGAACGTGCTTTTTCCCGTCGCAGCGGCGCCGTCCAGAATGACAAACCTTTGCGCCGGGTTCACGCCAGCCAGAGCCAGCCCAGCCCAGCGTTGCAGAAAGTCCGCGTCGACCTCGGGCAGCGCGGTCCGTAGAAACGAGTCAATGAACCGCGGGCATTCGGCGCTCTCATCGAATGCTATCGGGCAGCGGTTGCGCGAGTAGTCCTCGGGCTTGAACGCGGCCAGGGTGGCGCGGCCATCGTCCGAAAACCGAACCGTGCCATTGGCAAGGTGAATAGCGTCGCCCTTGCGCGCGAAGGCGCCGCGGCGTTCGGCTATCGCCTTCAAATGCGAAGCAACGGCGTTCGCGCGGGTGGCGGTTGCTCGCGCCTCAAGCGGTGTTCCAACCTCGCGCCCGTACTCGACAAGCCGGGCGTTGACGCGCTCGCGGACGTGCTCCTCGGACGCGCGCGCCCATAGTCCGGTTGCGGCGGTGTATTCATAGAAGGCGCGTTCGGACGGTTCAAAAAGTATGTCGCCCGCGGCGTGGACAAGGGCGGCAAAGAAACGCTCGTTGACGCCTCGGACCGTCCCGCCTTCGCCGAAAAACAGCGGCGCACCGTACCGGGCAGAAAGCGGCGCATAGGTCGCCGGCGGTTGTGCGGCGGCGGTCTCGGGCCTGTCCTCGGGTGGCGGCGGGCCGGCGGTCGGTTGCCATTCTGGCGCCTCGCCGGCCAGGGCGCGCAACTGGTCGGGCGTCCCGCCGGCCTCGAAAAAGTCGGAAGCGTCTTTGATCGGCTTCCCGGCCAGCGTCGCGGGCAATTCCGCAACGCGAACGGACCGCGCCTTGCCGTGAAGCGAACGCGCGACAAGCTCGCCGTGCTTCCGTCCAGGTTCGTCCCGGTCGGGCAAGACGACAACCTCGCCGCCAGCCAAGGCGTCCGAGTATGTGTCCAGCCACTTTCCCGCGCCGCCGGCGTTCGTTGTTGCCTTGAAACCGGCGTGGACAAGCGCGGCAACGTCCTTTTCGCCCTCCACAAGGTAGATAGGTTTGCCCTGGCGGACCGCGGCCAAGACTTCGGGCAGCCGATACAAGACGCGCCGGGTGTCGCCCAGCTTCCAAGTCCAACATCCCTTCCCGTCGGGCCTTCGTTGTCGAAAGTCCTTCGGTTCAAGCCTGACAACTTGAAATAGCAGGGCGCCGCGTTCGTCCCGGTAGTCATACTTCGCCACAATGCGCCCGCGCGGCGCGCCGTTGCCGCCAGGGCGCGTCTTTTCGCGGCTCGGGAACAAGTCGGCCAAAGCCACGCCCAAAGCGCCGCAAATGGCCTTTACGTCACAACCCGCATGGCAACGAACCAACGTCCGCCCGTCGGCGCCTTCCGAAATCGACAAGCTCGGGTTGCTGTCTTGATGCGCCGGGCAGCGGGCTTGCCAGCCCGCGCCGTTCGGGCGCGGGTGGCAGCCGTGGGCCTCTAACAGTGAAACGAATTCGCCGGCGGTCATAAGTGCGTTCCTTAGGCGCGTTGAGGGTAAAAGGCGCGGATAACCTCCTGGGCCTCGCGGCGAGAAAGAACCTTCGGTTGAATCGTGTACTCGGCGCAGTCGGGCGAACCAGTAGCGCACGCCATGATGATTCGGAAAATGTCCTGTCGGCGGGCGAGCGGGAAGTTGCGCCCTTCCGTAAGATGCCGATAGACCTTCGCGATATGGACCCAAATCGCAATCTCACGCTCCGGGTGCATGTCGCGCCGGAAACCGTCCTCCCATTCTTCAAGGCTCAAAGGGCGAACAGCTTGAAGCGCGCTCTTAATGTGGCGAAGTATTTGACGAATGCTCTCGTTGAACGGCGGGTGGTAATACTCCTTGCCTTGCTCAAGTTCCGAACAGTGAGCCCATGCCTCGCCTTGGCCTCGGAAGTTGACCAATATCATGCCGGGCGCGAGTTCCGCCGCGGGAATCCAGTTGAATTGTCCCGTCTCTCCGTTGTGGACGCGGACGAGATTTGCGTTTCCGCTCTTCTGTGAGTTAGTGTTGTTCATATCGGTTGACCGTCTTTCGCGTTTAGTCTGGCGACGGCGCGGAAGGCGGTTTCTTCTTGGTTTCAGGCTTGCGGGGTCAAGGGCAGTCCAGCGGTGCATATGCGACGCACTTCCTCGGCGGGAATCCGCCAACCGCTCCCAACGCGGACCGCTTTGATCCGGCCTTGGCGGACCGCCCGGCGAACGCTTTCAGCGTGCCACTTAATGAGTCTGGCGAAGTCGCCCGCGGTGTACATGGCGGGCGCGCCCTCTGTTTGTTGCTCTGTCAATCTCTGCTTCATTTCGTGTTTCCCTTTCGTTCTTCGCGCAACTTGCGCTTGTTCGGGGCAACCGTATCAGACGCGATTTCGCGGTTTTTCGGGCCTGGGCGAAGCAAAACGCGACGGTCGGAAAGCAAAACGCGACGGTCGGAAAGCAAAACACAACCGCCGCCAAGCAAAGCCCAGCGGCGGTGAAGCAAACGACGGTTTTTAGCGGGCGGGAGTTACTGCAAGGACTTTTTCAAAGTTTTTTTCGGTTGCGCCTTTTGTTGGCCATGTCGGGCTTGTTGCGGACCTTGCCATGCATCGCTCCACTCTTGGCGCGAATGTAGGACTTCCTAGACGCGTACTGGCTGGCGAAGCTTCTGGCGGCCTCAGCGAATTCCCTTTCGCTCAGAGAGAGCTTGCGCCAGTCAGCAAAGAGTTGGCTTATCAGGTTCGGCTCAGGCTTTAAGGATACCTTGCTCTCGTCTTCACCTTTGTCCAGGGCTTGAGTCATCCGCCGGTCACACTCCAGGCTCCAAAGCCAGCCCTTAAGACTCTTGGCGGCCTCAGCGGTTCGCCCGCGTAACGAAGGAACCGCCAAACGCGGAAGCGCGTCTGCCGGGACCGGGAACTTGTCGGGCTTCTGGATCTTGGCAATGGCCTCGGCTTCCAGCCTGCGCTTCCTCTTAGAACTTCGCGACTCAGAGGCAAGGCGCTGTCTATATTCATGCCTTGCTTCGCCGATTGGGCCTTCATCATCCGCAACGCGAAGAACTGTCTCACGGCATTCTCTCCAAACAGCCAGGGCGCGCGCCGCCAGTTGTGCGGCGGGTTCGTCAGCGTTCCGGGCCAACCCGGCGGCGAGGGTCACGATATGGTTAAGGGTTGGAAACTTTGACGGGCGATGCTCTCTCATTAGGTTGAACTTGTCTTCCAATTCGCAGAGGGCCTCTAAGGGCTTGCTTTCGCTTTTCATTTCGTGGCGGTGGTTTCCGAGTTCAGCATGGCGCCCAGCGGGACAACGGCGGACCGGCGGGCGTCAACGTAGAAGTTTGCCGTTGTTCCAAGGTTCGAGTGTCGCAGCATTCGGGACGCAACGTTTATGTCCGCGCGCGCGGCGAGAATTGAACCAAACTCTTTTCTGCACTGATGCAGCGGGCAGGGTCCGTCAACACCATGCCTTCGCAACCAAGCGGTGGCGCGGTCAAACGTCTCGGCGGCGCGGTAGTATTGCGCGGCGCGGGTCGGGCGGGCCTCGGCCTCGGGCGCGACAACGTACAGGCTCGCCGCCGGGCGGGTGGCGCGGACCGCGGCCAGTTCGGACAGCAAAGCCGGGTCCACGTAAACGACGCCCTCGGACGAATCCGTTTTGAGCGCGTGCCGCAAAGGCATAACGCGGACCGCGGCTTGGGCGAAGTCCACTTGTTGCCATTGTAGGGCGTCAACCTCGCCGCGGCGCAAGCCCGCGGCCACGGCCAGCAGAATTGTCAAGTAAACGTCCGGGTCCGCCTCGCGGAGTTCGGCGCGGGCCTGGGCAATGAGTTCGTTGACGTTGAACGTCGAAACGTAGCGGGTCGAACCGGTATTGCGTTCAAGCTTCACGCCCTCGAAAGGCAGCGGCTTGGGCAGCTTCACCGAAAGGCGCGCCAAGGTTTCCTCGGCGAACAGGCTTCGCGCGTTGCGAATGTAGGAATTCGCGGACCGCTTGGCGCGTTGCTGGGCCAGGGCGTCGCGTCCGGCCTTCGCAACGAAGCCCACACGCCAACGGTTCACGTTTTGGCCAGTCAGAACACGAAGCGAAACCGCGTCCGCCGGTTCGCGCCAGACCGGGCGGGTCGGGTCGAACCGCTTCCCGCCGCGGACCGCCGTCCCGGCGATATCGGCGGCAATCCGGCGGAGGGCGTAACCGTAGTTGGCCAAGGTCCGGGCGCGCATTCCGCCGGCGGCTTCAACCGCGGCCAGGAATTGGCCAACGGTGGCGACAGCCTCGGGCTTCTGGCGGTCCGGGCAACATTCGGCCAGGGCGCGCTCCCAGCCGTGCTTGACGAGAAACTCCCAGAACCGCGCGGCGGTCCGGGCGGCGGTCCGCCGGTCATTCGAGCCAAGCGGAATCCACTTGCGCCTTCCGCCGTACTGAATCCGCGCGTGCCATTCGGCCACTTGACGGCTTGCGCCTTCAACCGTGTAGGTCGGGCGGGTGATCTTCTTTTCCCAGACCGCGGCGGCGAACCGAGAGACAGAAGGTGAAATCTTGGCCACTTCTTGGCCACTTTCTGCGTTTGGTGCGGTTTTGCTTGGTTGTGTCATGCTGTGGCCAAATTCGCATATTTGCTCAGCAAAACAAGGCTTTTCGCGCAATTCGGCAAAGTATCATGCAACCTGATAAAACCGGTAAGCAACCGACTACGGATCAGAAGGTTTCAGGTTCAACTCCTGATGGGTGCGCCACTAATAGCCAAGGACTTACAGTGAATTTAACCGACAAGCCCAAACCCATCTTGGCCACTTCTTGGCCACTTGTCGCGGCGGCGGTCGGGCTTCTTGGCCACTTCTTGGCCAGTGTTTCAGGGTGCAAATCCGCCGCACTTGGCCACAAGTCCGGGTGAAAAAGAGAACCGGCGGGCGGTGCCGGCCAGGGTGTGTTTGCCACTTCGCCCGGCGTCCGGTCGGGAGTCATGCGAGGCGGACCGGCTTCACGGTCGGGCCACAACCAAGGGCGCCGCGCGGCTTCGTTGCGGACCGCCGGTTTCTTCGCCTGATGGCGTGAACCGTTGGCGGCTTTCTCCGTGTACTTGGCAACCGTTGCAGTCTGGACCGCCTTCCGGTGCGGTCCCCTCGGGGCGGTCCGGGTCTGGTCAGTGGCGGCGCCGGTGCCGGTCCGGTCAAAGAAACTCGTCGGGACGTCTCTCGCGAGAGGCACGGGGCTTCTTTGTCTTGGCAGCGGCTTCTTCTTCCGCGGCGCGTTCGAGGTTCAGGGCCAAAAGGCGCTCGAGGATTTGCTCCTCCGACAAGTCGGCGGGCCAGCCGTAGGCGGCGGCTACGGCGGCGTCAAGGCGTTGGTGGGCGAGGGCAAGCCAGGCGGGCCGTTCGTTGTAGAGGTTCGTCAACGTCCGCTTCTTCAGCTTGGCGGCGCAATCGGCGTCCCGCGGTTCAAGGCGAGGATAGCGGACGGTTCCGACTTGGAAGCCTCCGCGGTCTTGGACCGTGGCGCGGTCAATGTAGCGGTCCCACGGGCCGCCAACCGTGCCGGGGAACTCCAGGACGCGCGTCTCCGTCCATTCGGGCGGATTTAACCAGCGTTCGCGCAGGTCGTTCAACTCCTTTGCCGCAGCGGCAATCTCGGCTTGCTGAGCGGGCGTCGGGCGAGGGAACGGAAACATTTCAACGCAGGTCGAAGGCGTATAGCGAGGGCGAGTTTCTAAGCGCGTACCGAGCTTGAGCGCCCAGACCTCATGGAAGCGCGCATGCAAGATGCCAAACAAGAAATCGCTGTCGGTGGCAAAAGCAACCACTGCATCTGTCGTTAGACGCTCCGGCGTACTCCACACGAAAAGGCGATGCTTGGAAACACGAGGCGAAATGAGGAAACGAGACAGCCCAAACAAGGCCGCCCGCATGGCTTTCTGAGGATCGCCAAGCAGCCACCAGTTCCTTGCTCGCATAGCCCGGCGGTTCTTCTTGCGAACAGGTAGAACAGTATCGGTGAGATACTTAAACGGTGCTGCGTAGTGAGCGGCAGCGGCAACGTCCAATGCCGGCGGGACATCTACAATCCACAAATCTCTTTCGCGTTTTGTGATGGTCAGAGCATTTGCCCAAGGCCGGACCACATCACTGTTGGGAATCCCCTTCGGATTTGGCTCCAAAAGCTGCCGCAAGGCTTCCTCTTTTGTGATGGAGAACGGCCCATGCACTGCCGCTCCGATGAAGGAAAGGTTGGCGTTCTCGCTGAGCGGTTGGGCTTCAACTGTATCCGCGTGGACGGTCAGGTTGGCGTTGATACTGCGGACTTTCTTGCCGTCAAGGGTGTGGCCGTCCTCCACGCCCCTGTCGAATCCAACCATGCTGACGTGAACATTTGCGCCGTCCAGAATCCAAGGCCGGTCGCTCTCGGCAAAGAAGATGTCACCCGTGTTCTTGATGCGCTTCAAAACTTCGCGGTTGGCTCCGCCACGAATCCCCTGCGTCGCGAGCAAACCGGCGCGTTTGCACTTGGCTTCTTCGATGTGCTCACGCGCCTTCTCAAACCAGTAACAGCAAAGGTCCGACTGGCCGGGGATTCGATTACCGTAGATTCGGCGCAGTTCTTCAACGTAACCGTCGCCCAGTTCGCCGCGCATGAGTTTGTCGCCGAGAAACGGCGGGTTGCTCACGATCACATCGCACTTGGGCCATTCCTGCTCGGTGTAGAACTTCAAGGCATTGTCGCCGGCGTGTTCGCCCGCTTGGGCTTCCTTAAGCGTCTTGGCCTTGCTGCGGAAATGCGGCACGAGTAAGGCGTCTTCGTTCTGGAAACCTTCGAGGTCTTGCAGCACGGGCGAACGGTCGTTGTCGAAACCGTTGTCCCGCCGCCATTGCAGGAAACCGATTTGCACCGAGACTTGCGCCAACTCGAAAGCGTAAGGGTTGATTTCGATGGCGGCGAGTTGCTGCACGCTCACTTGGGGCGTCAAGTGGAAGCCCAGTTGCGCGGCATAGGTGATGACTTCCTTTTCCAGGTCCAGCAGCATCCGCAACGAGACGTAAAGGAAATTCCCACTGCCGCAGGCCGGGTCCAGGATGACCAGGCCGGCGAGCTTCTGCTGAAACGCGGCCAGCTTCTCGCGTTGGGCGGGCGTGCCCTCCCCTCTGGCGTAACTGGCGGCGAGTTTGCCTCTCAGCGCGGTCCATTCGCGGCGCAGAGGGGCCATAAGTACGGGTTCAACCAGCGTCGTGATGTCCGCCTCGCTGGTGTAGTGCGCCCCCAGTTGCGCCCGTTGCTCGGGCTCCATTGCGCGCTCGAACAGCGTGCCCATGATGCTGGGTTGAATAAACTGCCAGTCCGCCGCGCTCGCGTCGGCCAGCCGGCGCAACTCGTCTTCAGTGAGTTCAAAAACGGTCGAATCCTCGAACAAGTGGCCGTTGAAATGGCGGATGCGGTCCTTGCCGAAAAAGCCGCCCTTGGCCATGACAGCGAAGAGGTTTTCGAGCGTTGTGGCGAAGCCGGGCGGATCGGCGAGGCCGGTCTTCAGCAGGTCGCTGAAGAGCGTCTTGGGCAACAGGCCGGTGTCTTCGGCGAAGAAACAGAAGACGATGCGATTGAGGAAACGGGCAATGCGTAGGTTCTTGCGCTGGGCGAAGGTCATTTCCGCCCGCGTCTTCGCGTTGGCCAGTTCGGCGGCTTCCCGCTTCTGGAGCGACTTCGCGACTTCGGCAATGGTCTCCGCCAAGGCTTCGGTCACTTGTGCCGTCGTGCGCTGTGGCTTGAGGAAGTCCGGGTTCTCGAACAGGGCGCGGAGAATCCGCAAGTTCTCCGGGCGGTCAATCTGGTCGTTGCTGAACTCGTGGGTTTCCTGCACCGTCCCGTTGAAGTTAGTGCGGACGATGTAACGGTCGAAGTCGCAGACAACCAGCAAGGGCGGATTGAGCAGGCTTTCCCGGTAGCGGAGCAATTGGCGATAGGCTTCGTCGAGGTTCTTCTTCTTGCCCTTGTACTCCCAAGCGAAGCAGCCCTTCTTCCAAACGTCGGCAAAGCCGCGCTCCGAGGGCTCAACCTCTTCGCCGGTTTCCTTCAACTCAAACAGTTCGGCGTCTTTGACCACGCGCTTCTGGAAGCAGAAGAAATCGCCAGTCGAGTCCGCCTCCAACGGCGTCGGCACCCCCAACAAGCGGCAAAGATCGTCAAAATGCGACTGGTAGGCGGCGGATTCCTTGCCGGTGAACCGGCCCCACTTTCTTTTGAACTCAGCGGCGGTCATTTGCAGCGGTGCGGGAGTGTGGCGGCAACCTGCGTTCCGCCGCAAGCCTCGATGTCTGGCCGTGCCGGTCCGTCTAGCGGGGCTGGGCGTCACCCTCGGCTCGGAATCGCGGTGGCGTTGCGAGCCAGCGTGGCCACAGGCGCGCGCCAGGGCCTCGCGGCGGGGCGTTCGAGGCGGCGCGGGTGTGCAATGGTGCGGACCGTCCGCGGGCGCGTTCCTGGGGCCTCTAGGCGCCTTCGTGGCGCGTTCTGTCCCGCCGGCAGCAACGGCGTTTCTGGCGTCGCACCGTCAAAAGGCGCCGTTTCGGCAAGGCGGGCGCGAAAACTTGCGGCTAGAATGCCCCACAACGCATTTCTCGGGGGCGGGTGGCATGGAGACACCAGCCTTTTCACGGCCTCGGGGCCTCGGGTGATCGCCAGCCGGCGAGGGCCTCTGCCGGCACGGTCGGGTCGGTGGGGCGGATCGGCGGCGCGTCAGCGTCGGGGCTTCGCTGTCACACCTCCCGCAGTCTCTTCATGTTGTCTTCCGACCACTGCTCAAGTTGCATCCGCGCAAGCTCCGGGTCTGCAGGGTTGACTCGCGCGGCCAAGGCCATCGGCGCGGTCGTCAAGATGTCCCGCATCGGACCGAGGTATTGACGGATGACCGTTCGGGCCTCTTCCATCGTCACCAGTTCACCTTCAGTCTTGCGGCGTTGTAGTTGGATCAGCTTCGCCTGTTCCTCGTCACGGTGGGCCTGGGCGGCCATGCGACGGGTCTTCAGGTCTCCCGCAGCCTGGTTGCGATAGTAATCGATCAAACGCTTGAGCGTCTCGGAGGTCGGATATGCTCCCTTGACGGGCTTTGGGATGTGGCCTTGGTCCGCCAACTGCCGGAGTCGGCGGGTCGTGATGCGTGCGAGTTGAGCGATCGTTTTTGCTGGCGTCGTTTTCATAGGTCGATGTCTGGGGTTTGGCGGGTGTCCTTTTTCATCCGCTCCGCTCTTTCGGCGAGGGCGGCAAGCTGTGCGGTCGCTTTCAGTGCTCCCGTGAAATCGCCCACTTCCAGCAACCTGCGATAGAGGTCCCGGGTCGCGGCCATGCACCAGCCGGTGATGGCCTCCTGAGGGGATCGGTAGAGCCGCACGAAATTCTGTGTGACGACGGCCAGCGTCTTGTCCGGGTCGGCCTGCGGGTACAATCGAGCGGTCGCCTCCCGGATCGCGGTCAGGTCCTGGCCTTCGAGAATCCATCGCTCGATTGCACGCTCAACCGGCGGCTTGTCAGATTGTGAGTCGCTCGAAGTCGGCGGCGAGTTGGGCGGTGCTTTGAGTGCTCTGTTTGGTTTTTTCATGGCGCTCGAAGATGTCGTTCAGGATTTCGTCGAGGAATTGGTAAAGCTCGGGGTCGTCTTTGATTTCAACATCCTCCAAGCGGGGGTTGAAATTAAGGTTCATGCTCGTCCGGCAAACGAGGTGGAAGCGGTCGGTGGCCATCAGCAGGAATTTGCAGTGGTTGCGCGTCACTACCACGGCTTCATTCCCGAATCGCCGGCGGATCGTGGCAATCAGGCCGGGCTGCCGGCGCTGAAAGCTGAAGTCGATCAAGACGCGGATCGAGGAGAACCGGGCTTCGTTGGTCAACTCCTGCAATTCGTCCAGGTCGGCGCGGGCAACCGTCCAGGTCGAGAGCGACAGCCGGCATCTGCCGATTTGATCGGAAAGGTGGCGAAGCACGTCCACCAAACTGAACTGACCTTTGCTGACACCAAAGATGTGCATTCTCGGCGTCACGGTGCCGATGAAGTCGGCGGCGGTCTCTCGGCGGAACAGTCGGCGCAGCTCCCGGGCCTCGGTGGTCTTCTCCGCCCTAAATACGTGGGCGGCGGTGATCGCGTCGGGCTTCACGGTGCGCACGGGGGCATCGAAGATGGGGTTCGTTGGAAGTTGCAGTGTGCTCATGTTGTCAGCATGCGGAAACGGTTTCTGCCCGGCCAGTCTCACGCGATGAAGGGTCCTTCGCGTATCCCGAAACTGCGCG
>Ga0208040_1003775_pt1 | contig 12005 bp, 17 predicted proteins | sample AD_UKC083_MetaG_FD_184431 | JGI IMG/M metagenome (GOLD analysis project Ga0208040, IMG submission 184431) | Active sludge microbial communities of municipal wastewater-treating anaerobic digesters from USA - AD_UKC083_MetaG (SPAdes) (version 2) | ecosystem: Engineered > Bioreactor > Anaerobic >... | reverse complement strand
ATGTAATTTTTTCACTCGGTAGAAAGCATCCCAGGCATCAGCCGCTTTTTCAATAGAGCTGTCACGTACCTGACTCCTGGCACCCATAGGATAATCAACCCCACAAGACAAGTTGTCAATAACTTTGTCTCCAAGAAGAATCTGCTCATGTCTGCTAAACAGTTTCTTTGGTGCAGTGGTGTACATGGCATATGGCACTTTGTTTGCCTTGAATATAGGAACCAACTTTTCACCCAAGAGCCAAGGTTCGTTTCCTAAGATAAGGTTGAAAGTTACACCGATATCTTTCAATATATCAAATGCCTCAATCCACTGTTCCTCTGTCAATTCCGGTCCGGTATCCTTTCCTTCACGAATAGAACAATAGGCACAGTCTCTTGGACATCTTCGCGTCATATACGTTACGGCAAGTTTCATGGTAAAGCAATCAGTTGTAACAATTCTGCTCTAGCTGTGGCATCATCCAAGAAGCTGCCCGTCAATGACGAAGTTGTCATAGTTGACTGCTGTTTGTTTACTCCACGCATCCTCATACACATATGAGTGGCCTCAATGATACAGGCAGCACCCTCTGGTTGTAGATATTCCATTAACGCCTCAGTAACTTGTTGACCGATACGTTCCTGAATTTGTAATCTACGGGCAAAGACATCAACAAGTCGAGCCAACTTGGACAAGCCTATTACCTTCTTTCCTGGTATATAGGCAACATGAGCTTTTCCAAAAAATGGAAGCATGTGGTGTTCACACATAGAATAGAGCTCAATGTTCTTACAAATGACAATTTGACTGTACCCATTCGTGTCTACGAAGGTTGTGAACAATGATGCCACGTCCTGTTTGTAACCGGCATACAGTTCACTCCAAGATCTTACAACACGTTTGGGGGTGTCGTATAATCCCTCTCGCGAAGGATCCTCCCCCAAACGGTGTAAGATTTCCTTTAGCAGGTCTTCACTACTCAATCCCATTCTCGGTGAGTTTGAGGTTACCAAGCCAGTTCGGATCACGCTTGATCCTGTACTTGATATGGTTGTTTACCAGTCCCTGGTTAGCTGACATCTTAAGACCACGTTTCTTGATCTCCTTCTCAAGCTTAGGAAGGATCTCGTCCCATGCTCCACCGGCAAGTATCACCTCATCAGTGAAAGCGGCAAAGGAACCCTCATGCTTGAACTTCGGTTTGGCATCGCCTTCGGTTTTGACGTTGCCTTTCTTGGCAGGAGGAGCCGGAGGGGTTTTCTTGGAAGAGTCCTTCTTGGTAGTTGGTTTTTCTTCTTCCTCTTCCTCCTCTTCAGGATCTTCCTCCTCTTCAGGATCTTCCTCCTCTTCCTCCTTCACAGGAGCCGGTTTCTTCTTACCAGTTGACTTCGGCTTTTCTTTGTACTCTTCGATGATTTCAAGAGTCTCCTCAGTGAACTCATCATCAGGGGTAATGAGGCCTGGTTCGTTGACGGCATCCTTGATGATGGCTTCCAGCTCAGGGGCCTTCATCTTGTTTGTGATGACAATGTCATCCTTGTTCTCGTCAACAAGACCAAGTGTTTCAACCAGTTCTTTCGCTGCTGATCTCAGCTCTTCAATTTTACGCATAGTGTTTCAACTGTTTTAAATTAGACAATAAAGTTGTTCGCAGTATTATACGAAAAAGTTTTCTATTTCTATTTCAAATGCCTATTTTCTTGTCCCACAAGACAATGTGTTCACGTGTGCGGAACAGTACACCTTCCCGGATTGCTAATTGTACAACCATTTCTGTATTAGCATCTACCTCGGCTTTGGTCGCTCCTTCCGGCATGAGTATAACTTGAGATCGATCAATATATCGTGTTTTTAAAAACATTGAATCAATCTCATGCCAATCTTCCGGTTTGGTAATAACAAACTTGAACCAAGAATTACGGTAACTGGCAGCGTCTACAATGATTAAGGGATTGTACCTCTTCTGAAAAGGATTTCCACTGCTATCAAGTTTTGGAGAATTATTCCAACAATCAATGTACTGAGACATCACGCTGGTTGGGAATAAACTACACTCATTTTCAATTTCTGTGTAGGGTTTGAAGTGAAAACGCTTTTGAAACTGATACAAAAATTCTACCAAATGATCTTGTTGCAGTAATGGACTACCTCCGGTAAGGACAAGATGTTGTCCATTTTTTAGACTTGGTATGATTAGACTATCCGCCATCATTGAAAATAGTTCATCAAACGTGTACGGATTACCTTGTTTCCAAACTTCAGTGGTGTCACACCATACGCAATCCAATGAGCAACCTTGTAGGCGTAAGAAAGCCGAAGGGTGTCCAAGGTTTATCCCTTCTCCTTGTATGGAGTCATAAAAGAACTCAGAAACACGAAGGTAATTTTCATGCTCTGGCCTTTTTCGCTTTTCAATAGGAAAAGCCCGTATCAATTGTTTTGCTTCAATCATGGTTCGTACCGGGCTGAGGTTTTTGGTGTCTCACTTACTTCCACTGCACATACTTCGGGATGCATTGCATGAAAAATATTGAACAGATCCCAAGCCATGTTTTCAGCGGTGGGATTGTACTGTAAGAAATCATTGAGATGTTGATGATCAAACACGTCATCAATAAACTTTTTGATGTCGTCCAATTCCCGGTAATCAACGATAAAACCTGTGTCATTAAGTTTTTTCGCACAGAGCTCTACCGTCACCACATAATTGTGGCCGTGTACCCTGCTGCACGGGTGAGTCTCAGGCCGGCAATTAAGTTGGTGGCTTGCTGAGAAATGAAATTCTTTTCTAATTTTGTACATCTTGTCCTCCTATCTTTTGGTTAGTTATTCATCCGCTGGCATAACACCTGACATGTCTATCCACATTGGTTTTTCGATTCCCTTTTCATCAACAACCCATAAACGATGATTTTCATCATCAATACGATTGACAAGGAATCGCATAGAAAACCCTTCCGGTGTCATATCAACACCAAGTTTAGCAAAGGCGTCAGGGTTGAGCTTTAATCGTTGCCGCACATAGAACTGAGATGCGTTCAGTTGCTGTTGTGTTTCCGCCTGCCGCATCTCACGAAGTTCGTCCAAGCATTCTGTCAGTAACTGCTTATTGGCCTCAGACTTTGTCGAAGCTCGTACTGACTGTAATTTGAGAATGATTTGTTCTGTACTCATATCAATTGTTTTCTGTTGCTTCCCAATTCGTGTTGAGTTTATCTTCAGTCTGTGTGTAATGTAGAGAGAACGTCTTAAAACCAAAGCCCCCGGCACGTTGCTTATCCTTCATGATGGTAAACCAAGCTTCTCCAGCGTCTGGGTTCTTCCTTGCGTGATTTGTCAATCGGAAGATATTATGGGCCATAGCCCCCATGGCCGATGCTCCCCTAAGGCCCTTTTTGCCGTCTTTACCAGAGTGGTGTAGGAGAAGGCATGCTACATCGAGCGCACGGAGATCTCTCAGGAGGGGGCTTATTTTCACGTTCCATTCGCTATTACTGTTCTCTTCCTCAAGCCCAAACAGGGTGCTAACACTATCCAAGACAATCAACTTGTAGGTTGGGTGCTCTTTCAACCAATGTAAGAGTTTCAACTGGTTCTCTCGTTTGGCAAGGTAGAACGAATCTTCTGTAGCTAACTGATACTCCGGTATTGATAAAATTTGCATACGAAAGTCACTTCGTTGCTTACCCAACCACTCAAACTGAGTAACCCTTTCTTCCATTTCTTGCTCACCTAACTCCCCGTCAACATACAAGCATCCCGTGTTATGTTTGACTTGCCAAGTACCTATATCACATTCTTCTCGATCGAACTCTTTTAGGCCAAGAAGATACCCGATAGATATTGTCAACAACGATTTACCAGATCCGTAGTTCCCATAGATGATTGTCAACTGCCCTTCTCGTAACCAAGGTGATAAGAGCATTCGTGGTGGGTCCTTCCTGTGCCGACGTATCTGGGAAGCTGTCTTGATAAATGTTGTCAAGGAAACACCACCTGACTCGATAGGTTTAAAACTTCTTATCAACTCTACCGCATCCTCTGTCTTACCTTCCCCTACCAAACCTTCAATGGTTTGAGACAACAAACGGAGATGTCTTTCATTGAAATACTTCTCCGTTTCGTCAAACAAGAATTGGGTATCAACACCTTCCTTGACAAACTCTTTACTCAAGGATGGAAGAATATCTTGTTCTATTTCTTCCGCAATGTCTTTTGGTATCTTATTGTCGCGAACCTTACTCAAGTAGATTGCTTCGATGCCTTTGCCAGGGGCTTCGTTATACTTGTCAAAGTACTCCCAGATCCAAGTGGCAAGTCTCTTGGCAGTGACAGACTCAAGAAGTGAGATGTTCCAAATAGGTTTGACCTTCTTTAGAAACTCTGTCGAGGTGATTAAGCCGATCAGTATCTTTCTTTCTATCATGTCTATTCTATGTAGAGGTTGCCATAGGTGTCGCGATAATATCCATCAGGGCAGAGATTATATCTGATACCGTCATCAATAACAAATTTCTTTTGTCCTGGAGAGGTCCCGTATTCTATTCTTGTCATGGCATCTTCTAATCTAATAAATTTCATGCGGAGTGAGTACCCTGACTCGATTACTGGAACATACTCACCTCCTATATTCTTGTCGTACCAATCTAAAACCTTTTCTATCCTTTCCATCTCGACACCCATTGTCTCGGATAGCTTCCTAATCTCGGTGGCCCATTGTAGAAGTATCAAGTGGGTAGGATTGATTTTCTTTTTCTTCTTTATGATGTCGCGCAACCGTATCGCGTATGGTAGGCAAGATGCCGTTCTTTCTTCCTTGGTTAGCTTTGGTTTTGGCGGTAATTCTTGTATTGTCTTTTCAAGGAAAGGAAAACCGTTTGATTTAGGCTTTCTCTTGGCGGCTACTGACACGCCTTGATTAATGGAGGGGTTGCTTACTTTGTCTATATTTTTGGAAGAAATAGAAAAGGTTAGGTCTTTCTGGTCTTTATGTTTGGTACTAAAAGTACCAACAAAGACCTTACCTAAGAGTAAATATAAAAATAAATCTTTTGACACCTTGACGTTTATTGATTGCCCTTGATTTTGGGTGCGAAACCGATTGACGGTGTCGAAGATGTATCGTTCGAGTTTGCTAAAAGACTTTTGGGTGCGAAAATTGCTTGAGGGTATCTTGATATGTACATCTCCTGTTTCTTGACAAAAGTACACATCAACAGTCAAGGTAGTATCTTGTTTCTTTTCTTTAAATTTCGTTCGTTGCATGTCGCAAATTAATTGTGAAAATATCAGAAGGTTTCCCCGAGGCGGCGGGTACTCCCTTCTGATACAAACCTAAGAAAACTGGAAACAAAAATATCTTTTTCATGATCCGCCTATTCATGTTTTAGTTATCGTGCAAACAACAAATATAAAGACCGTTTTTGATATTTACAAACATATTATACGAAAAATTTTTGAGAACATTTATTCACTTGATTTTTATATAGTTGTACCAATGAATGTTGTTCACGCAACTTTCATAATTCGGTAGTCTACCCACATAGTTCTTCCATATTTCATGTGTAAAAAGCGAATTATATCAGTGTCAGTGAATGACATAGGAACCAATTCTTTCTTGAGTTTACCCTGAGGCATCGTGACGTACACCGTCTTCTTTCTGATGGAATTCATAGGGCATCTGCAGTTCTCATAAACACTTCATTTTCGGGCAGTGGGCAGTTCTCTATCCACTCGATATCTTCCTTGATTTTCCATTTGTGTTTCAAGGGGAATATCGAGATACCTTTAAAGATGTTTAGTCGCAGCGGAAGGCTCTCATCAAAGTCTGCCTCTCTTTCGGACTCAACAAAGTGACGGGCGTCGTATCTGTCATGTATCGTAACTGTGAGCCCGTCAAGCATCCAGTCAAGACAATAGAACAAAACAGTTGCCAAGTCTGTCGTGTACAGTATTATTTTGGCAAACGTGTTTTCTTTTCGTATTGCACGAATTAGACGTTGTACACGCAGCGGTTCTGTCATAGGTTCTCCACCTGTTATCATGATTTCATCGTACCCTGCGTAACTGGTACAGACAGGCAGTTTAGATAGGTCCCATTGATTGTTGCAACAACCGGAACAATTTTTGTTGCAGTTTTTCGTAATCAATAATCTTAGCTTTTTCATATGATTTGTTTTACAAGATAATTGGCTTCTTCTTGCGACAACCCACCAGGGTCACCAACGATATCAATTCTAAAGGCATCAACCCCGCGGAACTTGAGTTCGGCAACAAGTTTGTTGGCTTGCTTTATTGCTTGAGGGTCGTCATCGTACATAACGGCAACCCTGGTAAAGTGTCGGGCAATCTCTCTGACTTGCCTTGCAGTAAACTCAATGCCGAAAGTGGCAAAGGCATCGTACCCTAGACGCCAGACATCAGTAGGGCCCTCGACAGCGATACCTGTACTTCTCCATTTGTCTTGACGACCGTAGACAATATGTTTGTGGAAGATAACTTCGCGATCTTTGGGGCAGGTAATATATTTCCAAGGACTCTTGTTTGTGATATCCCGCGATGTAAAGCTCGCTGCCGTGTTGTCCCACAGTATAGGTATAATTATCCTATGCTTAAAAGATAAGTGATCCAGGGTAGAATAAGGACCCGTACCGACGACATTCCATTGTCGGATAATACGATCGGGATCGAAACCCCTGTCAAGTAAATATTTCCTGTGGTTCTTTTCTAAAGGTCCTGTCCCAGAGGGCATCTGGTGGGGCTTGGTAGGTGTCGCCGTTATTTGTTCTTTAGGCTTTGCAAAGATGATCCCGTATTGCTTTATCAACTCTGCGGTTTCTCCTGGGCTTACCTTTATCATCTTTGCTATTGTCGGCACGATAGGGTGCCAACCACAACGCCAACAATAATAGTGTTCATTGTGTAGATCGAAACCGAGATGGTACCCCGGGTTGCCTGTACACCAAGGGCAGGGTGAGTTTACCCAACCAGGTCGGCAATGCTTATGGCCCTCCGTCAAGTGGGAGATGCCAAAGTCATGATAAAGTTGTAGGATGTCCATTTAAAAGGGTTACAATATGTTATACGAATATCAGTACTATTTTACAGTCAAGAGAAAGCGGCTTCCAGATCCTCGATACCTTTCTCTATTTTAGTTTCATCCCATCCTCTTGCTAACATCATCTTTCGTACACGATGGTAGGCTTGGTAGGAAGGCATGCTGGCGAATTTCTTATAGGATTTCAAGACTAACTTTGCTATCTCACAAGCATCTTCTGTCAAGCCTTCCCAATAGAACTCTGGTGTCTCAGTCTCATAACGAAAGACATCTTCGTATGATTCCAAGCCGTTACCATAGTATTTCCGTTGTAGTTGACAGCGATAGTCTTCTAAATGATTCCAGATAGATCGCCAGACGTAGGTAGATATGGCACCTTTCTCCGGGGTGTAGGTATCAAGTGCCTGTAGATAAGCGAGGGCTGCCTCTTGAAATAAATCGTCCCAGTTTTCTCGGGTTTTCTTGTGGAAGGTCCAAGCTATTTTGCGTAATAGATTCAAGTGATCCATACTAAGATATATAACCTTTTATGAGTTCTGTTAACAATGATTCCTGTGCTGTTATCTCTCCGTCAAGTACGGCATCAAGTACTTTTCGTTTGCTGTCAAGTATGTGTGCAAGACGTTCCTCGATGGTATCAGGGGCAAGTAAGAAATAGATGTTGACAGAATCCTTTTGTCCAATCCTGTGACACCGGTCTTCCGCTTGACTAAGATCACCAGGTGTCCATGGCAGTTCCAAGAAGGCAACGTTGGAAGAGGCTGTCAATGTCAGTCCTACCCCTGCCGCTTTTATGTTACCAACGAAGAGTCTTATCTTGTCATTGCCTTGGAAGGCCTCAACTGCTTTGTTTCGTTCGGACAGTGATACTGATCCATCAATCTTAACGGCAATCTTACTAAACTTTTCCATCAAGGCATCTATCACAAACCTGTGCACGGCAAAGACAACAAGCTTCTCTCCATTCTCCAAGAAGTCCGAGATCCAGTCTATTGACTCTGCCAGTTTACCCTGTACAGATAATTGTTTCAACGCCTCGATTTTTGCAAGGGCTTCCGCGTTTGAAGCCCTACGGGCTGCCTCCGCTCCCTTTGTTTCACGCAGGAACCCTATAAAATCTTCTTCTGCGTCGCGATATTCCCCTCTGTTGTGTAACTGTACTGGGACAAACGATCGTACTTTAGGGGGCAACTGAGGCAGTACGTCACGCTTTAGACGTCTGATCATAACAGTACCCGTAAGGAGTTCATGTAGCTCTTGCGTATGTGATGCTCCACTGGTATCTAAACCAAAGCCATTCCACTTGGGATCACAGTACCTTTGAATGTAATATTGGGAACTGCTAAAGACTTCTGGTCTGATAAGACGTAGGGCATTGTAGGCTTCAATTGGTTTGTTGACAATTGGTGTGCCTGACAATGCTATCACATGTGGGATACCCTTGCCAAGTTTTTTGACAGCCTTCGTTCGTAGTGCTTTGTTGCTTTTGTAGTAATGGCATTCGTCCGTGATAAGAACCTGTGGGCGTTTGCGTTTCAGGGTTTCAACCCATGCTGGAAGAACATCATAATTGATGATAATAATATCACCTGTTACCTTCCATGGAGTTGTACCCATCAGTATTTCCAAATTAGGTTTTGCCATCCATGTCAATACCTCTTTGGCCCAGTTCAATTTAAGGGATGCTGGTACGACAATAATGACAGGCCTTTTCTTCGGATGTGCTTCGATCCAAGCCAACGCCTGTACCGTTTTACCTAAGCCCATTTCATCCGCGACAAGAGCTCTTCCATTGTTTCTTTCAATGAAAGCTACCCCCTCCATTTGGAATGGATATAAGTTACCTTTCAGCTTCAACGGTACTTTTGCGACATTGGCTTTTTCTTCTTTCTTTTTCGTGGACAAAGTTTCCAACAGGGTGTCATCGAGGGTAAAACCCCATTCTTCCAATTGTTTGATTGTTTCTGGAAAGATAGGGGCACTCCAACATTTCTGTTCGGCATGCCATTTTCTTCCCGGTAACGTTCTGATATTGGTAAGGGTTTCAACGTCGTACGGGAACTCAATTTGAATTACCTTTTCACCCTGTTGGTTCTTTGCCAGAGTTGCTTTCTTGTTTATCATTCTTCGGTTTTGATTCTGTTGAAGAGGTCTCCTGCGATTTCCTGCAGTTCCATCCTACGTATGGCACTGACGTCTTCCTGGTTGGCATATCTGGTTATCCCCTGTGTCAGTTTCCACAGAGTGGCATCTCCCTGGAGCCCGTCAAGCGGATCGTTTCTCATAAGGAGTTCTCCTACGCTCTCCATTTCGCTTTTGAAGAGTTTTCCTGCCCTGAACAAACCTGTCAATTCCTTTACAGGATCAACCGTTTGGTCTGTGGCTGCTTTTATTTCAAGCATTCTTTCCTTTATGGCCGATGCTCCGTACAGATCCTTTGTCAGGTCCCGTATGGCACTGGCAGTTGTCATACTGTCAAGCTCATACGTCTTCTGCGAAAGTGCCATGTTCTCAGGGAGTCGGGCGCCCAGGTGTATTTGGCGAAGTACTGACTGCCGTACCATACCATTGAGACAGATGCCTTGCATGATAAATTGACGGAGCTCAAGGGCTTTGACACCGTAGTCAGAGGAGTCAATGCGTACACCGAATGCAAGGTAGATGACACCGTTCTTTTCAGTAAAGACTTCTATTGGTTGTGGCAACATGCTTTCAACCATGATACGTGTGTCGTCCATGTATCCGTCAGACAGTTGACCTCCATTCTGAAACACCTCATCAATGTGGGTGCCGAAGATCATTTCGGAATCAAGCCTCCGGTAGGAGTCTGAGAGAAATGCCCTGACTTCTGGACCAACTGTTCTCACCAGCATTTTACTGCGATCCAGCCAACCATTGTGCGTGTTGAGAATAGTGTACCCCAGACTGCGTTGCCATTCCTCTCCGAAGAGGAGCGAGGTCAAATACTGCCCCGGGATACCCAACTTTGCGGACAACTGACCAACGGCGTGGCGGTTGATGCGGAAGGGAGTTGGGCCTTCCTGTGGCAGGCGAAACGTTCCTCCAACCATTCCGTCATGGGGATGAAACTTTATCAGTTCCTGCTGACCTTTCCTTTCGGTGCCAACGTCGAAAAGAAAGTCACGTGAGATTTTACCTTCTTCCTGAAGGCGGGTTGTTGCTGTGATGGCATTGTTCATGCCTTTTTGTAGTTTCTGGGCAATTCGCGCCATGACTACATCTTTCATGTCATTCATCTTAGATTTGTATTTGGTGAATTAATAAGTAAATTTACAATCGGCTGCTCTATTGCTATATGCCGAAAGAAATGCAGGAACAGATCATCCCCTGTTCTGTACTTCTCCCCGTCTCCCTTGCGATAGTTATGTATATCCGCTATCGCTGAATATTTGGTGCATGGATAGGTGCCTACAAGAATATCGCTCCCGGGTTGATCCCCTACCCTGATATCCTTGATGTCCATATTCAGAACATCATGCGGCAGGTTGGCCCGGAGGGTCATGGAGGCCTGTGCATCAATTTCAAGGCTCTGAATAATTTCAATGCCGGAGAGAGATAGACCTAAGTCCATCCCCCCGGCACCACTAAAGTATGATTTTGCGGTTATCATGCCGTTATCCGTTTGGGTTCATCATCCTCTCGTCTGCCATATCCATGCGCCACTGATAGGCAGTTTTGCTATCAGGGTGGTAAACCTTTTTGTCTGCCGGGAAATACAGGCACCTGTCTCCCTTTTTGATGGCCCGGCCTGTTTCAGCACAGGTGCAGTTGAATTTGCTCTCAATCATGCGTGGGGCCTTGTACTTGTTTGAATACTTTATCATGGTGTGTGTTGTTTTAAGGGGGGATTGCTCCCCCCATGGTTTATAATACACCTGAATCTGCAAATGAATAATAATCCTTGCCTGACACAATGATATGATCAAGCACCTGCATATCGAACAGGCTTGCAGCTTCCTTTATCTTCTGTGTGATCCGGATGTCTGAATCAGAGGGAGAGGTGTTCCCGGATGGATGGTTGTGGCACAGGATCATGCCGGAGGCCAATAGCTCAATGCCACGTTTAACTATCAGGCGCACATCGGTGACGGTTCCCGAGACACCACCCTGTGATATCTTTTCAATCTTTTCAACCCTGTTGGCCCTGTTCATGTAAACAACCCAAAACTCTTCGTGTTGCAGGTCCTCAACATAGGTTGCCATCAGGGTGAATACGTCAGCAGAGGACCGGATTTGCATTTTAACAAGGGCCTCACTTCTGATCTTGCGCCTCCCAAGTTCAAAGGATGCGAGAATTGCCACCGCTTTGAGATGGGTAAGCCCCATTTTTCGCAGGTCTGAATAGGTCATGCGACTAAACTCATTCAAGTTATTAGTAGCAGCCTGTAAGATGTTCCGGGATTTGTCCGGTGACTTCTCCCCAATGAGCAGGGAAACTAATTCCGTGTCAGATACGGACATAAGACCACGATTAACTATCTTATAGTCAATCTGATCTTCCTTGCAAATAGTGTTTTTTTCCATGTGTGTGTGTGTTTATGAGGCAAATGTAAACCATTGAAATGAGATAAACAAATAAAACCAAACAAATTTTATCAAAAAGATTTGTTTATATCATATATGTATATTTTTACAATAAAACAAATTACCACCCAATTGCTTCGGAGGCCTCCCCTGGTAGGTACCCAAGTTGGGAACCTTCCGTAAGATAAACAACTTTGACTTCTTCATCGGCCGGGGCTTCCTCATCAGGTTCGAGCGGGACAACTTCCATGATGGAATATTCAAATGGCCACGATGGTTGCATTGCCAGTCTTACTTCTGCTTCATCTGGCATTTGCTCCAATGCTTCTTTCAATTCAATTACTGTCATTTCTTTTTGTTTTTAGTTAAATCATTATAATTCGTTCACTGACGTATTCTGTCCTGTTGGAGTAGTAACGAG
>Ga0208040_1003763_pt1 | contig 12041 bp, 6 predicted proteins | sample AD_UKC083_MetaG_FD_184431 | JGI IMG/M metagenome (GOLD analysis project Ga0208040, IMG submission 184431) | Active sludge microbial communities of municipal wastewater-treating anaerobic digesters from USA - AD_UKC083_MetaG (SPAdes) (version 2) | ecosystem: Engineered > Bioreactor > Anaerobic >... | reverse complement strand
CTTCGTGTAGCAACGAATTAAACCACACGCTCCGCTGCTTGTGCGGGGACCCGTCAATTCCTTTGAGTTTTAACCTTGCGGCCGTAGTCCCCAGGCGGTAGACTTATCGCGTTAGCTTGGACACCGAAAGTGATTAAACTTCCGACGCCTAGTCTACATCGTTTAGGGCTAGGACTACCGGGGTCTCTAATCCCGTTTGCTACCCTAGCTTTCGCGTCTGAGTGTCAGGAATGGTCCAGGAGGCCGCCTTCGCCACTGGTGTTCCTCCAGATATCTGCGCATTCCACCGCTACACCTGGAATTCCACCTCCCTCTACCATCCTCTAGCTCTGCAGTTTAGAACGGCATCTCCCAGTTGAGCCGGGAGCTTTCACGCCCTACTTACAGAACCACCTACACGCGCTTTACGCCCAGTAAATCCGGATAACGTTTGCCTCCTACGTGTTACCGCGGCTGCTGGCACGTAGTTAGCCGAGACTTATTCTGGAAGTACATTCCTTCCTATTCCTTCCAAAAAGTGCTTTACGACCCGAAGGCCTTCTTCGCACACGCGGTGTTGCTAGATCAGACTTTCGTCCATTTCTAATATTCCCTACTGCTGCCACCCGTAGGTGTATGGACCGTGTTTCAGTTCCATTGTGGGGGGCCACCCTCTCAGGTCCCCTACCCGTCATTGCCTTGGTAGGCCTTTACCCTACCAACCAGCTGATGGGACGCAGGCTCCTCTCGAAGCGAATAAATCCTTTCCTCTCAAGTTTCTAAAAATTGAGAGCACATGCGGTATTAGCGCTCCTTTCGGAGCGTTATTCCACACTTCAAGGCAGATCACCAACGCGTTACTCACCCGTTCGCCACTAAGTCAATATTGCTATTAACTCCGTTCGACTTGCATGTATTAGGCACACCGCCAACGTTCATCCTGAGCCAGGATCAAACTCTCCGCTAAAAATTTATCACCTTTCGGTGTTTTCATCTTTACGGAAAAGATCATTAACGAGGCTTGTAGTAATTACTTACCTATTTCTTTTTTGTCTTGCATTTTTCCTATCACTTTTCAGTTGTTAAGGTACTGACTTTCAAGAGACCCGATTCTAGCGGATTCACTTCCCGCTGTCAAGCCTTCTTTTCAGACGAAAGCGCCGGCTCAAACTTCCAGCCGGCTTCAGGCTTTTCCATCAGGTCTTACAGACCCAAGCTATCTTTTTGTCAAACATCGCACCCACAGGCGCGATCTTTTGATGTAGCACCTTGGACTTATTAGTATAGACCTTCCTACACCAAATGTCAAGGGTGACAAGGGTGAAATTGATTTAATTTCAATTTCTGGCGTCTTTCAATTTGAAGGTTCTTTGCGCGCCCGTTGCCGGGCACAAAGGTCTATTATAGGCATTTCCGAACTCCTGTCAAGGGCAATTTTACCCGTGTTTTTTACCCGTGTTGCGTGTTTCGTTTTCGTTAAGGGCATTTGTATCGGCTTATTCCGGAATATATGTTCCAGGAAAAATCAGATTTGGTGGATGAGGGTTCCGAAATTCCAATGCTGCCCTCACCCTGGCTATGCCGGGTGGCTGATCCAACTTGCATTTAAGTCAGCCTCTCCTAACGTATTATCGAATACATTCGATATCATCATAGCGGCTTGATTTTGACATCCTGCAGTACAGATAGGTTTGTTTGCAAGTATGGCAGGGTAATAGTCCATCTGTATCCATTCATTGGACGGACATATAAACCTCCCAAATACAAATTTTATTTACGCGGTAAATAATTGAAGGTCATATAAGTAACACGGCTGAATAGATACCATCCTGAAAGTCAAGGAGGCAATTGAAGCATTGAAAACCCTGTTCTTTGGTCGCCTTCCCCGCTTCCAATTCGACGGAATGAAAAGGACAACGCCCATCGACGGCGGATTGGGGACGGATTAATAGGTATCCATCTATCAGTTCTTAGCCCCCAATCGCGCCGCTGGTGCCAGGATGCCCTTTTCGTAAGGATGAGGCGCCTTCTCCCACCGTTCATGATGGGGCATGTGCACGCAGGGTATTGCTCCATCCGTATCCATCGGCGGGTTGAGGATGGTCTTAGGCTGCATCATGATGGTTCGGATGGTCCTCAACCGCGCCCTGCCGCAGGTATACGCCTGACGCCAGCCCCTCTTCCAGGAGGTCTTATTTCCTGAGAGACTAATTGTCAGGAGAATAAACGAATAAGATTCGTATGCCCTCTCCTGCAATTCCCAACCAACTTGGAAGCTCCCTTCCTTTATATTATCTGCCTGAATTGACTAAGGATAAGGTTTTTTCAAGCTCTTCATTCAGGACTTAAGGGAAAGGGATGAGCGCTTCATCAAACTCAAACTTATCCTTTCTCAATCGCTCAATGATTATCTCGCGAATCGTTTGGTCATCCAAAATATCTTTAGAATCACATTGTGATTGATAAGCGCTTACTTCTATCTTTGACCAATGGAAGTTTTCGAGGTTTAATTCGGTTATCCTGCCGCAGTTTTGCACGCCTATGGCATCAAATTGATAAAAAGGCGGATTGTTATAGGCATCATCGGTTATCCAGCCTTGCTCTTCGGTATGGGTCGTGTTCAGGTTTTGGACTGAAAGAATCGGCCGGTATCCAAGGTCATCAGAAAGCAGCGACTTCCCTTCCATCCACTCCGGGGCATCCATCCCTAAATAATCCAATATGGTTGGCGCGGTATCCAGGTTTTGGGTGTCGTTAAGGATTTTGCCGGCATGTTCGCCGTTCGGAAACAAGATCATCAATGGAATCCGTCGGAAGGTAACAAAATCAATATTGGCGTGATCAGTACCAATAATGATAACGGTGTCATCCAGAATATCCATCTTTTCAAGCTCATTATAAAGGTAAGCCAGATCTTCATCGAAATCGAGAATTACGTCTTCATAAAACAGAGTATCCCAGGGATCCTGATGGTCGGCATCCTGCCCGGCAGAAAAAACACGATTCCTGGGCTTAAAGTAAGGACCGTGCGTTTTCATCCAATGCAAATGCAGAAACACAGGCTGTTCCGTATGGGCCAGGGTATCCAGCGCCTGGAGAATCTTTTCTTTGTCAGCATATTCTTTGCTAAACTTAGCCAGGTTTGTAACTTCTTGAAACTCGTTTTCCATCACCCTTACAAAGAAGATGTGCTTCAACCTCGGTAATAAGCGGCTTTGTAATTCGTAGAGAAAATACTCATAGTTGCTAGGAATCGGCAGGTTGGCAATCCCTAAGATGCGGTTTGATTTTGCCGTGTAACCATTGGCAAAGTCAAACGCATTCTTAAAGTTTATCGCATAAGCATCTGCGTAAAAACCAATGCTGTATTGCTCGTTATGATACCCGCTGCTTTTTAGAATGGCAGGCAGGCTCCGGTAACTATCTTCACCTCTTAAAATATCCGGGTGGAACAGGACTCTGACAGATGTAGGATACCTTCCTGTCAGCATTGAAGTGAGCGACCCGGTGGTACTGCCGGAATTTGTGAAGTTGTTTTGCGCGATAAGCGCTTTTGAAGCAATCGACTTTAAGAATGGAGTTGTTTCCTTCTCATAGCCATAGACAGACATTCGTTCAGCGTTCAATCCATCTGCTGTAATCAAAATAATGTTTTTTCGATTTGCCGCGTCGATATTTCCGAAATCCAAGAATATTTTTTGTCTTATTCCACTGATAAACACCGCGGTAATCGTTATCAACATTAGACTTGCCAGCCCAATATAGATACTGCCCCGGCGCTTAGCCCCGTTTTTATCCCGGATTTTACGAATCGTCTGATGCAGCCTGCTTAAGTCCTGGATGAAGTAGAACACGAGTCCCAGGAAAGAAAGACCGTAAAGAGCCCGGATAGGCCCCTTACTTGTAATAATCCCAAATCCCATTGTGGTGTATGTGAAGTTATCGACAATCAAAAGGATAGCCGCGGCTAAAACAACACCCGGCACGCTCATCAGGAGTTTGATGCTCCAAGCCTTTTCCCCGATCTTCCCGCGGAAAAGCAAAGATATTAAAAGCTGAAGGAAGCATCCGGCAAAAGTAAGCATGGATATGCCAAAGAGTAAGATGCTTAGCTTTTCTAATGGTGAAACCATGCTCATCGAGGACGGTTTGGTGATCAGAAAAAGCCATTCCGTACCGATGTAAATGAAGGAAGCAAAAAAGCAGATCATCCAGGCAATTTTCAAAGTTTTGGTTTGTCCGGAAAATCTGGTCTCTTTTTCGATATTGGTGGAATCCTTACCCATTCGGCAGCTCCAATCTGCAGTTTCGACAACGAACACGCTTCCACCGATTTTACCTTAACACGCAGCAATGAAAAGCTAAGCCTGCTCCAGTTATCTGTCACTTTTCCTCTTTTTCCCCGACATTCATTATGTAGCTACAATTAGAGAAGCAGGTGACATTTGAACACAAAATCAAACCAACCTCCTCAAGACGATGCGGAAGCGCCGCTGGTCTTCAGCGATCTGCCGGCGCTTTATGAGGCATTCGCAACGAAGGTCTTCCATTATCACTACTCGCGCGTCCAAAACCTGCACGCGGCGGAAGACCTAACCTCGCAAACATTTTTGTCCGCCTGGGAGAACTGGCAGCGCCTGCGCGACCCTGCCAAAGCGGTCGGCTGGCTTTTCACTATCGCGCGCAATAAGGCTGCTGACTACTTTCGCGAAAACGCACAAATCCTTCATGCTGAGCTGGACGACGAGCTTACATTTCCCACTGATCGTCCGGAAGACGTCAACAATACAGCAGCGAAGGACGGGCTCCTGGACCTGCGCGAACAATTGCGGCAGCTCCCTGAGCGCGACTCGGAATTGCTGCGGCTGCGCCTCGTGGGCGAACTGCCCTTCAGGGAAATCGCCCGGGTGATGAATCAGCCGCTTTCCCGTATAAAGAAACGCTATTACCGGCTGCTGGAGCGCCTTCAAGCCCGGCAGGAGTCATGATGACCACGCGCCTTCCCATTGAAGAAAAAATCCTCAACGCCTACAACTTGCCCGCCCCGCGCGCAGCCTTCCTCAGCGAGCTCTCGCGGAGCGTCAATCAGCCTCTGCCCAAACCCAAACGCGCCTTTTCCCCAGGGAAGCGCTTCGCCTGGGCAGGCTTGAGCCTGATTTTGCTGCTGGTTTTGATCCTTGCCGTCCTCGGACCGAAAAACGTCCTGGCGCAGCTCCAAAACTGGCTGGGCATCCTCCCGGGAATTGGCTTGATCGAATCAGACACGCCTATTCGCACGCTCAAAGAGCCCGTTTCACTGACCCGCGATGGCATCACACTGACCGTTACGGACGGCGTCCTCACGCCCGAAACGACTCTTATCAATATCCGTCTGCAGGGGATCCCCGCTTCGGCGTACCCCAAAGACGAAAATATCCCCGGCTGCGGTGAAGCCCAATACCTGCTGACACCCGATGGCGTCCGCATCGACGCTTTGGGTCACAACGAATACTTCCCGGTGCCTGCGGAGGTCAACCGTCTGACCCTCGTCTTCCCCTGCCTGATGAACACCCTCGCGGGAACCGTCCCCACCGACTGGCGCGTCCCGCTGGAGTTCATTCCCGGCGAGGCGCCGCTTGCGCTGACGCCCGTTTTCGTGATCGAAACGCCCGCTCCGTTGGAAGAAACCGACCCCATTCAAACACAAGCCGGAAATGCGCTGACAATCACGCACGCCTTGGCGGATGATGGCGACCTCATCCTTGGCGGATATATCGAGGGCTTGCAGGAAAGCACGCAATTTTGGACCAAAACCTTCGAGGTCACGGATTCCAAGGGCAATCTCGTGCCTTTCAACCAGGAGGTCGAAAGCAGCATCGCAGATATCCTCGCCTCCAAACCTGGGTTCTGGACGCTCGCGGCAGATCCTTCGGGGATTTCCTTCCCGATCGAGATCAAAACATCTTTTTTTGAGTTGAGTCAGCCCCTCACGGAAGAAGAAGCTCTGTTCAGCCTCGCGCTGCCCGACGACTATCTCGTCCTTGACCTGCCGGTTGAGAAGACTTTCCGCATCGCCGGCGAAGAAGTCGCGCTCTATAGCGTCCGCGGACAGCCCTCTCAATTCGGCGGATATATTTACAACTTCTTCTTCAGGGAGCATCCGGTTATCAAAAGAATCTCTGTGCAAATGGCTGACGGCAGGGTCAACGCTCCGTCAGAAGGGGGAACGGGACCCAGTGTCATGTTTGGTGAGCCTGTGTTCATGGCGGATCTTTACGTGCCGGAAGGACCGCTCCATGGTGAGCAGAACTTTCGGTTCTTTGCGCCGGTCAAGGCTTTGGAAAGAGTGGAAATCAGCCAGTCTTTCGCGCCGGATGCAGCGCTCGCGGAGCTACTGGCTTCCCAGCAAAACGATGAGCCGCCCTGCCTTGGCTACACCAGCCTCCAAATCCCGGGCGAATTCGAAGCCGCCCTGCCGGATGGAAAAATCATGATCCGCCAGGTTGTTTCCCCCGCGAGGTGGGGCTCCGCGCTCTATGATTTGGCGACAGGTGAGCGGATCCTCCAGCCTCCTGAAGGAAATGACTGGTTCTGGACCTCCTTCTCGCCGGATGGAAATGCGCTGGCGTTTTTCGATCAGGATGGGAGGCTGATGACCATTGACCTGACCACCCAGGAAACCAGGCAGTTATCCGCCGTCAAGGGTTATAACGCGCTGTGGTCGCCGGATGGGCTTTGGGTCGCCTTCGTTCAAAATACCGCCGAAGACCTCGGTCCGATGCTGGTCAGCCCGGACGGGAAAGAATTGATCACCATCCCCCTCCGCGGAAGTAGCAGTCTTGTGGGGTGGTCCGCCGACAGCCAGAGGCTCTTTTTCAAACTCCATTCCAGTTCGGGGATGGGGTCCACCCTCTATGTTTACGATCTGAAGAGTCGCTCCGCGGAAAAGTCAGACCTGGCAGGGGAAGACAGTTCCCTGAGTGGCAATTTCGTCCTCTCACCGGACGAAGAATTTGCCCTGATCGCGAGAGGCTCGCTTAAATGGGTCCTGCACAACCTCCAGACCGGTGAGGAAAAACTCCTTGTGAGAGGTATCCGGCTGCTTGAGCCAAAGTGGGCAAATTCGGATTGGATACTCTTCAACGTACAGGACCGGAGCAACACCTTTGCCCCCATCCTGCTCAACCCCCACACCTGCCAGGCTGTGCGCCTGCCCGAGGCGATGCAAGGCGATGCGGACTCTATTTGGCTTGCGCCTTGATCCGGCTGAAAACAGCTTGCGATCCCTGATATTGCATCCTCCGTGCCCCTTTCTCGGGTACGGAGGTCTGCTAAAATCGCCTTGTCTGGGGCGAAAAGTCCGTTGAAACCAAAACCCTGATATCCTTGAAGCGCGGGAAAAACACCAATCTGTCACGAATCGGCATCCTCGAGCGACTATCTTACGTAGCTACACAAGGAACGATTATGACAGATTCACTTACCCACACCAGAGAGGCGCGCACTGTATCCAGGCTTGTGCCTCGAGAGGAAACGATGGCAGAGAAAAGCTTCTCAGAGCTGTACCGCTTGCACGTCAATAATATCTACTACTATCTCCTTAGCCGCGTTCGCAACAGCGCTGATGCCGAGGACCTGACTTCTCAGACCTTCATCACAGCGCTCGAAAACCGCCACCGGCTCCGCAATCCTGAAAAGTTCACGCCCTGGCTTTACAGCATTGCCCGCAACAAAGCGAATGATTATTTCAGACGCGCCGCAAGACGGACTTTACAGCCCCTCGAAGACGACCTCTCGCCAACCCCCTCACCCGACCCCCAGGAATCGCAGCTCAAACATGAAAAACTTCTCGACATCGAGCGCCTGGTTTCTCAGCTCAGTCCGAGCGAACAGGACTACCTGCGCCTGCGTCTGATTGCCGAGCTGCCCTTCGCTGAAATCGCGCAGGTGATGCGCCAAAGCGAAACCCGGGTCAAAAAATCTTATTACCGGCTTCTGGAGCGCCTTCAAGCCCAGATGGAGTAAAAAATGGAACAAAAAACACCTTTTGAAGAAAGACTACAAGAAGAATTGCAGCAGCCTGCCATTGATCCGGCTTTTGCCATCCGTTTACAGGCGCGGCTCAACCAACGCGAAAGCGAGCTGGGCGATGCCCGGCGGGGTTTCAGCTTCCGCTGGTCCTACGCGCTGATCCCGCTCCTGCTCGCGGTGGTCCTGGTTTTAGCTGTCGGACCTAATAAGGTCCTTGCCCAACTGCAGACCTGGCTGGGCTTTGTGCCCGGGGCGGGTTTGGTGTCGGATACGACCAATTTGCGCGTTTTGGCGGAACCTGTCGCGCAAAGGCGCGAAGGCGTGACCGTGCGGATCGACAGGGCATTTGTCACCGCTCAAAAAGCCAGCTTCGACGTTGAAATACTCAACCTGCCCTTCGAATCCCATTTCAGCCAGAATTTAGGCGAGCCTGTTTGTAACGAACAGCCCTACCTTCTGCTGCCGGATGGCAGCAAACTGCTGGCGGAGAACGATTTCGCTCCCATTCCTGCCGATGTCAACGAGGCAACATACGTGATCCCTTGCATCAGCATGCGCACGCTCGGCAAAACGCCCGAAAATTGGCAGTTGCCGGTCAAATTTGTCGCTGCCCCGGCTGACCTGCCCGTCTATGCATACGATCTGCCCGAACCTGGCGTCACCATCCAGCGCGCCGCGCCTGAGCCAGTCGCCGTCGCGGAAAGCCCCGCAGAGGCAGAAGCGGATTACCCGGTCAAAGACATGCTCGACATCCTCCTGGTGGTCGAAAAGCCCGAATCCTGGCTGATCGGCTATGGCATTTTGGCAGAACACCTCGACGATTATCGCTGGGATGATGAGCTGCTCGTCGTGACCGATGCCAACGGTCAGGAGATTGCCACCAACTGGTACTTTGCCGAATTGGACGAATTTTTTCAGGCAGTCCAGGAAGCAGGAAAGAAGCTCGCATCCTATCCGGATCCCTACTACAGCATGTACCAATGCTTTGAGCTGCCCAAGGGCGACTACGCCTTCCCGCTCACCATTACCCAAAAGGTGCTGCATACACGCTACCTTGACCTCCCGCGCGATGAGGAGCTCTTCCGCTTTGACGCCGGCAGCAACCCGCAGCCTGGGGATGTGATTGAGATCAACCAGACCGTTAAACTGGGCGATTACGAGGCAACGATCCTCAATGCCTATGTCGATGACAAATTCGGTCAGTCCTGGCGCTTTAACATTGATGGTGGTGAAGATATATTCGATCTTAAGCTGTCTTTGCTCGATTACGAAGCCTTCCTGGGCTTGAGTGGCAGCACACCCCTGCAAGCCCCTTATCAGATTGACAGTGGCGTTGCCTTCAGCGTTCTGCCGACCGGCATGCTGCGCGTTGGGCTCCTACAAGGCCCCGAGATCGCGCTTGGCACCTATATCATGCGCGGCGTCTGGCAGCCGTAAACAATTACGTCATGACAATACGTCCTGACAACAAAGAACAGGCGCATACATACTGCGTCTGTTCTTTGATATGTGTTTTTATTCCGGGTAAAGTTAAGGGCTGAAGGTCAGCGTTTCGGTTGCAATTAATCCTCTTCATCCTGCCAAATTGAGGCGACAGAACAACACCCTGTTTTGCGGGCACACGAGCCTCACCCGTCCGCAGATGGCAAATCGATGATTCGATCGCGGCGGGTTGGAAGCGGAAAGATTCAGCCGCAATTTCCAATTCGACCGCTTCCAACCACGCCCTACCGACTGCCGGATTCAAACCAATTCAAACACGCAATAATTTTTCGTAGGGCGCGATTGGGGACGACAAGGTCCAATATTTTGAATCCATTTGACCGTCCCCAATCCGCCATCAATAGGCGTTGTCACGTTCATTCCGGCGAATTGGAAGCGGGGAAGGCGACCACAGAATAGGGTTTCGACGCTTCCAATTGCGCCCGGATTCAAAGCTGATCCAAACGGGCGATAAGTTTTTTGTAGGGCGTGGTTGAGGACTTACAAGGTCTGATAATTTGAATCTATTTAACCGTCCTCAACCCGCCGTTGAGGGACTGCAGACAGACGAGATCGCTTCACAAATGAGGCTGATGACGGGATTTAAGCCGCCGGGGGTCCTTGTCAGGTTGAAATGCGCAACCCGACCTACTTTGCGGGCGAAGTCTTACATAGGAAAAAAAAGGGCGCGATTGGGGACAATCAGAACCACAATTATGCAATCTTAGGACCGTCCCCCCCCTCGCCGTAAAATCTCTGACCCAACAATCCGGCGGGATAGAAGCCTGCCTGGATTATAAGCAGATGCCACCCCACCGCTTCCCACCTTGCCAGAGTTTTCACCTCATTCCGTCCCCTTTCCGCAAAACCTTCGTCTATATTGCTGAGCTCAAGTCCTGCAGGAACTAAAAAATTGGAGTAAGCTTATGAATAAACAAGAACGTGCTCCTGCACTACCGCTAACCCTATCGCTCAAGGCGAGAAATGAGAAAAGCAGTTTGGCAGCACAAGAAGATTTTTCTAACCTATATCAAACCTACGTCAATCCGGTCTTTCGCTATCTTTACAGCCGCGTCAATTCCGCTGAGGATGCCGAAGATCTTACATCGCTGACCTTTTTGCAAGCCTACCGTTCCTTTTCCACGCTGCGCGACCAAAGCCGCTTTGCTCCCTGGCTGTTCATTATCGCGCGCAACAAGCTGAACGATTTTTACCGGCAGCGCGAAAACAATACGACCCTGAATTCGGAGATTACCGCGGGCAGCATGCCGGAGCTAAGTGAGGTCTTCGAACTGGATGAACGCATCAAGCAGCTACGCACGCAGATCTTTGCCTTGCCTGAAGAAGAACAGGAGCTGATCCGCCTGCGCTACCTCGGCGAGCTGACCTACCGCGAAATCGCTGTGACGCTCGGAAAGACGGAACAAAGCGTTAAGAAATCCATTTACCGACTGCTGGCTCGGTTAAAAAGCCAGATGGAGTAAACCATGAAAGAGCAATTCAGCAAATTTGAGAAAGATATCGTCTGCAGTTTCGCAGCCCCAAACGCCAGCGAAACGCTTAAAAACCAACTGAAAGCGGCTATCAAACCGGTTTCCCAATCCGGCTTTCGCAAGCCGCTGCCCCAACGCAAGCCCAAAACGCGCTTGAGCTTAGGCTGGAGCCTGACCGCTGCCCTCAGCTTGGTTGCCCTGGTTGTCGTTTTGGCAGTGGGTCCCGGCAAAGTCTGGGCGCAAATTCAAAAGACCTTTGCTTTCCTGCCCGGCTTTGGTCTCGTCGAGAAGGACACCCCCATCCGCACCATCGCCGAGCCCGTCAGTCAGAGCCAGGAGAATATCAGTATCGATGTGGTCAACGCCCTGCTCACCTCAACCGAAACCAAAATTGACTACCGGGTTTTTGGTCTCGGAAAAACGAACTTCGGAGATGAAACAGACCCAGACTGCCGCGAGCAGCCAAAATTGGTCTTGCCCGATGGCAGCGAGCTCATCAAACAGGGCAACAGCTTCCCGCCCGTGCCCGCGGAAGTGGATCAAGCCGTGCTGGTCATCCCCTGCATCCAAGGCACCATCACCGAAACCACGCCCGGCAACTGGCAGTTGCACCTCACCTTTACCGCGGCGGAAAACCCTGAAGAGCTGCTGGCGGTTGAATTCATCCCCCAGCCGATCCTCTCGGTCACGAGTTCCGGCGAAGATGACACCGCCGAACCCGAAGCCCTCGTGCGCATGGGCTTGGGAACCGCCATCGAAACGGCGGATGGCTACATCCTGACCGGATATCTTGATTCTGAACATCAATCCAGCTATCTCGCCATTGACCCGAAAATCACCGACGCCAAGGGGCAGATCGTTCAAACCACCTATCCGGCTGAGCTCATGCAGCTGGCACAAAATGAACCGTTGCTTGGCAAAGCGGACATCTTCGCGCTGGCATTCAAAAACCGGAGCCTGCAATTTCCTCTGACGGTCACGTGGGATTACTACCCCATCACTGAACACAGGCTGGCTTCAACCCCGGAGCAGAGCTTTGACGCGGGCGAAAACCCGCAGCCCGGGCAGGTCTGGAAC
>Ga0208040_1003729_pt1 | contig 12100 bp, 11 predicted proteins | sample AD_UKC083_MetaG_FD_184431 | JGI IMG/M metagenome (GOLD analysis project Ga0208040, IMG submission 184431) | Active sludge microbial communities of municipal wastewater-treating anaerobic digesters from USA - AD_UKC083_MetaG (SPAdes) (version 2) | ecosystem: Engineered > Bioreactor > Anaerobic >... | reverse complement strand
TTTTATATACTATAATCTCCTATGCAATAACAATGTTTATTGTAGGGTTTGCCTATGGTAAATGGAAGAAGGTAGATAAAGGTGACAACGGAAAGAAGGAAGTTCGAGCATATTAAGATATGTCTAGAAGATGATGTCCAATCCAAGCATAACTATCTAGAAGATATCTCATTTTTACACTCTGCCCTCCCCGAAACAAACTTCGACGACATAGAAACTGAAGTAAAGATCTTTGGCAAACACCTCTCTTTTCCACTATTTATTTCTGCTATGACAGGCGGAACTGAAGAGGCATTAAAGATTAACAGAGCAATAGCAAAGGCTTGCCAGAAGACCGGCATAGGCATGGGGCTTGGAAGCCAACGAGCGATGATTGAAGATCCTTCACTTACATATACCTACGATATAAGAAAATATGCGAAGGATATACTACTCATAGGCAATATCGGCCTCCCACAGTTTGTTAAGGGTTACAATGAAAAAGAAGCCATGTTTGCTGTAAATGAAATCAAGGCAGATATGCTTGCTGTCCATCTTAATAGTCTACAGGAAGTTTCACAACCTGAAGGGGATCTATCCTTCAAAAATGGCCTTTTAATATTGAAGAAACTCAAAGAAAAACTGCCATTCCCATTGATAGCTAAGGAAACTGGTGCAGGTATATCGAGAGAGATTGCAGAGCATCTGACATTTCTTGACGGCGTTGATGTTGCAGGGTTAGGCGGGACAAGCTGGAGCGCAGTTGAATACTATAGGGCCAATCAACACAAGGAAACTGTGAAGAGGCTCTGGGACTGGGGCATACCCACCCCCCTATCAATTGCCGAGTGCAAGGCTGCTGGGATAAGGACAATCATAGGCTCGGGCGGTGTTAGGACAGGGTTTGATATCGCAAAGTGCATCGCATTAGGTGCCTCTGCATGTGGCATAGCCCTTCCATTTCTAAAACCTGCCGTTGAAGAGAATGTTGATGCGCTTGTTGAGAAGATAGAAACATTGAAGAGGGAATTTAAGATAGCGATGTTTTTAAACTCTTGCCAAAATCCAATTGACCTTAAGACAAGGCCACTATTCTTTACCGGGGAGCTATCCAAACTCATGGAGCAGAGGGAAATGGATTTCCACTATTTTAACTATCGTTAAGCAATAAATTTATATAGTATTATGTATTAACGGTATTCATGAATATAAAACAACTATTGTGCATTCTGGTATCTGTTTCTTTTCTTTTGGTAGTTCCAGTTTCAGCAGAGCCAGAGCCATTCACAATAAAACACTATTTCAGGCATGACTACGGAACAATCTCATCTACCCTAGGGGATCTTGATAGCGATGGAGTCCACGATGTTATACTCTCAACAGATACAGGAGAGCTTAGGGCCTACAAGCTATCTGGGGAAACACTCTGGTCAACAAAATTTGATGCACCTGCAAGGGGTCTATCAGTTGCTAGAAAGGGCAGTGAAAGGTATGTTCTGTTTTACAATGATAAGAATTTTGTTTATCTTATTGATTCAAGCGGAAATGAAAAATGGCATCTTTACTTCACAAAGCCAATAAACTCTGTTAGTGCATCAGATCTTGATTCTGATAAGTCACCTGAAGTCATCGTTGGATTTAAGGATGCAACGTTCATGGTTTATACACTAACAAAAAACCAGTGGCAGAACAAGAATGATTTTTACAGGTTCTATACTCTTAAGCTTTACACAGCTGAGTTTGCAGCATCGGAGTATGAAACATGGGATGACTACCCTCTAGGGGTAAAGATTGACCTCTCATGGATATTCCCTGATGTCATTGCGTCAGGGGAGAGGGATCCAAATTTTTCATTATATGATCCAAGTGGGAAGAAGCTCTGGGAGATAGAAAACGTCTACCCTATAGAGCAGACATACTCGGGGGATATCAATAATGACGGCAAGATGGAAGTAATAACAGCGTCTTACAAGTATCTGCAAGCGTTTGGCTTAGAGGGTGAGCTATGGAAGAATATAGTTGACTCCTATATCTACTCCTTTGGTGTCGGTGATATAAACAGGGATGGCAAGAAGGAAGTTGCCGTTGGAACAGTTGATGGTAATGTATACCTCTACGATAGCAAGGGGTACAAATTATGGAATACCCCACAGTCTATTGGAAAGGATGTGAGGTATGTCACAATTGATGATTTCACAGCTGACGGGACACCGGAAATACTGGTCGCGGCAGGCAACTGGTCTTCATCAAAACAGATGATAGATGACGGTGTGTTTTACATATTTACTTCTGATGGCGAAAAGCTTTCTGAAACTAAGGTGAACGGCCCAATAAAAACTATATCTATTATGGATATTGATTCTGATGGGTACAAGGACGTCATTGTGTGCAGCAACTACGTCTTTGTATTCAAGAATAATTTCCTTACAATCTTTGCAATGAGGCATTATGCAGAGGGGGAAAAACTTCTCTTGAGTGCTCGGTTTGATGATTCAATAAAGGAGTTTTCCAAGGCAAAGGAGATGTACACAAAGCTTGGAGATAGTGAGGCTGTCAAGAGGTGTGAAAAGAACATAATGACTGCTGTTGAATACAAGGCATTAAATGCAGAGGCTATGAATCAGTTTGCAAAAGGTAACGAAGAGCTAAACAAGGGAAACTATGAAGCGGCACTTCAAAACTTTAATGAGGCTAGAAAGGTCTTTGAAAAAGTCGGAAACAAAGCAATGGTCGCAACAACAGATGCCATGATAAGTGAAACAAATACTAAGATCCAAGCCTTGCCGAAGGCCCCTGAGATAAGCCCTCTACTGATATTGATACCTATAATAGCTCTGATTGCAGTTGTTGGAGCGGCACTAGGATTTATTTTCTTCAGGAAAAAAAGAAATAATGGAGATTATCTCTAAAAGTTTTTTCTTTATTCTCCGCCGACAAGTGCTCTTGTTCTTATGTGGGGTCCACCGTCGTCTACAGGCACATACTGTCCTTTACCACAGCTTCCTGGGCTACCAATATCAAAGTCTTTTCCGATGCCCTCGATGTTATTTAGGATCTCCAATGTGCTGCCAGAAAGTGAAACATCCCTGAAAAGATTTCCAATCTCACCATTTTTTATCTCATAGACCTCTTCGCATCCAAAGGTGAAAAGTCCTTTGGCAGTGTCTACCTGGCCGCCTCTGCCTCCTTTCACATAGAGGCCGTCCTTTATGTCGATTAGCTCTTCGAAACTATAGTCCCCACTTCCCATATAGACATTACTCATCCTTACTAAGGGCCTAGATGAGAAGCTCTGGGCTCTGCCGTTACCTGTTGGTTTTGCTTTGAATCTTGATGCAGTCTCAAGGTTATGGAGGTAGGATGCCAAAACACCGTCTTTCAAGAGGCATGTCTTTTCTGCCTTGATACCTTCATCGTCAAAGAAGTAGGTACCGTTTTTTTCTGGGAATGTCGGGTCGTCATAGACATTGACCCCATCTGCAGCAATCTTTTCTCCTATTCTCCCCTCGAGGACAGAATCGCCTTGCAAAACAATGTCTGCCTCGCATGCGTGGCCAAGAGCCTCGTGGACAAATACTCCCAATATCTTTGGATCCAAAACAACTGTCTTTTCTCCACCTGATACTTTTTTTGCTGAGAGCAGTCTTAGCGATTTTTCTGTTGCTTCTCTTCCAAGCTCTTCGGGCGATTTCTCCTTTAGGATCTCATATCCTCTTGTACCGCCCATGACTTCGTAGCCCATCTGGAGTGAGCCGTTACCGCATGTAGAAACTGCCCTCAGATAAACGCGGGTTGTCTTCTCATATATCTCACTGCCATTAGAATTTATGTAGAGCTGCTCATTTGTTGAGTCACTGCAAGCAGTAGATGTGTTTTTAACGAGATCATTTATCTTTGCACCTTTTTCTATTTCATATGCATACTCTATCTTCTCTTCTAGTGAAACATCATCCGGGCCAATCTTTACCTTGTTTTCAGAATGCCCTCTTAACAGCGGCGGGTTAATCTCAAAATTCTCCCTCTTGGATCCACGAGCAGTAGCAACAGCTATCCTATAAGCGCTATCGATGCACCTCTGGACATCTTGGGTATTGTTTGTGGATGAAAATCCCCATGCACCGTTTACAAGGGCTCTGACGCCAACTCCTGCCTGACTGTTAGAAGATACCTCTTCAAGTTCAGAGTTCTGGACGTTTGCTATGTTGTTTGACCTTTTTTGAAATCTTATGTCAACAAAACAATCTGGGAACTTCAGATTATCAATATTAAATGATTCGAATATATCCATAAAATTAAGAGGATTAGGGCGGATAAAAGGCTTTTTGTAATTATCGCAATTAATAATCTAATATTTCTCCAAACAAGGAAATATTTATAAATATTCAGAATCAAGTGTTAATACTAGTGATTATTATGAAAAAATTAGCTGTATTTTTAATAACGGCCATATTAATGGCGTCTATTATCCCTGCATATTGCATGGACGGTGTGATATGGGAGAAGACGTACGATATCGGGCGTGAACCCGAGGAGTATGGAAGTAGTGTTGCTACGGATTCCAATAATAATGTAATAGTCGGTGGAGTAGGAAGAAATATTGAGGGGGCCATAATAAAATATAGTCCAGGTGGAAGCATAATATGGGACTTCGGTAATGAGGCATCCTATCTTACTAAGATATACGATGTAGCTACCGACTCTAGAGGCAATATTATTTTTGGAGGAAGCGGTGTCTTTGGTAAAGTGGCTTCAAACGAATTTTCAGTTATTTGGGGTATTAGTACCAACGGCTCAATAGAAAGTGTTGCAGTTGATTATAATGACAATGCCCTTGCAATTAACTCTGAGTATAATCTTTGGAAAACTGATACTAATGGAAATATTCTTCCAGGATTCCCTAAATCACTTGGAGGTATACTAAGTGACCCACATGTTAGCGTTGACTCCAAGAACAATATTATTTTGACAGGATATTTAGATGATACAGTAAGATCTATTATAACACTCAAATTAGATCCAAATGGTGCATTAATCTGGCAAAAGATCTATGAACCTTCAGGTAACGGCGGACAGGGAAGGGATGTTACAGTCGACCCCGACGATAATATAGTTGTAACTGGATACTATAATGATGACATAATAACAATTAAGTACGATGCAAATGGAAATTTGATTTGGGCAAAAACTTTCTCAGTAGCACCAAAGGATTCTCTTGGTGATGGAGTTGCTACAGATTCTAACGGAAACATTTTTGTGGCAGGAACTTTTGATTATTTCAATACTGAAAAATCAGCTGACTACCCCAGATGGATTATATTAAAATATGATAGTAACGGTAATTTAGTTTGGACAAAAATTAACTCTTCAGTAGATTACTCCTATGCAAACGCCATAACAGTTGATTCTGAAAATAATATTATTGCAACTGGAACAATCAATGTAGAAAATCCAAGTTACAAGGAATTTATCTACACAGTGAAATACCAAGGCGAACAGAAAAAAAAGGGCCTACCAATAGAGTTTATTCTTAAGATATTAAAGAATAACAAAAATAAATAAAATATTTTTCTTTACTTATTATTTTTAATTCTATTTTAAGATAAGAATAATACTGACCAATAGGTAAGTTTAATTACCCGCAATCCTTTTAAAGTGATTTCGCTTTAATGCCTCATGGAAGATCTAGGTCTGATTGACCAAAGCTGGACTAATCAAAATATTAAAGATATTCTGAAAAAACTTGACGCAACGAAAGAAGGGCTTTCAACTAAAGAAGCTGAAAAAAGACTAGCCACTTATGGCTATAACGAGCTTCCCGAGACAAAGAAAGAGTCCAATTTTAAAAAGTTCATAAATCAATTCAAGAACAATCTTATTGTTGTATTATTAATTGCAGGCATTTTATCTGTTGCAATAGGGAATCTAAAGGATTCCGCCGTCATATTTCTAGTTATAATTGTTAATGGTGTGATGGGATTCTTACAGGAGTACAGAGCCGATAAGGCTATCGAAGTACTAAAAGCGATGGTTCAGTCAAAAGTTATTGTAATAAGGGACGGTGCAAAGAAGGAGATACCATCAAGGGAACTTGTCCCTGGGGATATAATAACTATTGAGGATGGGGATAAGCTATCCGCCACCGTCAGATTAATTGAATCAATCAATCTTCAGATAGACGAATCATCACTAACAGGAGAAAGTTTTCCTGTTTCTAAGTCTGTTGAATCAAAATCACAAGAAGGATACCCAAACACCGGGTTTATGGGGACTGTTGTCACAAGGGGCAGAGGAAAAGGTGTTGTGATACTAACAGGGAAGGATTCACCTATTGGAAAGATCTCAAGCCTTATCTCTATGGAAGAGAGGGGTAGCACTCCATTAGAAAAGAACATAGACAATCTTGGTAAGAAGCTAGGGATACTATCAGTTTGTATCAGCGCCCTTCTTTTTGTTTCTGTATTGGTTAGAGAGCTTCTTGCTTCAATACCCATGAGGGATGCGCTTGTTGAGTCTGCTTTAACTGCGATAAGTCTTGCAGTTGCTACCATCCCTGAGGGGTTGCCAATTGTAGTTCTAGTAACGCTTGCTCTTGGGACACAGATACTTGCTAAAAACAATGCGATTGTCAGAAAGCTTGCGGCGGTAGAAGCGCTAGGAACAACCACATTCATCTGCACAGATAAAACTGGAACACTGACAGAAAACAGAATGAGGGTCGTTAACGCTTTTGTGGATAATGAATTCCTAAAACCAGAGGAAGTTAATCCAAAGAAACATGATATGTTTCTAAAGATTGGTGAGCTATGTAACAACGCCCATGTAAAGACTGAAGGAAAGAAGGTAGAAGTAATAGGCGACCCAGTAGAGGGGGCACTTAAGATATTCTCAAAGGAGAGGGATTACCACCACCCAAAGAATCATAGAATAAAGGAAAATCCCTTCGACTCAGAAAAAATGATGATGTCAGTTCTAATAGATGAAGATGGTAAGAAAACTACCTACATCAAAGGTGGACCAAGAGTCGTTTTAACCCGCTCAAAAAATATGCTCGTAAATGGCAAGTTAAAAAAGTTGAGCAAAGAAGAAAAGGAAGAGATTCTAACTAAACATCATAAATATGCTGCTCAGGGGCTTAGGGCACTTGCTCTTGGATACAAGGAGGGGGATAGTGAAGATGACATCACATTTGTTGGCTTTGCGTTCTTCAAAGACCCACTAAGAAAGGAAGTAAAATCGGCAATAGCGCTGTGCAAAAAAGCAGGGATCAAAGTTGCAATGATCACAGGAGACCAGAAGGAAACAGGGCTTTCTATTGCAAGAGAAGCGGGCATTTTAGATGCAGATGATTTGACACTATCAGGGAAAGAGCTTGATGAAATGCCAAAGGAAAAGTTTGCATCTATTGTAAAGGATGTCGTCGTCTACTATAGAGCCAGCCCATTCCACAAGGTCAAGATAGTGGAGACCCTAAAGGAAGTTGGCGAGGTAGTTGCCGTCACAGGCGATGGTGTAAATGATGCACCTGCTCTAAAGATGGCAGACATAGGTGTTTCCATGGGGCTCATTGGAACAGATGTTGCAAGGGAAGCTTCAAACATGATCCTAATGGATGATAACTTCAACACCATAGTAACTGCTATACGCCAGGGAAGAAGGATCTACGACAACATCAGGAAGTTCTTGAGATACCAGCTTTCTACAAACATCGGTGCGATTATACTGATGTTTACTTCTATTATGACCGGAGCACCATTGCCATTATTACCTGTCCAGATACTTTGGGTCAATATTATAATGGATGGACCACCAGCTGTTACACTGTCAATGGAGCCACTTCATGAAGCGTTGATGGAAAAACCACCAAGGAAGAAAAACTCACCTATACTTACAAGTCCGCTATACCTTTCGATGTTCATAGGAGGTATTGCAATGGGCCTTGGTACATACATACTGTTCACTAATATTGGAGGGTCTGTGGATTATGCAAGGACTGCTGCATTTACGCTGTTTGTCACATACCAACTTGTAAACGTCTTGAACTGCAGGTCATTTGATCAGTCAATATTCAAGATAAATTTCTTTGAAAACAAAGGATTACTAATAGCTATAGGGGTATCGTTCTTACTACAGATAGCGGTCGTCAATCTGCCATTCCTACAGGGATTCTTCCATACAGTACCACTTTCCTTAAGAGACTGGCTAATAATAGTTCCAATAGCATTTTCAATCCTAGTAGTTGATGAGGTAAGAAAATATTTCGTAAGACGCTAAATGAATATATCGAATTCTTCACGTGCTAAGAAGGACAAAGCCTTCTCATCCTTTAATATGAGAAACGGCATATCCTTCATATTTTTTCCAAGCCCTTCTTTTTCATTTATAATGTTTAAGAATACGTTTAATGGTTTAGAAAACTGTCTTGGTCTTAGGGTGCAGGCTCTGTCACCCTCTATGAATGTTTCCCTGTACTTAGAGACAAAGCTAGCGTAGTTGGTATTATCAAAAACCTTTGGTCCATAGTGCTTTACCATTGGAGAAAGGGTATATTTTTCCAGCTCAAATACTACCCCAGAAGATTCTCCTTTCTTAAAAAGGCCGTATGAAAGGGGCTTGAAGTCATTTTTTTCAAGTATTGTCCAGATATACTTTGCACTCTTCCTTAGCTGTGGGTAGATGATATCATCTAGAAGTTCCCCAGAGAAAACAATTGCATAGACCTCAGATTCAGGAAATCTTTTGACAAATAACCTCTTTTTCTTTTTGAAGTAATCCAATGAAGGCCCCTCTAGAAAGGCCCTCGAATAGTGAATGAACTCACATAACCTCTCAATTGATAATGCAGATGCAACATTCCTCTTTGGGTCAACTGGGTCAATTACTACAAGTGGGTCTTTGAACTCATTATTCTTTCCAGATTTCTTGATATCTATATATTCTCCGTGCTTCCATTTTGAAGCATTCTCTAGGACGGAATCAAAGCTACGGTAGTTGATAATTAGAAGCTCACAAAGGTATCCGGAAAAACCTTGTATCTTCTGCTCAGAGGAGTATACACCAACACCTTTCATGAACTGTTTTAGGAGACGGACCTCATTTCTAAGGTCCCCGATGTTCTCCTTTACAAACCTTGTGTGATGAGGAGTTCTGTCAACTGGAGTGATTATCTCTATAGAATCATAGCAAGGAACGACATCTATTTTGAACTCCTTAAAGTGATTGATTGTATAGGGGTGATTGGCATATGCTGTTTCAGAGGTAAATCCATCAAGCTCAATTTTTCCAAGGACTAACCCCATCTTCTTAAGCTCTTCAAGAGGGAATGCCTTATCAAAGACTATGAAGATGTCAAGATCCCTGTCTCTAGCAATCCAAGTGTCTTTAGAAATTGAACCTACAATCTCAACTTTCGCATTTAGCCCACGAGCTGATATCTTCTCTGTGAGGTGTTTCTGGATAGTCTTAGTAAGGTCATATATTTCCTTTCTCTCATCTTCAGAAGGGGTAATCTCTGATAGAATTTGCGCCTTTATCTCTGAAATCATTGTACTTCTTTAAGCTTAAATTCTTTTAAAGTTTCGTATATGGGGCCAGAAGGCGTTAGTGTGCTCTTTTTGAAATTGATTCCTTTTATCATATCAGTCCCAAACTCATAGTTTTTATAATCATCTAAGACATTTAGAAGAGATTTTTTATTCAGAGCACTTTTTATTCTACAAACAGTCAAATGTGGGACGAACTTCTTGTCCTCTGCAAAACCCATTGAGTTAACAGTGACCTCTATCTCTTTCTGTATATAGACTATCTCTGGGGCGTTCAATCCCACCCATACAACCCTTAGATTAGAGATACTTGGAAAGAAACCTGTTCCCTTTAATTCAACTTCAAAAGAGGAGAACTCCTGTAGTGTAGGTTCAAGTGATTCAACAATTCTTTTATAAGATGGTTCGCTAATCTCCCCCAAGAATTTAAGTGTAAGGTGAAGGTTTTCCCTCTCAACCGCTTTCATGGGGCAGGCACTACTCTTAAGCTTCTTCTGGAATGCATCTATCTTATCCAAAACTTCCTTTGATTTGATATCCATGGAGATAAAACTTCTCATTTTTTCTTCTCCACCGGCATCTTTTCCCAGGGAAATATTATCCATCTGTCGGTATTAAAAACAGTGTAATCAGGTTTGACTAGTGAAATTGGTTTAGAAGCAACAACGGCTACTTTAAGGTCTATTGGGGATAGCGATTCGATGTACTCCTTGACCACACCTAATGTTCCGCCAGTGTCTGCAACATCATCCACTAGGAGCACCCTTTTACCGGCGACATCCTCCTTTTTCAACGGTAAGGTTATCTTTGGTTTATCGTCTCTTACGCCTATATCTTTGTAATACTTGGCTTCCATTAGGAGCAATCGTTTGTTATCAAAAATATGTGATATCCTAACTGCGGGTATAAGCCCACCACGTGAAATACCAACTATGACATCAAATTCATAGTCTCTCTTTATGATATCACACATTGTCCAAATTGCTTCGTCTACCTTGCTCCATTCAAGATAAAGAATCTCCATAGAATCACTTATTTCATGAAGATGCTCAAGAATTTATCCCCTGCATATGTGATAGAATAGATATCCTCGTCTTTTTTGATGAGGTTAGTGTTTACAAGGACCCTAAGATTTCTTTTGACCTCAGCCTCTTCAATATCTAAAAAATTAGTAATCTTCTCAAGTTTTTTTTCATCTTTCAAGAATTCCAAAATCTTTAGTTTCAATCGCGTCATGCCCTCGTCAGGAAACTTATAGACCCTCATAAGGGCAAGTATCTTTGACATCTCAAGCCCTTTTGGTGTTAAGAAATATTCTGTGGAATAGCCAAGATCGTTTTCTTTGATCATCTGAGACATTAACCTTTTTGCTAAAAGAGCATTAATTGCTGAGTTTAATGTCTTAGAGTCTCCAACCCCTTCCTTCTCGAGGTCATCATAGGTTCTAAAAGACAGCTTCAGTGACCGTATTATCTGCATCTCTGTCCTTGTAAGAACGCTGTTATCATCTCTTGCTTCCACTCTACTATTAATGTATTCAAAACTTATAAAACTTACTAGGAGACTTTAAAAAAAAGAGGAGAAAAATAAAAATTAATAGGAATCTTCCAAGTCTTCGCCTTCAATGCGAAGCTCTTCTTCTTCAGCCAATTCAGCCTCAGGTGGGATCTTTCCCATCTTGATAACAAAATCGCCTGAGTTCTGTAGGGCAATTGAAAATCCTGGCTCAGCTCCAATGACTATTGTTTCTTTTCCGTGTTCTTTAGCCTTTGCAACTATTGGGACAAAATCTGCATCTCTGGTAGCTATTGCAACAGTGTTAATGTTTTCATTGTAGATTATTTCCATTGCCTCGACACCCATTCTAACGTCGATGTCTCCGGTAACGACGATTGCATCAAATCCTTGGTTTGCTATAGCTTCAATAAGGCCATGTGGGGCAAATTGATTCAAAAGAACTTTACCTATTCTAATATCTCCCATGTCCTCTAGGATCTTCTTTATGTCCTCAAGATTAATATCGAATTCTTTCCTTAATATATTGGGCCCGTCTATCAAAAGACCAATCATTCTATCCGCTTTTCTTTTCTTGCGGGATATAGAACCCATATACCGGCTAAAACCTCTACCTACACTTGTAATAGATCTAAATCTTTCAACCATATTTCCACCGACAGTTGTAACAAATATTTAAAGTTGTGACGAATAGATAAATACGCAATGAGCTTTTAAATTTATCCAATACTGTCAAACAAAATGTAATATTATTTCTTAGATTTGTTGATTTCGCTATGTAGTATATAAAATCCTGCTGCAAATGACAGAATAGTTACTATTATGCTGATACTATCAAAATTTACCTTGTACATTATTGGCGTAATAATTCCGGCAACTCCATTCCCAATACACAAACATCCTAATAACAGTCGAATATTCATGAATTGACTCTTTGATACATATTTAAAATAGTATCTATTTATCCAAAAGTTAGGAGATATCCCTTAAAATAGATTCTACTTCTTTTTTCCTGATTCCAGGTTTAATTTCATCAATGTAGAGCATCTCAATCAATTTTCTATCTA
>Ga0208040_1003711_pt1 | contig 12145 bp, 11 predicted proteins | sample AD_UKC083_MetaG_FD_184431 | JGI IMG/M metagenome (GOLD analysis project Ga0208040, IMG submission 184431) | Active sludge microbial communities of municipal wastewater-treating anaerobic digesters from USA - AD_UKC083_MetaG (SPAdes) (version 2) | ecosystem: Engineered > Bioreactor > Anaerobic >... | reverse complement strand
GCCGGTGCCGCCGGGCGGCAGCTGGCAACCGGCATGCACCATGCCATTGCCGAACTTTCCCGGCGGGGCTGCCACGTGGTGGCGGACCATGTGCTGGTGGAGCCTGCCTGGGTGGAGGAGTGCGCCCGGCTGTTCCACGACCTGCCCGCCTGGCTGGTGGGGGTGCACTGCCCGCTGGCGGTGCTGGAGGAGCGCGAGCGCGCCCGCCGCGACCGCACGCTGGGGCAGGCAGCGGCACAGTTCCCGCGGGTGCATGCCCACGGGGTGTATGACGTGGAGGTGGATACCTCGCGCCAGCCGCCGGAGGAATGCGCCCGGCAAATCATCGAGCGGATGCAGGCAGGCGAGCCGCCCCGCGCCTTCCGCCTGCTGTGGCAATGTTCCGCCGGGGGGATGTGAGGGGGGTGTGGGTGGTGCTGACCAGCCCTTAAAACTTAAATATTAAACCAAGCAGGTTATCAAACAGCATATCCACCACTTTCATGATGATCCAGCTGCTGACGCCAAACAAGATGACTTTCATCAATGGCTGGGTATTCTGATTTTCTTCCGACATCCACCATGCTTTTGGAATCAATCTCCGAACCCACTTCTCCAGGACGGTTCTCCCGGCTATTCCCCCGGCATGTTCTGGCGGAACCGCCGCTTGTGGATTTGCGGGTTGTCTGAGAATCCCGACACGTTCTTCAAGCCAGCTTTTGAACCTGGGAATCAGCAGCAGGAGCTGCAATAAGCCACAAAAAGCGTAGTAAATACTTGCAATGAATAGGATCACCGATGCCCATTCAAACGTGCGTGGAATATAGGTTTGCACACCCTTTTGCAGCAGGTAAATTGTGACCGGGAGCAGGATCACCCGGAGCCAGAATGATCCCTGTGCCAACAGGCGGTGGGATTTTTCGCGGGTGACTTTCACCAATCCGCGGGGTTCCCACACAATTGCCAGGAAGAAGGGAAGATAAACGCCAATAATCATGAATTCACCCACCATGCTCTCGATGACGTGGAAAGCACGGAGCAAAACCAGAACAATTGCCAGGATCACAGCCCCCGCCAGGGTGATGATTTCAAATACCGTGGCAGCCTTATCCACAAAAATGAATTTCTCTCTTTTCCCCAATAAAAACACCAGCGAAGCAAAAAAAGCAAACAGGATGAAACAGATTGCTACAATGGCGATGACCAGCGAAACAATTTTCCAGGAAGGATCCGGATCAAAAAAAAGGTTGTTGAAAATAATGGGGAAAAATTCAGAATCATATGCCGCAGCCAGCGAAAAGATCAGGATAAAGATGCTCAGGACCGCGCTTCTCCAATCCGTCTGCTGCAGCCTTTCCGGCAGCGAAAAACGGAGCTGGTTTTGTGTATGGATCATTGCATCCATTGCCAGAAAATTCCCCCCTACAAATACAATCAAGGCTGCCAGCAGGGATAAGCCGCCCCAATAAAAAGCCGCCCCGGACAACATTTCTGATACCTGGTCCACCGTCATGAGACCCGACTCCAACCAGTTTTGTGTGATTTTTGGGCTCATTTTGATGATGTACAAGAGGGTTAGAAACCAGGCTGCCAGCCATATCAGGCATCCGGTGAGCAATCCGAACAATCCTGTTTTGCCAATGCCCCGCCGGACCAAAAAAGGGATGAGCAAGCCGGAAATGGGGACGACAAAAATGCCAGTCAGGGCAATTCTTTCCATCACCTGGTTGGGAAAAGGCGAATAGGACGTCCACCAAAAAACGTTCAATGTAATCACGCCAAGAACAACCATGACAGGCATGAAGAAATACAAGAATTTGCTGTACTTGCTCATGGCAATGATCTCCATTGGAGAAATGATTGTGATTGGGGGAGTGATTGTGTGCGTTGCCGCCGCCAACCGCTTGGCAGATGGCGACAGGATGATTATACCTGTTTCTTGTGGATGGAATTACGAAACAGGCAGGCGAGCCGCCTGCCTGTGGCAGCGTTCCGCCGGGGGGTGTGAGGGTTAAGGGAGAGAGCGCAAATTCACCAGAGATTACCCGTTCCCAAAATAGTCCGAATCCACCCGCTTCAGTTGATAAGTTAAGATGGTTGTGACACCGACGTTATAGTCAATCATCAGGTCTGCCAAACGTTTTCCGTCAATCAGTACGATCTTGGTATCAATGCTCTTCACATAATTTTCTGCACCGGCTGGGGAATGAGGCTGTCCGCCTGCACAAACCTGCCCAGGGCGGGGTCATACCAGCGGGCGTTGTAGTCCATCAGCCCAATCTCCGCCATGTTCGAGTACTGCCCGGTGGTAGATGATCGAGCGATAGTATCTCTATCGGATCCATCCTATGGGGGTTGCATTTTCAGCAATCATGAGTAATGATTTTTCCTCAGTATCAATTAAAAATACTTGCGATACACCCTCCGTACTAATTAATTCCACAACGATATACCGATCATCCGGTGACCATATAGGCGCAGGGTAAGTCTCATATACACTTTTGAAAAAACCACCCTCGAGGCAATAAATCTCCATATGTCGGTACCCGAAGTCAAAAATAATTGCCGGTTGAACAACTGGGCTCATGACTGGATTGGAACTAAACAAAAATGCAATCTTTTCACCATTCCTGGACCATTCGAAATTGTAGATCTCTTCCTCATCAAAAAGCTCACTCCAAAGGGTTAGCCGACCCAACCATCCCTCCGGTTCGAAGATATAAAGTTCATAATCAGCAGAAGTAGGATTATCGTTAATTGCCACGGCAAGATTATTCCCATGCATTGTCCATTTGGGTTGAGTGATTATATCAATCGAAAACAATGTACATACGATGCTTTGGTTTACCCTGTCATAAACGACATAGCCCGGGAGGTCACTGGGGTAGACAACATACCGACCATCAGGGCTAAACTCCAATCCATGGATTCCATCCCAATAGGGAGTTATGTAAGCACGCACAAACGCGGGAAATGTATTCTCAATATGACTTTTTTCTCCTGAAAAAGGATCGATCAGATAAATCGATCGGGTTTTTATACGTGAAGTTCCTTCTTCCTCCTCATATATTAAGTGGGTCGACCCCAACCATTTGGGGCTCTTCCATCGGGGGATCTCTACTGTGGTTACCCAACCACCCTCACGATCTACGATCTCCCATAAAGTTACCGGCGGAGGTGTATACGATTTTATTCTTTCCCGAAATAAAATATATTCCCCGTCCGGTGAAATTTGAAGATCCCGAGGATCAAGCTGATCAAGCCGGTCCACCACTGGTTTTGGGTCATTGGATGAGTGAAGAAAAATATGTTCTCCAGTATTCCGATCCCGTAAAACAATGATCCCTGGAACACGCTGCATTAAATCTTTGTCCTCATGTAATTCTGTACAGGGGGGAGTGGGGGTTGGCTGAGGTGTATCGGACCTTGATGCCGTGGGAGTCTGCGTTATCTCCGGCACATTCACAGGACGGGTTGATTCTTCAGATGGACGATCCCCAGGCATTGCCGTCCATGTTTCTGTAAATCGATCGTTACCTTCTTCCAGGGTGGGTGAACACCCACCAAGAAAAATTAGAAACAAGAAAATCAGACAAATTTTCTTCATGATTTCCTCTTTTCTCACGGGTTGGGGTAAATTCCACATATGGAACCTGACAGTGCACCGATGCGGCAGTGCCAATAATTGTCCTGGTTTATAGTGGCAATATAAAAATTTCCATATGATACAACAAGTTGATTATACAAATAACCATCCTCATTGCCCACATCCTCCCACGCCTCAACCAAGCCTTCATTGTTACCAAAATGATAGGGCTTATCTGGATCATACTGTTTCCAGGAAGATGGGGGATTCAGTATTCGTCTTCCAATATCAAATGCATATAGTTCAAAAATGCCCTCCCTTCCTGCGGGATAATAATCATCTGAAAATCCTACGCTGGACTCAACCAAGTATCTATATGCCAGGATGGACAAATCGCTATATTCACCAAAGAAATTAAAGATTCCAACAACACAGTTCTTCTCAGAACAATAAGGGATATATCCACCACCTCCTGTCCATATTCTACGAGTTATGGCTTCAATTAATATAATATTAGGTTCACTGCTATTAGTTTCTGCCAAAACATAAAATCCAATAAATTCCTCCAGGGTAAAGTTACCGTCACTGCTCCAATACCCAGGAGTTTTATCGAATTCATGATATAACCTGAGCTGTATTCCTAACTTTCTCTCCGTTCATTGGTGATTCCAGGATCACTCCCGGGTGGATCAGGAATATTTTCAGGAAGATCATCTCTCTGCTGCAAATAATCTTGAATCACATCCATTGGACGCTTTCCCCGATTACGGTATCCCTGATGGGGTCTTCGGGTGTTGTATTCCACCAACCAGGCATCCAGATCGGTTTGTAGGGCTTCCACTGTTTCGTAGAACTTGGTCCGGAAGACCAGGCGGAAGAATTCATCCAGGACAGTTCGATGAAAGCGTTCCACAAATCCATTCGTCTGGGGATGGGCAACTTTGGTGCGCTTGTGCTGGATTTCATTCAACTGCAAGTACAACTCATAAGGGTGGCTATCCGTCCCACAGAACTCGCGGCCGTTGTCCGTCAGCACCTTCTCAACGGGAATCGACAGAGCCTCATAGAAGGGCAATACATCATTGTGCAAAACCGCCACCGCTGCTTCCGGTTGCTTTGAGGTATGTAAAAACCCAAAGGCATAGCTGCCAAAGGTGTCCACCACCGTGTGCAGATATACCCGCCCTACCCCTTTGAGCGTCCCAACATAGAAGGTGTCCTGGCTCAACAGCTCTCCAGGGTGACTGCTCTCTACATGCCGCTCTTTGAATGCCGGGTTGGCTTTTTCAATCTGAGCTACCTGCTGCGCCGTCAGTTCAATCTTCTGCCCTAAAGCCCGTTCTTCCAGTTTCATCAGCCGCTCATACCGGCTGCCCATGCCATTCCGGATCAGGATATCCTGTACTGTTGGCGAACTGATGCTTACTCCTTCCAGTTTCAGGTGGTCGCTCAGCCGGTTGCATCCCCAGGTCGGATGTTCCATGCTCAAATTCACTACCTTTTCCACTGTCTCCGGCGGCGTGGTGAAGGGATGGCTTTTGTGAATGGGCGGTAAGTCCTTGAGCCCGGCCATCCCATGCGTCTGAAACCGCCGCTTATATTCATAGAACTGGGTTCGTGAAATATCCCGTTGTCGGCAGGCTTCGCTGACATTCCCAAGCACTTCCGCCAACTGTAATACACTCAGCCTTTGATGTGCTATCTTTTCGTCTGCTGTCATCGCCATTCTCTCCTGTTCTTATTATAGAACCTTTTAAGATGTGTCTGGAGAGATTGTTAGGGATACAGATAAAGAAACTGCTCAACGGTTACAGAGTGCAATCCATGAAAATTTCACAACATCGGAGGTATTGGGTGAATTGGCGATTGTGTTGGAAGCACTGCGATTAGAGAAAAGCAAAGCGTATTTAGAACCTCATCGCGTGGATATCTCCAATGCGATTTATGGAATCCGAAAAGCGTTTAGGAAGGCAAATCGTCCAGGATGAGGTTAAAACCCAACTGACCGGAGAAAATACCAACCAGCCACCCTCTAGCCTCACTTCAACCATCACTATTCTGATGACTTGAGTCTCAACAAAAGAGCAATACAACTCGAAAGTTGATTGGTCAATAATTGATATGAATCATTTCCTTGTAAAAAACCTAGAATTGAGTATAATAATGCCAACAGAACCCACCACGCCTCTGCTTAGCATGCGCACCGAGGTGGGTCATTTATTTAAGGATGCTTAACCTATATGGCTTTAAAACCAGCCCTGTCTGTTCATGACCAAATAGAATTATTACGTCAACGAGGAATGACGATTGATGATGAGAAAAAAGCCACCGCTTTTCTTCAGTCCAATCACTACTATCGTTTGAATATTTATTTTCACAAATTTATGGATTCACCAGATCATTACCAAGATGACTTCAAATTTTCACAGATAATTGCTGTTTATGAAAATGATAGGTGGTTACGGAACAAAATCTTATCGGTCCTCGAGCCCATCGAAATTAACACAAGAACTCAGATATCGCATCATTTAGCGCTGACATACGGATCAGATGCGTTTTATCAAGGAAAGATCTTCAAAGACAGCGTGAAATACCAGGAAATTTTTGATAATTTCTCGGATGAAATTGCGCGAAATAAGAAAGACCCAGTAATTGTTCATCATCAAAAAAAGTATGCGGGAGTTTTCCCTATTTGGGTTGTGGTTGAGTTTTTCTCATTCAACACCCTCTCCAAGCTTTACAAAAACCTTTTAGAGCCAGATAAAAAAATCATTGCACAAGGCCTTTACAATGCGAATGATTACTTATTTGGACAATGGTTGCATGTATTGAGTATTCAAAGGAATATTTGTGCTCATTATGGCTATTTATTTCGGCGGGAGTATCCCATTAGGCCAATCATAGCTAAATCCTTCAAATGGGATCCTACCCAAGACAACCAACTCTTTGCGCTGTTTCTTGTAATGCGACGATTATCAGATCGCAACTTATGGCTTACTTTTATTCAGAATATTTCTGATGCTGAGAAAACCAGGCCATTTTTTGATTTAGGGGATTATGGATTCCCTACAGATTGGCGTTCCTATTTGGTCTAGATTTCCATTCAGCACACTCTTCCCCCTTAAGACTCTAGAGGAACGATGCAGATAGAACGGAGTGCACTCCGTTCTATTTTTCGCTTCCTCTTCTTTGTGAAACCCAGATACTACCATCCTTTGTTGCTCGCTTCCCATTTCGTAAACCGTGGAGATTCGTCAGGAAGGAGTTGTAATTTAACTCACTTAAAGCAAGATTGATTTCTCCCTGTATGGCTCTCTGGCAGTTTAGATTATCACAAAATACATACAGGTTTCCATTTGAAGCTTCATAAAACTTCATCCATTTCGTTTTTCGGGATATTTGATTCTTACTCACATCCCGTTCTACTTCGACGAATATTACCTCGCCTGATTTGGGATCAATAGCAATAATATCTGGGATATAGGTTTCACCATAGGATAAACTAATTGCTTGTGCCCGTCCTAGGATTTTGTAACCTTCATCTACCAGGATTTCCCCGGCCTGAATATTCAGAATGGTATGCTCCGGTGAAGAATGGTGTTTTATTAGGATATCAAATTCATTTTCCTTGGGAATTTTGCCGGTTAATACCTGGTATGCAACTTGACCATCTCGAGTCAAATGCAGCACCGCAGGCTGATTTCCACCCGAGCTGGAACCTTGCTCAACAACACCACTTATCTGTTCAACCAAGATTGGGAGTTCATTTCCTTCCGGTGACATTAACCAATTCAAGGCTTCATCCAGGTTTTTGTTTGCGGCTGATAAGGAAAGGCGTTTTGCTATCTGCTTTATGATGGATGGTCGTAAAGCAATCCCCATTTCACCCATCACAAGAATTGCTGCTGATGTTTTTTCATAGTTCTTGGTGGACTGCCAGATTTTTACCCAATCCGGAAAAGGCGTAAGGTCCCTCAATTCTTCAGTATCTAATTGGGTGGGTTGAGTATTCTGGGCTACCTCATCTTTCTGAATCTGTCGAAGGGCAGCTAAGTGTGCTTCCAATGCTGCTTTCTCTGCCTGTATGTTCTTTTTCGATTCCTGTGTGGCAATGAGCTCTTGTTCCAGATCAGAATATTTCTGATTGAGTTCTATCAACCGCTGTTTTATTTCATTTACTTTCACTGGCTCAATTTTCTTCGATGCTGACCCTTGCAAAGCTCGCAACCGAACATGAATCAGATAGGCCAGGTCATCATCGCTAAACGATTCCAGGGGTCGGGTCGCTTTTTCGCAAGATTCGTCGTAATCCTGATCCAAAAGCCTCAAGAGTGCGACAAGATGTTTGTGGGCGTTTTCCCATAATTTCTGAGCATTGGCTTGCATTTTTTGCTCGTGCTCCTCGCTTTGCCCGATGATTTCTCTGGAGATTCGAGTAGACTGATTTCGTTGGAATTCTTCTAACGTGAGATCAACCACTTGTTTTTCTCCAATTCCGATTTCATCTGCCGAGCATCTTCAAGTAATTGGATAGCCTGGTCCTGATTTTCTTGCTCTGGTGCACTGACCCACTGTAGAGCGCTGCGAGCCACTTCAAGATAACTCAGCGTTATCGAGAGCATTTGCTCATGCATCCCCATGCCAATTGGGGGTACTCGGGTCCGATCAACCTGTTGAGCGAGTTCAACAGCGTGCTGAAGAGTCTGTTGGGCGGATCTGGACTGTGAAAAGAGATCGCCTTGTTGGTCAGCAGCAACAATGTAAGCGATCTCGCCATCTAAAGTATTCAACTCAGAAATCCATGTTTGTGCAGATTTTCTGTAATCTTCTACTGCTTTGACCTCTGGCAAGAGAAGTACCGGTTTCCCCTGGTCATCCAATGGGGAGACGAACGCACCAATAATCGTAAAGATCACCGCAAGACCGAATAGTATCCAACCAAGCTTTTTTAGGTTTTCTTCAGAGATCTGGATTTCCGGTTCAGTAGGATTATTCACTGTCATGACCTAATTCTCCAACTTCAAGGATTTGTGTGATGATTTCCAGATCGGTTGCGGAATTTCGTTTTCCACGCTGTTTTAAATCTGCGATCACTTGTTTTCCGCGTCCATAATCAATATTGCGAATAAATTCAACCCGTTCAGCAACGACTTCAAAAACAGGAGTCGTCGTGTTTGGCCGGTAACGCAGTTGAATATGCCCTTCAACACCGATTCGACTGCCTTTCTGGACATGTCCGTACACCAATTCAGCCAGGGTGCCATAGACCAGCACTCGTAATCCCTTCACCGGTTTTGATTCCGGGCTGCCATCGATCATCAAGTACAGGCGAACATAAGGGATAGGGTCCTGCTTCTGGGGGCGCAGATAATCAAAATAGATATCCCCAGTGATGTCACCGCGTTGCCACGTAAGATTTCCTTGCGCCATGATTTGTTGTCTCCTTTTTATGAATGTTTGTTTGAATTCGGTAATCCACAAAGTGCGTCTGGCTTAATTGCTTATCCAGCCTGGTGCCTCCTCGAAATCCAGAACCAATCCCAGCGCATCTGCTAAAAGCCGGATACGATCCCTTTTCACCTCTGCAAAAAGCCGTCGCCAATTTTGATCGGCTGGGGAAGAAAAGGTGAACGACTGCTCAATCATGCGAGCAAGATTTCGCGGCTGTAATTCAGCCAGGCGTTCACTCGCGCCGCCGGCTCCGATTCTGGGGTTCTCTTTTAGCTTGGCGATGGCCAGACTGTACGGATTCTGGATGTTGGGTTGGGAAGCGCCATGAATGATCCAGGATACAAAAGGTAAAGCATTCTTTTCTTGATCGAGGAAGGCCTGCCGATTTTTCTTGTCTGCGCGCGCCAACAATTTTTCCAATGACCAATTTCCACTCGAATCAGTTACCACTGCTACCGATTGATTGGTTGGATCGTTCAGCAAAATCGATGTATCTTGGGTAGAGGAGGTATCTTTTTCTTTTGGGGAATCTTTAAGGCTTTTGAGAATCTTTAAAAGGGTCTCAAAACAACCCTTGGCTTCCAGGTCGAGCGTCGCAAAACAATCATTGAGGATACCCTTGAGAGTCTCGGAACAATCCTTGGTTAAATCTGAGAGTCTCAAAACAACCTTTGGTTCTGTTTTGACAGTCTCAGATCCCACTCGCTCCGCTCGGGGACACTGCGCGCAACCATTGCCCAATAAAGTGATCCAAGAATCTAATTCGTCTTGAACACGATAATCTTCTGATTTCACAAGAAGGGACGAAACAGCCTGTTGGATGGCTAGGTGTTGTGGAGTTAGTGGATCAATCCTCTGTACCTTGAATTTCCAACTATAGCTGCCCTCAGAATTAATCCGATGATCGATGCGCTCAACAAAAAGAGCTATTAAATCCTGAAGACGTTGCCGGCGAGAAAATTCATCAACGGTACGATCACTTAATTCATCCTTACGTTTTCCTCGCTCAATCCAGGCTGGAAGCCAGTTTGCCACAACGCGAGCGTTATTGATCCCTAGACGATTTGCGATAGCTTGATATCCACCCTCAATCCAGACTGCATCTCGGATCTCGCCTGTCTCATCATTGAAGTAGCACAGATTGCGCAAAACCAGGACAAACATGGCAGCATCTGCTCCGAGAACCGGTAACCAGTTTTTGAGAAAATACCACGTGACCAGGATGAAATCCCCCTGACCTAACAATCGGTCAGCAAGCTGATCTGCCAGGGTCCCAAGTTCTCCGTTGAGCCGGTGACCAATCAATTCCCGGATGACATCCTGAACGGTCTGATAGTGTGGAATCATTTTGTCGAATTCTTCTTGAGGGGGCCGCACAGGATAATGCAAGATGTCCTTTGGATTCGCGTTGATAGCTAATTGCATAGCAGACTGAGGGGAATCCTGGATACCATGAACCAGTAAGAAAGTTTTCAAGTCTTCAGCATCCCCAGGTGTCAGCGGGGATTCGAATAGTTCATATTTGTTGGAGGACTTTTTGGCTCTTCCTGAGCGCTTATCTACTTCATGATCGGTGTCAATCTTTCTCGCAAACCATCCCAGACTGCTACCGGGTTGTAACAAGCGAAAGAACTGAGCCCGACTGATCCCAGCCCATTGGCAAATACGCTCAGCGCGAACGGCAACTTTGCAGCTCCCTTTTCGTGCCTTTCCACTGCTCGCCAGATAATGCTCCTGCCATAATGCCATGATCAAGAAAATCATTTGTGATCCGACATATGGCAGCCAGCGCAGGTAATATACCGGTAAGCGAACTACCCGGCTTGGCTCAATCAGGTAATTCCGGATGGAGCTGTAATGGATATCCAACTCAATCGGATTGTCTTGAGAATCTTCCTGGTCTGGATCATCTTTCTGAGTGAGATCATCCTCATCATCAATTTCCTGGTCACAAACAACGAAACGAACCTTAACCTCTCTGTTCATCACCCCCATCAGGAATCGCTGCAGGGTGGTCGTTAATCGGTTTTCTAACCACTCGCGGCCATACGAATTCATGCAGCCGATTACAAAGGTGTCATCTGAAAAATCCACCAGATGGGTTGGCTTCACCCATGTACTAAAAGCCGCCCGCGACATATCCATTTCGAGGTTAGCAATTGCCGCTTGCCAGGCTTTCTCTGGTGAAAATCCAATGACTGCATTCATAAAAGATATCCCTATCGATAAAAAAATCAATCTCGAACAAAGCAAAATAAAGGCACAATTACAGCCCATTTTGGAAGGACGATAGTTATTCCATTTCTTCCAGAAAAGACCTCTATACGGGCTTCCTGTAGCTTCAACGTCAGCAACTCCGTCTGCGTCAACGTCTGCGGCATGTCAGCAACACGTCTGCGGCACGTCAGCATGGACGCAGACGTGATTCTTGGAGTGAAAATGAAATTGTTGATTTTCCAGGAAAGGTTAGAGGCCATTAGCATCACTCCAGAAATAAAGTCTTCCCTATTGTCTTCGGAGACGGTTGCAGGATTAAGCTTCCATTGCGAAAAGCCTGTGAACCTTCTATAACGAAGAAACAGACAACTTCACCGACCGGTAAAGTATGCTCCCGCGCGATCGACCGAACTTCTTCCTTTAATAAATCTGGGATTCGGAATGTCGCTCTTACTTCCCATTGGGGGACGGCTTTTTGGTCTTTCCTGAAATTTTTCTTTTTGGCTCCACCAGCTTTCTTGTCTGGAACCGGGAATGCATCAGCTAACCATTTATGGTTTGCCGGTTTTTGAGCAGGTAAGATGGTACCTCCTTCATTGCCTTCAGAGTACAGGGTCATTCGCTGCGCCTTAGGGTACGCTAAAAGTTTGATCTCTCCATTGTGGTAAAGCCTTGCGCCATATTCCAGAAACGCCCTAACAACTTCATCTCTAGGAACCGAAAGAGACTGAGCATCTTTGATAATCAGCTCCACAACCTGTCGAGGAATTCCCCGGTACGTTACAGTTTCGAGCCGATGAACTTGTTCCCACTTACGGGATCTTTTCTTCCTGAGATCTGCCGTGGGAATTAAATCCAAGGGCTGTCGTGGGATCATAGTTGATTCTTGCTGTTGATCCTCCTCAACCTCGG
>Ga0208040_1003707_pt1 | contig 12160 bp, 13 predicted proteins | sample AD_UKC083_MetaG_FD_184431 | JGI IMG/M metagenome (GOLD analysis project Ga0208040, IMG submission 184431) | Active sludge microbial communities of municipal wastewater-treating anaerobic digesters from USA - AD_UKC083_MetaG (SPAdes) (version 2) | ecosystem: Engineered > Bioreactor > Anaerobic >... | reverse complement strand
TACCTGGCCATTGCACGAACAATTGCCGTCCCCTCTGGGAAATTGTAATTGAACGTCGCCCTGGTATTCAAGAAAAAGTTCCATATTATGCTTATCTCTATCGCTATCAATGCAGATATGATATAATATATATGAACATAGTCTGTTAGAAGCCAGAGCAAGGTCAGATTAATTACCGCCCCTGTAGCCCCAACGAATGCAAATTTAAAGACAAATCTCCATCGACCTTTTGCAATCAAATTGTCAAGAATGCTTGAAGGAAGGATTCTTCGGGCGATATGCATTACCATTCGCCTCTTATTCGTCCCAGCTTGAGCTCGAGCAGAAGCTCAAAGATCCTGGCCATCTCCCGGAGGCCGTTCATATTGAACCCTACCTTTGAAGAGCCCGTTTTCCTCTTGTAGAAGGATATGGGGGCTTCCAACACATTCGCCTTAGATTTATATACAATCTCAATGACTATCTTGAATCCCTTGGGTTTAAGCTCCAGATTATCGAATACATTCCTCTTTGCCACCATAAAACCCGTCATGGGATCCCTTAGATCTACGCCCAGGATCAATCTGGTCAATTGAGCAAAGGCGAGGGTTACTAGTGTCCTCCCCAAGGTGTCACTGCACTCTCCACCCTCAATGAGCTTTGAGCCGAGGACTATATCATGATTCTCTATCAGCTTGAGCATTTTCTGGAGATCTTCTGGCCGGTGAGAGCCGTCGCCATCCATGAGAGCGATTATATCTCCTTTGGATCTGGACAAGCCTTCAACAAAAGCATTGCCCAAACCATCCGATCTCTGTATCATAACCTCCGCCCCTTTAACCTTTGGCGCAGTGCGGCTCTTGTCTACTATCAGTATTTCATGGTTTTCCTTAATTATGGCATTGATGCTATCCACAAGTTCTTGAATGGTTGGTTCATTCTTTGTGGGAATTATAATCGAGGTCAACATCTGTCTATCCAAGTCACGGGATCTATCGCAATTATATAAACACGATCCAATGGATCGGTCCAATATCGGGATGAAAGGGGATCAGACCCCATCATCCCTTCCTTGTCACCTCCACCTGCAGCACATCAGTAAATGCCTCTGCATTCCCATCCAGGGATGCGACTATGCTCACCTTATACACCCCGGGAGCGACATTGGCATTCCAGATGCCCATGTACCTGCCTCCAGATGTCTCCAGCAGGCTGGTCCTTGTCTCTTCACCGCCATCCGGTGCATATATCACTGCCGTACACCTCAAAATGCCATCGGAGGAGGACTGGTCGGATGCATTTGTGGAGGAGGCAGAGCTCTGGCCCGCCTTTCTATTCGAACCGATCTGCACATATCCATCCTTGCGATCCAGGTTGGCAAAGCCCTGGGGAGAGCCAAATCCGCAGGTAGCGCACCCCTTAACCGTCAGCTTCGGTTCCTGGTTGGAGGAGGAATTGGCTGAGGAAGAGCTGTACTGTGATGAGTTTGTCCTTTCTGCCCTCTCAATCAAGGATGCGGTTATGGTCGTCGCCTCTCCTGATCTGACCGGATTGGGCTGGGCAGAGACCTCCGCCAGCTCATAGGGGAACTTGGGCTGGTTTTCCAGCCAGTCCCTCCAGGTATAGAGCCGGGCATCGTAGCCGGACTCGTTCAGAGCGAACCAGAGCAATGCGGCCTCAACCCCGATATTGGTGTAAACCACTACCGATCGGTTCTTGTCAAGATCCAGGAAATGCTCATTTAGCATCTCTTTGGGCATCATGCTATCATTGACCAGCACATTCTCATAGGGTATGTTGATCGCCCCGGGAATTGAGCCCAGCTCATAAGCATTTGCCGGCCTGGCATCAACTATCTGTGCCCCACCAGTGACTACATATTCATAGGTGGCAAGAAGCTCTGGCCTTATATGGGGGATGTACTCGGCCTTAGGCCTGGTGGCAGAGATGTTGCTGATGTTCAATCCCGCAGCCTTCCAGTCCTCGATCGTGCCCTCAAGCACCCTGACCTTCTCATGTCCCAAGTATTTTAAGGCCCAGTAGGTGAAGAACGCCGGCGACGGTCCTCCGCCACAGGGCAGGCACTCCCCGGCGATCAGCAGGGAATCGTTGCTGCTGATGCCTGCATCTCCCAGCAGCCGCGCCATCTCCGGTACAGGCACGATCTCCCCGCCTTCGGAGAAGAAGAGATCGTAATTGAGATTGACCGCGCCCTCGATATATGCGGCCGCACTGGGGCTTATGTCCACTATAACCTCATCCGGAGAGATCGAATCAGGGGATGCTATCGCCCCGACCAGCTCGCTGCTTCTTCTCAGAGCTGATGCAGTATTGTTGCTGACGCTACTGTTGCTGCCATTGCCCATATCGGCGCTGCTGGAAGAGGATGAATTCTGACTGGCGTTCAGCTTGATCTCTGGCTCAGCAGTCTTTATATTCAGCTCATTTTTTTGCTGCTCATTCTGAAAACCATTCTGCAGCTCGTTTTTCATATCTTCTTCATAGGCTGCCTTCTCTTCCAGCCAGCCGTCCAGATTGGTCCAATCCGGGCAGGTGGGGCAGAACTCCCCAGTCTCTGTGCCTGCGCTGGCCGATCCTGCCAGCAAAATAAAAGAGAGGGACAGGATCAACAACAGAACCGCAATCGCTCCAGCAATGGCCGTTCTCCCGCCGATAGTTGACGGCCTTTCTCCCTCAGCCAGAAGGGGGCGGGAAAAATCAGACTGCAGTCTCATTTAGCCTCCCGGACCCATCCACCTCTCGGAGATCTGGCAGTTGATTTGCCATCCAGTCCTGGTAGCTATAGAGCCGGACATCATAGCCCATCATCTCCAGGGCGAACCAGACCACAGAGCCCTTCATCCCCGTATTGGTGAAGACGACCACCGGCTGGTTTTTGTTCAGCACCATGAAGACCATATCCAGCCGGTCCTCGCCGGTGATCTTCTTATCGGCAAGAACGCTCTCATAGGGCATGCTGATCGATCCGGGTATGGTTCCCATGGCAAACTCAGGCGGCGTGCGGGCGTCGATGATCTGCACCTGGCCGCTCTTGACCAGATCGAAAGTGGCTGTGTAGTTTAAGTTCATCAGAGGGATATACTCCTTCCGAGGAAGCACTGCAGCACTCCCTGAGGTAGCCCATCCCGCTGTCGCCCAGTCCTCAGCCGTCCCGTCAAGGACTTTTGCGTTCTCATGGCCCAGGCTCTTCATCATCCAGTAGACGTAGGTGGCCACCGATGGTCCTCCGCCGCAGGGCAGGCATTCCCCATAGATGACAACCGAATCAGCTCGGGAGATTCCAGCCTCGCCCAGGATGCTGGCGACCTCATCTGCCGGCTTCAGAATCCCCGGCTGAAGGAAGAACTCCATATAGGGAATGTAAATTGAGCCTTCGATATGGAGGCTCGAGTTCTCGCTCACATCCAGCAGAATATCTGCATCATCGACCCCATCCAGCGGCAAGAGCATCTCCCTTGCCTTGAGGCTGCGGGTCATGTTGATCTGCAATTCATTCGGCAATGCTCGGGCGGCATTCTGAACATCTTTGGCCTCTTCTGCCTCTGCCAGCTGGATGCTATCGGACGCTACTGAACTCTCGTTTTCCTCGCCTATTTCATCCTCTACGCCCTGGGAGGAGTTCATACCCCAGCGGATCTCCCTGGACTTCTTGGGCCAGTTTGCTCCAGCCGACTGCTGGGTAGCGGTTACATTGCCTATCTCATTAAGCTTGGCCATAGGATCCCAGCCGCTGGAGTCGTCGCATGCTCCTCCTAAAGAGGCGCATTCCGCACCGGCAGATGCGCTCTCTATGAGGACCAGAACCGCCAAAAGCGTCCCGCAGAGAACGCCCATCGTAATCAAAATTGGTCTCAGTTTACTCATCTAATTCACCTCGACTTCAGGCGGCCAGCTCCTCTTTAACCTGCTCTACCACCTTAGAGCAGATTTCCTGGTCAACAGAGAGGTCCTGAGTCTTCTCTATGCCCATCTCAGTCACAATGATCTGTATGGCCGGCTCTATTTCCAGATGCTGCAGGGTCTTGGCGGCGCATTGCACCGGACAGCCATCAATGGATACCATCAGTCCTGCTCCCCGTGCCGACTTTACCATTGCCTCGATATGAGCGGCCACTGCCGCCAGGCAGAAGAACCCTGCCACGTTCTCTTTCGACAGATCGACTGCCGCCTGATTAGCGATCTGGCCGACATTGCACGCTCCGGAGCAGGCCACCACCCGCACATCTGAGGAGCTGCAACTGCACTTATTTTTCTCGTCCATTGGTGACACCATTATATTTTCCGATTATGCGCATTTATCTCTTGAGCATCCTTTTAAGCTCTTCCACAGTTGCCGTTCTCCCTGTCAAGACCGATTTTCCATCTATATATAGGGCGGGTGTCATCATCACTTCTCGATCCATGATCTCCTGGATGCTGTCCACCTTGATGATCTCTGCATCAGTCCCCGATTCTTCCACTGCCTTCTGTACGTTCTTCAGCAGGCTCTTGCACTTGGCACAACCTGTCCCCATTACCTCGATCTTCACCATCTGATTCACCGTTGGAAGTTAATTATCTTAAAAGTGCGAGATGGTTATTATTATATTAACTTATCGCAATAACACGATGATAAGATCATAGATCATTTGCCGCCATAGCTCAAAACACAAGCTCTTTGTTCTCCGCATCATCGGAGAGGTTCGGCTCCGCGATCCATTCGACTTCTGGTAAGATTAGAACCCTTGGTCCAGAAATATCCACCCCATATAGTAGGGTAGCTCGCAATCTCCTACCTTTCAAATATTGGACAATGGTAATACATATATCTGATCAGCTCCATATAGTAATAATGATATCCTCAGGAGGCAGGATACAACCAATCAGAACTGAGGCTTTAAAAATGTTTTATTGCTGATGCTCAGGATATGGTGCTCAGGATATCATGAGAGAATTGCGGCCTCCAATTGATAAGGGTGAGGAAGATGTCTGAACTATACAGGAAGATGGTAGAAGAGGCCATGGCAGCCCAGCGGGCAGACGTGGAGACGGTCAAGAGAAAAAGAGGGCAGAACTTTCAGGTAGAGGATGCCAAGGCCTATCTGGATGTAGTGAACAAGATGAAGGCCGTCGAGGGCCAGTCCAAATCGGTCATCGCTCTGCATGTGGACTCGGTCAACTCTCATTACGAGGTCATAAAGTCCCTGACCAAGACCATAAGACCGGAGGACGATCCGTTTGTCGAGCATTACCAGACCCCTGCCATTCTTGAAATATTGTGCGAGCAGGACGAGAGCTTCAAAAAGAGCCTTAAGGCCTTCATCGATGGGGTGGGAAGATCAGAGGCTCTGATCGGGCTTGAGGCTGCTCGCAGATATGCAGGATTTTACGGTCCGACCTGCGTGGTGGACTTTGCCCTGATTCCAGGCAGCACAAGTAACGTGGTCAACAGGATCCTGAAGACGATCGATATTCCTGACGTCCATAAGCAGGCTATACTGGCTGCCAAATCCTGGGGCATGAACACCTCCTATGGCATAGGCGAGGTCTTTGCTCAGGAAGCGGAGAAAGGAACCAGTCTGGCGGAAGCGGTAAGAAAGGAGATCGATGAGATCAAGTACATTTACGAGAGTCCCATTGAGGCTCAGGGAAAGCTCATGGACAATGCTGGCCACCAGTCCTTTGATGTTCGCAAATACATGACCGAGTACAAGAAGAGGATGATGCCCGCGGTCAGGGCGGCGATGAATGAAGGGGTTCACTATGGGAACATCCTTACCATTCCCGCTTATTGTGTGGGGGATATTGCTCATCATATATCCCAGTCCACCTTCAACATGTGCAAGGATGACGTCATAATGGCAGTCATCGAGGCAGTCACTGAGGTCATGAGCTCCACCCTTAATAACTCTCTGGACAGTTTCAAGAACGAGCACCAGCCTCTGAACCTGGCCACTGGTGCCGCCGCTTCCGCAGTCGAGTATATAGCAGAGCTGGACGGCTTCAACGCCATAGGCATAGTGGACCTTCTCACCAAGAGGTTCCACAACTATGTGCAGCTCTATCCCACCAGAGGAGCAGCGGCTGAGCTGCATAACTGCGACTTCATGGATATGATCTACCGGGGATGGAAGGTGCTTGACAAGGCCAGAAGACTGAAGAACGGCCTGGGCGGCAAGCTCGTCCCCAGGATTTCGGGCTTCGATGTGGATCTTGAGCCCATTCACAGAAATGAGGTTCTCATGAATCCCCAGCGTTATGCCTATCCGGCCTGTGCCATCACTGTGCGCTTCTCTGCTCTGATGAGGCTGTCTGACTATCCCTGCCTCCTTACCAGCGAGCCGGTGACGGCTACGATGATGACCAACATCATCGCCCTGCATAAGGAGATTCCAGCATCACCTGCCAGGGTATGCAAGAACTGCGCTTCTGCGGCACTGGTCGACTTCAGGCACTCCTACTGCCAGTACAGAGAAGCAGTATGAAGCAGCATCAAACAGCAAGAAAAGAAGCATATTGAATTCCAATCAAGGTTGATGGTGGATATATGAAATGCTATCTTTGTGCTCTGGCTCAAAAGGATACTGATGCGGTGGCTATCTGCATACTCTGCGGAATGGGAGTCTGCATGGATCACCTGGTCAGAGAGGAGCTGGAGATTTGGGAGGGAGGCTATCCCTTCCCCTCCAAGAAGATGAAGCGAACGCTGCCCCGTATTCTCTGCAAGCCATGCTATGCTGCATATCATGAGGGATGAAAATGTCACTGGCAAAAAGGTCAATTGCCGAGGCGGTCGGGACTTTCATCCTGGTCTACTTCGGGGCAGGCGCGGCAGCGATAACCCTGATGATCTCCCAGGGATCAAGCCCGCCCAACCCATTTAACATAGGCATAGGCACCCTGGGAGGCCTGGGGGATTGGTTTGCCATAGGAATGGCTTTTGCCATCGCCATTGCAGCTTCTATATATGCATTGGGCAGGATCTCAGGAGCCCATCTGAACCCAGCAGTGACGATAGCCCTCTTGGCCACGAGGAGATTTTCCCTGGGAGATGCCATTCCTTATATCCTGGCCCAGCTGGTGGGCGCATCCGTCGCCAGTTTCCTGTTTGCCGCCAGCGTGGGCATGGATGCAGTCACGGTAGGTGGTCTGGGAGCCACAGCGCCATTTCCAGGAATCGGATACTGGCAGGCGGTAATAGTGGAGGCCATAGGCACCTTTCTGCTCATGCTGACCATCATGGGAGTGGCTGTGGACAGGCAAGCTCCGCCGGGATTTGCGGGGCTGGTGATCGGCCTGGTGGTAGGGGGCATAATCACCACCATCGGGAACATCACAGGCTCATCTCTCAATCCGGCAAGAACATTCGGGCCCTACCTTGGGGATTACATCCTGGGCGGAAATAGCCTGTGGCATTTCTTCCCCATATACATCATCGGGCCGGTAGCAGGAGCTCTGATCGCCGCCTTCCTGTACGACTATCTCTCGGCAGAATAATTTTTTTTTGATATTTTTTTTGCTTATAGCCCTATCCGATGCTCATAGCCCAATCTTTCGATCTGTCTTCTCTTCCCTGCCCTTTCCATCCAGATTCCCTCCTCCACCACCTCGCCTATAACCGTCAGATCGCAAGCTCTTCGGGCCGCCTCCAGGCCCGAGGAGCGCAGGGTGAATACCAGCTCATAGTCCCCTCCCGCGCTCAATGCCATATCTATAGCATTCTCCTGCCCCACCATCTCCACCAAGCCGGGAGCCAGGGGCAGCTTATCCTGATAGACCAGAAAGCCCACTCCGCTCACCTCAGAAAGATCGGTGAGGGACAGAGCCAGGCCATCGCTGTTGTCCATCATTGCCGTAACGCTTCCGCTCTTCGCCAGGGCCCGGCCCTCCTTCAGCCGGGGCTCGGGCTCCAGCAGACTGGTTATAAGCTCGCTTTTCGCGCCGTTCTGCCAGGCCCACAGCCCGCCTCCGGCTGCCCCCAGAGAGCCGGTGGTGCAGAGCAAGTCCCCCGCTCGTGCTCCCCGGCGACGCAGAATCAGCTCCTTTTCCACAAAGCCCAAAGATGTGCCAGTGATGGTCAATTCCAGATGGCTATCGGTGTCCCCTCCCAGAATTCGGGTACCATAGAGAGCGGCACAATCGCCAAATCCTGAAAATAGCTCATCGATAAAATACTGATCCGCCTCCGGCGGGAGTCCGGCAGCGATGAGAACTCCCGCGGGCTCTGCCCCCATGGCAGCAATATCGCTCAGGTTGACTGCTACCGCCATCCAGCCCATCTGCCAGGGGTTCATGATATCAGGAAAGTCGGTCTTCTGGTGGAGCATGTCAGTGCTTGCCACAAGATAACGCTCTCCCGCATCGATAACTGCGCAGTCGTCGTTCTCCAGCCCACCCAGGATCACGGAGATACGCCGGATCAGATCCCTCTCGCCAATGGCCCCTTTCATTCTTTCTTGCTCCCTCTAATTGTATAGATCGCCTCAGCTCCGAAAGTTATTAAGATTCAAAGATGCATTAATTGTGATATGCTCGATTACAAAAGGTTGTTCGTCCAGGCATCAATTGCCCTCCTGCTTTCCCTCATGCTTTCTAGCTCGCTTTCTGGAGCTGGAGCAGCCCAGATGACGAGGATCTGTCCACAAGGCTGCAGCAATCTGAGCATCCAGGAGGCACTTGTTAATGCCTCTGCTGGAGATACGATCATTGTGGAAAGCGGAATATACGCTAATCCCTTCATAATGGGCCGGCCGGTGAACCTGCAGGGCAGGGACACAGGCAGTGGAAATCCGATCCTCAATCCGGAGAAAGGAAGAGCTATCCTGGCCGCTCAAGGAGCAGTGCTGTCGGGATTCGACTTTTCCAGTGCTCGTGCCGGCGATGAAAGGAGCGCAGGCTGCAGACTGGAGGTCGTCCTTCCCGCTACCATATACCTGAACGATTTTCCGGGCAAAAACAGCGTCTGCCCTGAGGATGTTGCCACCTGGAACTCGAGCCGGATGATCAGCTACCAGTATAACAGCCGGGTACAGCGCAGTTTTTTGGGCAACTACTGGGCTGACTATGCCGGCGAGGATAAGAACGGCGATGGAATCGGCGATGAGCCGGTGGTTTTAAATCAGGACAATATCGACAACTATCCCTTGATGCAGCCGGCGGAAAGTTATCTCATTTCCGATGAGGCCGGTGCTGCTGGGAGGAGTGAGATGGAGCTTTTGGATGCTCGAGTAGGTGAGGAGTTCGTCATCTCCCTCTCCGCTAATCCGACCACGGGATATGGCTGGAATGTGGATTACGATCATTCCCTCTTAAACCTCAAGAGCTCTGACTTTAGGGCCTCCACCTCAAAGGCACTTGGTGCTAGCGGCACATCGATCTTTGTCTTCGAGCCCCTAATGCCTGGCAAGACAACCATATACTTTGTCTATAAACGCTCCTGGGAGAACATTGTAGCAGACGCTCGAGCATTTCAGGTGGAGATATCGGCTTGAAGGCCATGAACTATTTATACGGTGATGCCCATCAAGCCCTGATCATTACAATCCTTAAGGAGATCTCAATTTGGCAAAATCCGATATCAAATCTGAGGACAAATCAGATCAAAAAACAGAGGCGAAGGCGCCTGCCTCCAAAAAGCCGGAGGTCAATATCGGCATGGTTGGACATGTCGATCACGGCAAAACCACTCTTGTCCGAGCGCTATCCGGAAGCTGGACCGATCAGCATAGCGAGGAGGTCAAGAGAGGAATCTCCATCCGTCTGGGCTATGCAGATGCCACCTTCAGAAAGTGCCCCAGCTGCCCAGATCCAGATGCTTTTACCGTAGAAGAAAAGTGCCCCCACTGCGGTGCTGATACAGAGATATTGCGCACCGTCTCCTTTGTAGATTCTCCGGGGCACGAGACCCTCATGGCCACCATGCTCTGCGGAGCGGCGATCATGGATGGCGCAGTACTGGTCATCTCCGCCAATGAACCCTGCCCTCAGCCGCAGACAAAAGAGCATCTCATGGCCCTGGACATCACAGGCATCGACAGAATTGTGATAGTGCAGAACAAGATCGATCTGGTATCCAGGGAAGAGGTGATGGAGCACTACCAGCAGATCAAGGATTTCATAAAGGGCACCGTAGCCGAGAAGGCGCCCATAGTGCCCATCTCCGCTCAGCAGAACCTGAATGTCGATCTGGTCATCAAGGCCATAGAGGAGTACATACCTACTCCCCATAGAGATATCGAGAAGCCTGCTCTGCTCAAGATAGCCCGATCTTTCGACGTCAACCGTCCCGGAGCCTCCCCTGATGCTCTCAAAGGCGGGGTCATTGGCGGCTCCCTAAACCAGGGTGTGCTTCGTGCAGGCGATAAGATCGAGATCTGCCCGGGCAGGCTGGTGGATTACGAGGGGCGGAAACAGTGGGTTCCCATTCAGACCAAGGTGCTGACCCTCCTGGCAGGAAGCCAGAGCCAGGAAGAGATCACACCCGGCGGCCTGATCGGCGTGGGCACCCTGCTGGACCCCATAATGACCAAGAGCGATGCTCTGGTGGGCCAGGTGGCAGGTGAACCGGGCAAGCTCCCTCCCATCAGGAACGCATTCACTATGAACATGCATCTCCTGGAGAGGGTGGTGGGAGTGACCGATGAGTCCAGCGTCGAGCCCATACATTCCAGCGAGCCCCTCATGCTTAACGTGGGAACTGCCACCACTGTAGGGGTGGTGACCAGCGCCCGGGAGGGAGGCGTGGTCCAGGTTCAGCTAAAGAGGCCGGTCTGTGCCGATAAAGGCGATCGTGTGGCTGTCAGCAGGCGCATTGGCGCCAGGTGGCGGCTCATTGGCGTCGGCTCCATAATCGACTGAAGAAATAATATGAAGCAAATCGATGCCGATAGCGTAAAGGTGATAATCGACACCAACGCCTTGATGACGGCAGAGCAGTTCGGAGTGGACATCTTCAGCGAGCTATTGCGGCTGGGATACATTGAGTGGCTTGTGCCGGCCCAGGTGAAAGGAGAGCTGCGCTCCTTGGCAGATGGGGCAGATAAAGGGCGGGACAAGACCGCGGCCAGGGTGGCCCTGGGCCTGGCTGAACGATGCACAATCGTTGGCATTGACAACTGCCCTGCTGATCAGGCCATTGAGGAACTGGCAGAGAAAGAGGGGGCAGCAGTCTTCACCAACGACAAAGCCCTGAAGAAAAGATTATTTAGTAAAGGCATCACCGTAATATACCTGCGCCAGGGTCGGTACCTAGAGGCGATGAAGAAGGAGTATTGATGTACAAGAAGATGAAGCTTAAGGGTGTGGCCAGGATAGAGCCGGATCATCTGGGAGATCCCCTCGAAGCGGCAGTGGAAAGGGCACTGCGAGATAAATATGAGGGAGTTGTGGACAAGTCTCTGGGGACCATCGTGGCCGTGCTCGGAGCGGATGATATAGGTGAAGGCCATATCCTGGCGGGAGACGGATCCATTTACTACGAGGTCAACTTCGATACCCTCGTCTTCAAGCCCGAGATGCAGGAGATCATTGAGGGCGAGGTGGTGGAGATAGTGAAGTTTGGCGCATTTCTCTCCTTGGGGCCGTTCGACGGCCTTCTGCACGTCAGCCAGATAACCAATGAGTATATATCGTATGATGAGAAGAACGCGCGCCTGGTCAGCAAAGAGTCCAATAAATCCTTAGGAGAAGGGGATCGGGTTCGAGCCAGAGTAATAGCGGTCAGCCTGAATGAGAAAGAGCCTAGAGAGAGCAAGATCGGACTGACCATGAGGCAGACGGGCCTGGGGAAGCTGGAATGGCTTGATGCTGCAGATGAGGCAGAGAAGGAGAATGCGAGCGTCCAGGCAGAGGCAAAATGACTGAACAGGCATGCAGAGAATGTCGTAGAATAGTTGAGGGGCAGGTCTGTCCCATATGCAATTCAGCCTCGCTCAGCAAGGACTGGAGCGGATATGTGGTTATCATCGATCCCAAAGAATCCATCATCGCGGAGAAGCTGGAGATCAAGCTTCCCGGCAAATACGCTTTGAAGGTGCGATAGATTGCGTACACTTCTTCTGCCGGAAGATTTGCGGCTATTGCTCAAGAGTCCTCTGGGCAGGTTATGCAAGGGCAACGGCACCGAATGCGTAGAGGCTATGAGAGATGAATTGCAGGGGGCTAAAAAGGTGGCCGCGATCGG
>Ga0208040_1003706_pt1 | contig 12163 bp, 11 predicted proteins | sample AD_UKC083_MetaG_FD_184431 | JGI IMG/M metagenome (GOLD analysis project Ga0208040, IMG submission 184431) | Active sludge microbial communities of municipal wastewater-treating anaerobic digesters from USA - AD_UKC083_MetaG (SPAdes) (version 2) | ecosystem: Engineered > Bioreactor > Anaerobic >... | reverse complement strand
AGATGAATTCATTCTTTTCGCCTCCATAATTCTCTCTTGCATAAGCAATCGAGCGTTGCGAGAAATCAATTCCTGTGATACTAAACCCCTTATCAGCAAAACGCTTGGCATACAGTCCCGGACCACAGCCTAAATCTAGAATTTTTCCGTCTAGTTTCCCAAGTAAAGAAACAATCCATTCTACTGAGCGATCCATGAATTCATGCGCCCTGGAGGCACTTTCTACATCAGGGTTTAAATGTAGCCCCAACATTGATTTTGAAATATATTCATCATCCCAGAATGGAATACCGGTTGTCTCATATGCAATTGGTTTATTTCCGATTGTTTCAACTATTTTTTTGTACGGTACAGTGAGGTCAATGTTCACTATTTTTTTATCCAAATATTCCAACCACCTTCCCTGCAGAATAATATAAGAGTATTACTTGCTATTTGCCCCTTTTGAGTATATATATTGTACCGCAATCTATTCCGACAATTCAACCTACCACGCATCAATTTCAGCCACTCAACCTGCTGGAGTAACCGATTTAGATGTCGTCGATATGTTCCCTCAAACGCAAAAACACACTTTAGGTCGAGAAGTCAATTTAGATGTAGTCTTAAAACCCAATAATATCAAGGCTTTTCACGTGACATAATACCACTGTCTCTACATGGCTCGAGAGGACAGCATTGATGTCATTTGCACCTTATGTTCGCGGGAACTTATCAATGGTTTTTTTACTGTTTTTCTCAAAACCGACGTTCTCGGAAACATATCAACGGAAATATTTTTCAATATTTCCGTTGATATGTTTTTATCATTTTCTTAGATGAATTTTGGTAAATGTTAAGTCAATCTTTTCACCAATAGATTTGCTATATACTTTTTGTCCCTCATTCAATAATGTCACAATTGTTTTTTTAAGAAGTAGTTGAGTTTCTGAATCCATGCTTCTATATTTGTTTATCATCCCATCAATCACTTTTAACTTTTCTTTTGATAATTCATTGAATGTTTGTGCACCTGTTACTTGAATAATTTCAAAGAGAGCATCTATGAAATGTTCTCTTTGTTCTATTGATAAATTATCAAGCCACAATCGTATTGTGTTATCAAAATCGCGGCAATTTTTACTCAATTCCCCGTTATAAACAAAATTCGGACCTTTAACTTCCCATAAAAAGGCATCATGCTGTAATATGCCATATCCGCTGCTATCAATAACCTTAAAATTTTCTCCATGTTCCAAAAGCATACCCACCACTGAAGATTTAGGGATTATTGTATTTACTTTATCTGCAACACTTTGATAACCTTCACTTTCAATGATACTTTTGTGAAATCCAGGTCCATCATTATTGTAAATATTTAAGACCTTATCTCTTATCTCACTTTTTATGTGTGTTGCAGCATAAACAGCAAGATTTCCACCTTTCGAATGACCACCAAGATAAAACCTCCCCTTAAGATTAGAAATAATACAATTTACATATGATGCAGCCTGTTTTTGCGCCAACACTTCATCTATAAAACTCATGCGTAAATTTTCTTTCCAACCGGCTATTGTGTTATCGGTGCCTCGAAAAGCAATAAAATATTCATCACAAGCAATTGAAAATATCACTGCAGAAAACTGATTTGAAATTTGGTGGTCAACTCTATTCACATATCCAAATAAGTTTATGTTTTGAAAACGAGCTGTCTTTGCAGCTCTTAACAGCAGTTCAGCAATCTTTTCCGGAAAATAGTAGTTCACGTATTCAGAGGGTGGTTGCTTACTAGCCATAAATTTATTTGCTAAATCTAATAATGTTATTTTACTGTCATTAATTTCATGGGGAACGCTTCCATCTAATTTTAAATATGACAGGTTCGATAGTATCAAATTATCGACTTCATTAAAACTATCACTCGCAAAACTTAAATCTCCCCGCCAGTCTAAATAATCTAAGATATTAGCCATGATAACGCCTCCCCTCTAATTTAGATATTCAGAATTGATGACTATTAATAAACTCAATCACTAAAATCACCTTTTCTCGTTTCCATGAGCTAATTTTAGAAATTGTTTTTGCTGCGCCAAGAGCAATCTAACTTTGAAATTAAGGCTTTCTCCTTAAAAGGTTCTTTTTGATATTTAAAACATTCCTATTCACACCTAATACAGATATTGCATTCTTTACACATTCAATCCTTAAAGGAAAATCAGGGCCTCTTTCACCATCAATATCAGTTATTAAAGTATTATCCTCAGTTTCAATGTAGAGTTCATCCGTCTGAAAATACAAAAGGCCTACAGGTTCTTCTAGATGATCTCCCTTGAGAAATTTTATAAGGAGTGGAAATAGCTCCACTAAAGATTCTGCCTTTATTAAAATTACATCCAACTTGCCGTCATTTCCGTGCGCTCTGTATGCAAGTTCAATATTCCCCGCCATTCTTCCGTTAAATACAAGTATCATGTACATGTCTCCGTTGTATTTTGCATCCTTGGAAGTAATCTTTACAGGTATCTTTTTGAAATTAGGTATCTGTTCAATACCCTTTAAATAATATGCAAGCTTTCCAATAGAATTTTTAAGCTTGTTATCTGTTTTTTGAGACACGTCTGTAAATAAACCGGTGCTTGCCACATTAACAAAATATCTGTCATTTACTTTACCTAAATCCATTTTCATAGGTCTGCTTACAAGTATCTGTCGGCATGCATCTATAATATCTATAGGCATTCCAATATACTTACTGAAATCATTGGCTGTTCCTGTAGGCAGAATCCCAATTGGTAAATCAACCTTCAATTCCATCATCTGATTTATTAATAAGTCGACGGTTCCGTCTCCACCTGCTACAAGAATATGAGAATAACCGCAGTTTATATCTTCTAAAGCTTTCTCCATGTTATATATATCGTCTAATCTAATGGGGAAAATGGCATATCCTTTTTGTTGATAAACTTTGATTATTCCATCCAGCTTATCAATAATCGCGCTATCTCCAGCACTTGGATTATATATGAATTTAACTTTTTTCATTATTAATCCCAATTCTCCTTTATATTCTTAACATTACATTATTAATGAATTCAAAGCTCATAAGTTTCTCTTTGACATCTACTTAAGAGCTTTCGAATGAATCTATCACTGTTATTTCTGTCTCTTAGATTAAAAATTTCCGCCGTCGAACAATACTTATCTACAAAAGAAACGATGAAAGATTCTTTGTATTTGGGCAATCTGATGGTAAGCGGCCACATATGCTTCTCAATAATGTCTTTCTCTATTACATTCAAGCAAAAATTTTCGTTAGCATTTTTTAAAGCAGTAACTGGATGAGTGAAGCCGTGTAATCCATGTCCTGATTTGGTTATATGCCAATCATATAAAAAAAAATCATGCAGCAATGCCCCCCTTGCAGCCGATTTGTAATCAAGCTCCAAACCTCTGCAAACCAAATAACTGTTGTATGACACATCTATGCTATGTTCAAGACATGTTATATTGCTGTGCTGTATAAGCTTATTCATTGAGAGCACAGTTTCATTTTGAATCAAATCGCTAATGCAATTTTCAAATTCAATATAGCTACTTGAATCTGATCTTAATTTCATCTTTGATTTTATTAATTCTACCATTTAAAACACTCCTTAAGTCACGGTTAACAATACCCGCATTTAAAATCAGTAACCGTGGAAATGCAAGAAAAATTCGTTTATATTCCATAATCTTGTCATAATACTTATTGCCTGTAAAATCGGAATACTTAAGAATAACTTTTCTTAAATCAATTATATCCATTACCGATTTTATTGTATCTGCAAGAAAGTATATTATTAACACTATAGAAAAATATATCTTTGTTTGTATCGGAATAGAAATATATATTTTTAAAATTTCAGGATGAATTACCTGTAGCATTAGGAATGCCAATAAACCCCACAGAAGCGAATATTTCAGGCAAATATACCCATGTAAATTCAAAGCATTTTCACTATAGTCCCACCACTTGCAGTTGAAAATTTTTTCCAAAGCAGCACCTGTGATATATTCCAGAATTGTAGTCAGGATAACCGAAAATAATATTCCTATCACATATAATGTTAATCCATGTTCAAAAATACCATTGGCCCATTTCGCACCTAGGATAATCATAACTGCACCGAACCCATAAATCGGACAAAAGGGCCCGATTAAAAACCCTCTGTTTATAAACTTCCTTTCAATTGTGCTGGCAAATATAGTCTCCATCAGCCATCCTAAAAAGGAATATATAGCAAAAAATAATATCAAGTCTAGAAAATACATATAATTCCACCCACTTCATTCATTGAGCCCTTTTTATTTTAAACGCGTAGACCGAAGTATCGATAATATTAAGCCTACAATAATGAAACTTGCAACAATCAGTCCCACCTTTAAAGCGGTAATGCTTAGAGTGTATACTTCTATATCCGCATAGCCACTCCCCCCTATACCTATCACAATTCCTGCTATTATTATACTTACAGCCAGCAACACTACACTAAAAGTAATCCTGTTGAAAATCCTTTCAAAACGTTTTTCGACGGATTCAATGCCTTTCATTTGAAACTGCATGGTAAATTCGTCATCTTCCAATTTTCTTAAATAATTATGAAAAATAGAAGGAAATCCCCTTAATAGGCTCCCGTAATCCAATGCTCCGCCTATAAATTCCACACCTATTTTTTCGGGAGAAAATGATTTAAACATAAGTTTTCTTGCTATAGGATCTGCGATTTCCAATACGTTTAATTCGGGATCCAGTTTTGCAACCAGTCCTTCCAATGTAACAAGAGTTTTAGCAAGCATTGTAAATTCACTTGGAATTACAATATTATATGAAAAAGCAAGGTTGAAAACCTCCTTAAAGACTTCACCTACTTTTATTTCATTTAAAGGAATAGATAAATATTTATCACGTAAAGCATCAATTTCCCGTTCTAGTTTTTTCATATTTACGTGATGAGTCATGGCATCTATAGCAATTATTGCTTCCAAAATCAATCTACTGTTTTTAAAAGTAATTCCCATAAGCATTTTCAAAAACTGTAATTTGCGTTCATCATTTAATTTACCTATCATGCCAAAATCAAGGAAAGTAATTTCATTATCAGGCAATACCATAATATTACCTGGGTGGGGATCCCCATGAAAAAAACCGTCTCTCAAAATTTGATTGAATATTGTTATACCGAGGTTTCTGGCTATTAATTTACGGTCTAGTCCTGCTACGTCCAATGCCTCGAAATCATTTAGCGGTATACCGTCTATATGCTCCATTGTTAAAACACGTCTTGTAGTATGAATCCAGCTTATATCAGGCACACTAATTCCTTTGTCTTTTGAGAAGTTTTCCTTGAACGTTTCTGCGTTTTCTCCTTCAATTCTAAAATCCAGTTCATTTTTCAGCGTGTTTTCAAATTCCTGTACCGTTTTAGTGAAATTATAAAGCTTTCCGTACTTTGTATGGTTATCTATAAAAGATGCGAGATCTTTCAACACCATTAAGTCAAGATCAATATTTCTTTCAATCCCCGGTCTTTGAATTTTTACTACCACTTTTCTGCCTGAGTTCAGCCTGGCAAGATGAACCTGGGCTATTGATGCGGCTGCAAGTGGAGTTTCATTAAATTCCCTATAGATGTTTCCAAGTTTGTCATCAAATTCGCTTTCTATCAAAGATTTCACATCATCAAACGGAAAAGGAGGAACCGCATCCTGCAACTTTTCAAGCTCTACAATAACATCATGTGGAAGGATATCCGGCCTTGTACTAAGTATCTGGCCAAGTTTTATAAACGTTGTGCCGAGTTCCTCCAAAGAAAGCCTCAGACGCCCTCCTGTAGTTAGCTTTTCATCAATACTTTCATCTTTTTCTTCAATCTTTTTTCTAATATTGATGTAGTCAAATATTCCGAGTTGATCGATAATCGTACCAAAGCCGTGTTTGACAAATACAAAGATAATTTGTCTGTACCTCTTAATATGTCTATAACGACTTAAATCCACCAAACAATCACAACCCTCCTAATATTTTATGTCCTGATTTCATACGTGCCATTTCATTAAGCTTGCTCCCCATGTTAATCCTGCTCCAAATCCGGCAAACAGTAGTATGTCGCCATTTTTCACTTTACCGTTATTACATGCCTCTGATAAAGCGACAGGTATTGAAGCCGAAGACATATTACCATAAAACTCGATATTGCAATACATCTTCTCATGGGGCATCTTCAGCCTTTCTGATACGGAATGCAATATTCTTTTGTTTGCTTGATGAGGTATTATCAAATTTACATCTTCAAGAGTTATTCCGGCTTTTTCAGTAACCTCATTTATCATTTTTTCAAAGATTTTTACAGCAAACTGGAAAACTTCCCTGCCATTCATAACTATAGTATTCATCCTGTTGTCTAAAAGCTCATGGGTCAGAGGCTGTTTTGATCCTCCTGCAGGTACTTTTAATAAATCTGCGCCTGAACCGTCCGAACCCTTTAAGCTTCCCAAAATGCCAAAGCCCGTTGGGACTTTCCCTATAACAACAGCACCTGCTCCATCACCAAATAGGATACTTGTGTTTATGTCGTTATCATTTATAATTCGCGAATATGTGTCAGCCCCAACCACCAGTACATTTTTATGCTGTCCTGACGAAACGTAACTAATAGCAATATCCATCCCGTATATAAACCCGGTACACGCTGCTGAAACATCAAATGCTGCGGCGTTGTATGCACCTATCCCGTTTTGAACCAGGCACGCAGTGGAAGGAAATAACATGTCCGGTGTTGTTGTTGCTACTATTATCAAATCAATTTCTTCAGGTGTGATATTGGCGCTTATAATTGCTGCTTTGGCGGCCTTTATTGCCAAATCAGAAGTGCAGATACCTTTTTCAGCTTTTCTTCTTTCTTTAATGCCTGTCCTTTCTTCTATCCATTTTTCTGTTTTTTCAAAACGCTTAGCTATTTCAAAATTAGTTATTAATAAGTCAGGAACATAATGCCCATATCCTATAATTCCAACGTTATTCTTCAATTAAATAGTCTCCCCATCAAAACTAAAATTTGTCCAATTCTATCGCAACAAATCCAAGTAGTAGTTTCATATTATATTTAAATTTCCCTGTCTTTACCAACAAATGCAATGCAAATTAAGCCTGGCCCTGTATGAGTCCCAATTATAGGTCCAAGGTGATTAACAATTATTTTTTTCACTTTTACTTCACGAATAATTTGACTCTTTAAATACTCTGCATCTTCAATACAATCTCCATGAGTAATATAAATAGTCTGTTCTTCTGGATTAATAATTTTATTTTTAAGTTCTTCTAACAACTCTCTAATTGCTTTTTTTCTTCCCCGGACTTTTTTTACAGGAACAAGTTTCCCTTCATTGTCAATAATAAGAATAGGCTTAACATCTAACAGAGTACCAAAAGCTGTACTTGCTGCAGAAAGTCTTCCACCTCTTTTTAAATGGTCTAAACTGTCAACAGCAAACCAAACATTAACCTTCAATTTATTATCTTCGATCCAACTTACTATGTCTTCCTTGGATTTTCCTTGTTTTAACATTTCGCAAGCATAGAAAACCATTAAACCCTGCCCAGTGGTAGCACTTTTTGTGTCTATAACTGTTATATCAGCATTGGGTTTTTCCTCTAATATTGAACTTTTAGCCAAAACAGAATTGTTATAGGATTCACTTAGGGCAGATGAAAAACCTATATATACAATAGAATAACCTTCAGAAATGTATTTTCTGAAATACTCTTCAAATACAAAAGGTGTAATTTGTGCTGTAGTTGGCATTTCACCATTACGTAACTCGTTATAAAACTCCTTATAACTTATTGATTTCCCAAAGTCGTCTGCATAATCTTGCCCTTTTAAATTAAAATAAAATGGTATTACAGGAATGTTATTTTCTTTTAAATATTCTGCTGTAAGATCACAATTTGAGTCTGTAATAATTATTGGCTTCATTGCTATTTCCTCCGAATTTTAGTGTTAATTTAATATACTGAGTGAAATCCTTTTGTTGAAAAAAAAGTTGCCTTATACCATCGACTATTCAGCCGTTTGCACTGATATCCTTATAATCATAAATTGAATGCTCATAATTTCTTTTCAGTTTTAGAAGAATTATTCCACAGTCTCTCTGCCGTTTCCGCCCATTTTTCAGAAGCATTTTTGCACTTACCACACAAATGATTTACATCTTCAGGATGCAGAATTTCAGTTGATTTTGCACCTGAGGTAACAATCATACTTTCAAGTTTTTCTGGATTATCTAGTAGCGGACATGGTCTTAAGAAGTTACTATTAAATGGTTGATTTTCTTTGTACTGCATGAACAAAGGGTTTTTAAATGCCTCAAGCAAAGTAGTATCATGAATATTTGAATCAGAATAATGTATAAATGCGCATGGTTCAATATCTCCATTTGCATTGATGTGCAGATAGCTTCGTCCACCAGCAATACACCCTTTTACATATTCGGCATCATTCCAGAAATCCATCGTAAAAATAGGTTTGCTATCTCTAAATCTGCGAATTTGATGGTACATAAATTCACGCTGCTCAGCAGTCGCCATTAACTCTGGTGAAGCATCAACGCCCACAGGCATATATGTGAAGAACCAAGCAAATTTTGCGCCCTTGGTAATCATATCGTCAAAATATTTCTCACTGCCTATGGCTTCTGTATTCATGCTTGTATAGCAGCAGGAGATGCCAAAAGGCAGTTTTTTGCGTTTGAGAATTTCCATTGCTTTTACGATAGCAGCATAGGTTCCTTTGCCACGGCGAAAATCCGTTTCTTCTTCAAACCCCTCGACGCTGATTGCAGGAACAAAGTTTTTAACCCGCAGCATCTCATCTGCAAAGGACTCATCAATCAAGGTGGCATTGGTGAAAGCCAGAAATTCACAGTCATTATGTTTTTCACATAGTCTTATGATGTCGTCTTTGCGGACCAAAGGCTCTCCTCCGGAGTATATATACATATAGGTACCCAAAGCTTTACCCTGCTCTATTATGCTGTCTAACGTTTCAAAACCCATGTTCATTTTGTTGCCATAATCTGCAGCCCAGCAACCAGTGCATTGAAGGTTGCAAGCTGAGGTTGGATCCATTAAGATCGCCCAAGGCACATTGCAGTTATTCTCTTTTCTTGATTTTTCCTGTCTCTGACCGCCTATAATTGTTGCATTTACAATAAAGTTTTCAAACATCTTTTTCCGTACATCATCATCAACATCAGTCCAAAGGCTTTTGGTCAACTTATACCAGTTGCTATATTCATCAGATAATGCATTTCTAATAGTTTTTAATTGGTTTTCTAAACCCCCATCCTTATCAAACTTTTCCGCCCAATCTAAAATCTTAGGAATGTTCTTATCAGGTTCAGAATCCAGATAAGTTATCACCTTTTTAAGTCCATATGATTTTAGACTTTCTGATATAGTATTTTGTTTCAAACTTATTTACCTCCGTACAGCATTTTTATAAAGTATTAACATACATTTCTTCATAAAAACCCCTATCATTCATACGACTGTATTATTCGCAGGAAAAATTTTTTGAGATATTTGAGACATAAGCGAGCATATTACATGCTCCAGCAGAAGCCCCAACAACATATGAAAAATATACGTCTCTTTCCATCAGATAATCTAAAGCACTTGCTGTAAATACGCTTCTTAATCCCCCTCCTTCTAATACCAATTCGGCATTTTCCATCTGTCTTCTTGCCTTCTAACGCAATGTAACCCTCTTCCTTAATCTGAAAGTTAATGCTTCATACTTCAATAGTATGTTTAATTATACCTAGCTCTTATAGCTCAACAATACATTCGGACGTCCGTACGATTAAGCAGATGGAAATACTGTTGCCCAAATATTAACAAAGCAATTCTATTATTTTAAATCTAACTTTTCACTAAGATTTTTAATATCTTCTTTTGTAGCGAGTCCTTCATAATTAATCACTTTTGCTAGCTCTTCACGGATTATATCTCTTAAATCATTTTTTTTGACAAGATCCTTCAAATCCATAGTATCTTTTATTTCATCCCTGACAAATTTCTTTAATTCTTCTCGTTGCTCTTCACCCTTTTTTACAAGATCGCTAACAACCTCTTGTGCGTCTTTTCTGGTAACCTCACCTTTGTTAACCAGTTCATCTACAATCTTTTCAATTTTTTCTCTTGAGTAGGCAAAGAGTCCTAACCCCATATTAAATGGTTTTTCTAAAATACTTGACATATAAATCTCTCCTTTTCATTTTTTTGATTTTAAACCAATAGTAATTCAATTGCATTTAAAGCTTCAGGTAGCTTTTTTTCTTGAGGATCTAAAATTACCTGTATTGCAGTTCCAAACAATGCTCCTAAAAGCATTCTCGCTATGGATTTTGGTGTATAGGTTCTTAAATTGCTTTTTAAAGGAATGTCATCTAAGACGTATTTTTCTATCAGATTTACTAAATTGTCAAAAAGATTACGGAGTAAATTGCTAAATTGCGCAGACCAGAGTGACATACTTGTAAAATCATAAAACATTTTAAATAGCTTTGGGTTTTCTTCCAAAACCTCCTGGAAATATGTGATAAGATCCGACAATTTTTCTTTAGGAGTTACCCCTTTTCTCAAATGCTCTTCAACTTCTATTAGGTATTCTTGAATCATCATTTTTATTACTTCTGTAAGCAACCCATCCTTATTTTTATAATGATAGGTAAGCTGACTTAGCGCAACTCCAGCTTCATCTGCAATATCCCGCATGGATACATTTGCATAACCTTTTGAAGAAATACATTCAAATGCAGTTTGCAGTATTCTCTCAGATTGGTTTGCTTTTTTTAGTTCATTGTTCATAGTATCACTCCCGTCTACCAATTAGTACGAACATCCGATTTAATATTATCATATTTACTTTTCATCGCTTTGTCAATATATTTTTTAAGTTTCTTAGTAAAAACCTTCTTAGTAAGAAGCCCATTCAAAATAGTATCACTCTTCTAATACCTAATTACTAACAAAATCTTTATTAATTATGCTGTTTTATCATAAAGTAGATGTTATTGCCTAGTCGTATACTAATAGGTTATTCACCACATTCCAAGCTCTGTGCAGTCCTTAAAGATGACAATCAATTTCCCGCTTTCAAAATAGTGATATGTCTGTCGCCTACTGTAATACCCATATACTTCATCACTTCCAAATCAATAAACTTGTGATTCCTTTAGACGCTCACCATAACCATTTCCTACAGAAAGCTCCAATATAGTATATATTTTCTTTAATCAGCAGCCATCATATTGTCACAGGTCTATATCAACCTCAAAGCTGGATTTGAACTCAACAATCACCTTGTCATCGAAGATCGTTATCTTCTCTATAAGCCTTCTGACCAGCTGCTCATCGTATTCAATCAGCTCACCAGTCTGCTCTTTAAGGAATTCTGTCATTTCTTCAATACGCTGTCTCTTGCCTTGGCGCTCAGCATTTTGCACTTGGGTATTTTGCTTTAAATCCCGCAATCGGTAAATCTCATCAGCTACGTTGTTATAGTCAGCCTTGGAATTTGCTAGATTTAAAAGTTCTTTTTGTAACTCTTCCAGCTTCTCATCAAAATCATCGGTGGTTTTGTCGTCCTGCTCATTGAGTACGGTAGCAATGTTCACTTGCAAAGTTTCAAGGAATGTATTCTTACTGCAAAGCGCCTCGTTAATTGCTTTGACAACTGCATTTTGGAGAGTTTCTTCATTTACCGTTGGTGAACAGCAATCCGAGCCTTTCTCCTCAAGGCGGCTGACGCATCGCCAGACTATGGACCTGCATCCTCGATTGTTCCAATGCACCCTCCTGTAGATCTCTCCACATTCACCGCAATAAACAATGCTTGATAACGCGTATCTGCTGCTATAGACTCTTTTCTTGCCATTCTTCCCGGTGTAGAGATTTGCGCGTCGTATTAGCTCTTCCTGTACCTGCATGAAAATTTCACGCGGGATTATAGGCTCGTGGCTGTTCTCGACATAATATTGCGGAACAATGCCATTGTTGACCACACGCTTCTTTGATAGAAAGTCGACAGTATAGGTCTTCTGCAGCAGGGCGTCCCCGATATACTTCTCATTTTGCAAAATT
>Ga0208040_1003702_pt1 | contig 12168 bp, 10 predicted proteins | sample AD_UKC083_MetaG_FD_184431 | JGI IMG/M metagenome (GOLD analysis project Ga0208040, IMG submission 184431) | Active sludge microbial communities of municipal wastewater-treating anaerobic digesters from USA - AD_UKC083_MetaG (SPAdes) (version 2) | ecosystem: Engineered > Bioreactor > Anaerobic >... | reverse complement strand
TGAATCCTCATCATATATACCTAAATTTTATTATGGACTCACATTGAGGCTAAAAATACAATAATATAAATACACAATGCGTATGAAAAAGTTTGTTTCATTTCTGATGTGCAGCGTATTCTTAATAGCTGCGGTCTCCTGTCACAAGGATGACCCTTACAAATTGTATGACGTCAAAGTTCAGTTGGTCTATTCGGATGCTGATCCCGTAGCCGGCGTTACGGTAAATGCGGTCAATACCAATACCGGAATGATTTATGTCGGCACAACCGATGCCCAAGGTAATGCAGTTGTGCCTGCTGTTGCCGGTCTTTATGAATTTTCCGCTACTGAAACCCGTGCCGAAAGCGGTACTGCTTACTCCTTCAACGGCTTTAAACAGCAAGTTGCCATTACTCATGATTATGAGAAGACTCCTTTCGTCGTTACCATCGACATGGTCGGTTCAGAGGCAAAACAGATTATCGTTAAGGAGCTTTACACCGGCGGTTGTCAGAAAGATGACGGTTCAGGTTATTTCCAGAATGATAAGTATGTCATTCTTTACAACAACTCCACAGTTGATGCCGATCTAAAGAACCTCTGCTTCGCAATGACAATCCAATACAACTCACATGCAACGAATGTCGATGTGGTTGACGGTAAACTCACTTACGAGGCAGAAAACAGAGTACCCGCCGGACACGGCTTCTGGACCTTTGCGGAGGGTAATGCTCCGGTACTCAAACCTGGCGAGGAGGTTGTTGTGGCCATTACCGGTGCTATCAACCACACCACTACCTACAGTAAGTCAGTGGATCTCTCCAAGGGTACTTACTATGCCATGTATGACCCTGAATCGGGATACAGTCTGGCTTCTTACTACCCTACACCTTCTGAGGCAATCCCTACCTCACATTATCTCAAGGCGTACAAATATGGTACGGGAACGGGTTGGCCTATTTCGGTGACCGGTCCCGCATTCTTTATTTTCATAACCCCTGACGGTGTGACACCTCAGTCATTCTTTGAGGATACTTCCAACGAGAATTTATATGACAACAAGGCTTCAGGAAAGCGTAAATGGGTTTCTGCAGAATGGGTTGTGGATGCCTGTGAGGTATTTTCAGCCGGTTATGTCGGCAAAAACAACAAGCGTCTCATCACCTCTGTTGACGGAGGTAGCGTGGTACTTACCAACAGACAAGGATATTCCATCTATCGTAATGTCAACAAGGAGGCTACCGAGGCGATACCTGATAATAAGGGAAAACTTGTTTACAGCTACAATATGGGAACAAATGACCTGGAAGAGGGTTCAACCGATCCTAGCGGTATCGATGCCGAAGCCTCCATCAAGGCAGGTGCCCGTATCATCTACATGGATACCAACAACTCCGGAAACGATTTCCACCAGCGCAAAGAAGCTTCGTTGAGGAGCAAATAAGGGGAATTGATGATGAAACGTTGTCTGACTATAATGGTAATGGCGTTGTTCTGCCTCTTTTCAGGCCGGGCACAGGTGACTCCGCAGAATCTTTATGACTTTAATTTCATAAAGGGTTCAGAGCCCTGGTTGACCAGCAGCAATGCGGCCGGTCTCATTCGTCTGCCTGTGGAGAAAATCTTCATTACGCAGGCAGGATTTGAGAAGAATAATGGCGGATTTGTGGCCCATCACCAGTCGGATGACAGTTTCAATGCCGGAGCTTTGGCAGAATCATTCTCCCATTTGGGACAAGATGTCTATGTATATGGGAGACTGTCGTATGACTATTTTAAAGGGAAGAATATGGGTGGCTCAGTAATGAGCGACCCATTTCATTCCCCTTTGAATGTTGTGGCGATGGCAGACTCAACTGCCGGTGTCAAGACACTGGAGACATATCAGTTGACCGGAGGTGTCGCCTACCGCTTCAATGATGCCCTTTCTGCAGGAGGCAGGATAGACTATACAGGTGGCAACTATTCCAAGGCACGCGACCCGCGTCACGTCAATATGATAATGGATATGGAGGTGACTGCCGGTCTGAGTTGGAATATTGCGGATAAGGTGGTCATTGGAGCCGATTATGTTTTCAGAAGAAATCTCGAAAGTTTTTATTATCAGATTTACGGCACAACCGACAAACTCTACTACTATCTGGTGGATTATGGTGGATTTTTCGGTCAGCGGGAGGTGTTTGGAGAGAAGGGTTATTCAACACAAACCACTACCATGCCGCTGTTGACCACATATCACGGAGGTGCTCTTCAACTGGAAATAGGTCCTTCATCCAGAGTCAGACTATTTAATGAGTTTTCATTCAAGTCATTTGACGGTTATTACGGCAGAAAGTCCACATCTACCATAATGTATTCGGCTCATAATGGTTTCCAGGCGGGATATAATGGCCATTTATCTTTCGGCAAAGGAGATAATAGACATATAGTGAAGCTCTCAGCCGACTATACGCACCTGATAAACAACGAGAACGTCTACCAGGAAAAAACCATTGAAGGAGTCAAGGAGATCATCTATTTCGGTAGTAACGAGGTCTTGAACAGAAATTTGATTGAGGGCAATCTGGAGTATTCCGCCAATTTCGGCATCAGGGATCATCGTCCGACACTTGTACTGAAGGCCACCGCAGATGCGATGTACCGCACTCAAACAGCTTCGCTCTATCCTTTCTACCGTAAACAGAATATTCTCGCTATTGACGGACTGCTTTCGGGAGCCTATAATATTTTTCGCGAAAGCGGTATCATCGGAATCCGTCTTTGCGCAGGCTTCGGAAGCGGTTCCGGCAATCCCTTAAATGACGGATTATATACACAAACCAATAACCCCAGAGCGCCGCGCACGATGGACGACGCAATGCTCAAGGAATTTGAATTTTTCACTGCCAACCGCATCAATGCCGGGGCAGGATTCAGATACTCACATTTTTTCAAAAATAACATTACCGGTTATATCGATCTGGACTACCGGTTTATAAATGCCCTCGGCATCAACTATCTTGCCGGTGCAATGCATCACTGCATCAGTGCTACAGTGGGCATCTCATTCTAATACCAATTTAAATGAAAAGAAAACTGATACCTGCGGTGGTAACTTTGTTTCTCTCCGCTGTACTGTGCCGTGCCGATGAAGGCATGTGGCTGATTCACCTGATAGAGCAGGGGCTCGCCAAGAATATGCAGGAGAGGGGTCTGCAGCTCGATCCGAACACCCTTTATGATGAAGAGAAGGGCGGACTGAGCGATGCAGTCGTGTCGCTCGCTTTCGGCTGCAGCGGCAGCATGATCTCATCTGACGGTCTGATGATTACCAACCATCATTGCGCCTATTCGGATGTTCACGCGCTGAGCACTCCCGAGCATAACTATCTTGAGGATGGATTCTGGGCGATGGATCGCTCGCAGGAGGCTCCGGTAAAAGGTGACGGTATCTGGTTTCTGAAGAAAGTGATAGATGTAACCTCCGAAGTACAGCACTTGCGCGATTCAATCGTTCCCAGGGGTGGTGGTTTCGCTATGCGCAGGGTTTATAGCTTAATCGAGGGCAGATACAGAAGATTATTCAAAGGTCAGGGTGAGGTTTCCTGTTCCTCGATGTGGGGCGGTAACAAGTACTATATGGCACTTTACGAAGTTTACAATGATGTGCGTCTGGTGGCAGCTCCGCCGGTCTGCATCGCATCCTTCGGAGGTGAGGTGGATAACTGGGAATGGCCACAGCATAAGGGGGATTTTGCGCTTTACCGCATTTATACTGCTCCTGACGGTTCTCCTGCGAACTATTCACCCGACAATATTCCGATGAAGCCCTCCCGTACGCTGAAAACATCCACTGCAGGTGTGCAAAGAGGAGATTTTGCGATGGTCATCGGCTATCCCGGCCGTACAGACAGGTATGCATCCTCATTTAAGGTGAACAACATAGAAACCGTTGTCAATCCTATCCAGGTTGAGATCCAGGGGGAGCAGATGAAAATTATTGACGGTTGGATGAATCTCGATCCGGCAGTGCGTCTGAAATATGCCGACCATTACTTTTCCTTGAGTAATGTGCAGGAAATCCGCGAAGGGGAGATATTTTGTTACAGCAAGTATAATGTGGCGGAGAAAAAACGAGAGCAGGAAGTGGAACTCCATAATTGGATAATGTCGGATTCCCTGAGGGCTAAACGTTACGGCACTTTGCTGCATGACCTTGAAGTCAAATATAAATCTCTGGAATATATAGAAAAGCAGATAGGTTATTTTCGTGAGACGATTGCCAGGGGAGTGCGATTGCACCGGATGGTCAATCATATTGCGAGGAGTGCGGAAATGGTGGCAAAGAGCAAAGGCTACCAGGTGCCTATAGCCGACAGCACACGTGCCCTCGAGACAATAATGAAGATGTACGATGAGTTTGATATGAGGGTGGAAAAAGATCTGGTCGATCTCTCCATAAGGGAATTTTATGCTCATGTGGACAGCGTGTTCTGGGGAGAATGGTTGAGTGAACAATATGACCTGTTTGAAGGGGATACATACGCTCTGGTGGATTGGATATGGGAAAATTCTCTTTTTACTGATCAAGGCAGGTTTGAAGAGGCTTTGTCGAAGGCGACTACTGCGGAGGAATTTCGTGCGGACCCTCTTGTGGCAGCCATTTCTTCCACTAAAATGATAATGTATAACAATTACAAGAGTAAAGTCGATAGAGGTGTAAAATTGACCAGACTGGAGAACAACTACAGAAACTTACTCTATCAGATGCATCTTGAAAAAGGTATTCCACAATATCCTGATGCCAATTCCACAATGAGGATCACTTACGGGACCGTCGGTCCGCTCTGCCTCTGTGATGGAATTATTTGTCTTGAAAGGAGTACGGTACGCGGCATACTGGAAAAACATGACCCCGACAGATATATTTATTCACTCAAACCCGAATTGAAAGCTCTCTACGAAGCCCGTGATTGGGGCAGATGGGCCGATCCTTCCACAGGAGAATTGTATATCAATTTTGTTACCGACAATGACATCACGGGCGGCAATTCCGGCAGTCCGGTGATGAATGGCCGGGGCGAACTGATAGGACTTGCATTTGACGGCAACAAGGAATCCCTTGCAGGTGATACCTATTTCGATCCGGTGATGAATAAATGTGTCTGCGTCGATATACGTTACGTACTTTGGATTCTGGATAAATATGCCGGAATGCAGCATATCGTAGCGGAAATGCTGGGAGAATAGTATTACTCCACGAATCCTATGGTGGCCACGCTTACCCTGAAATATAGCATCAGAGGCGTGGCACAAGCTGCAAGGGTTGCTCCGGATGTGAGCACATCATCTACAAGCAATATATGATTCATGCCTTTCGAAAGGAGTCGTAAAGCGACTTTCTTATTCACGCGAAAGGCATTTTTCACATTTTCCGCCTTTTCATTTCCGCTGAGGCGTGTCTGAGTGGAGGTCATCTTCGTACGTTTCACGAGGGATCTGATAACAGGAATGGATTTTCCTTCAGGTTGTGATGAAAAGCCTTCGGCTACGCCTCTGGAAATAATGTCAGCCTGGTTGAAACTGCGACTCCACCGTCTGCGCCAATGTAACGGGACAGGTACGATGGCATCAATATCTCCGAAACGCCCTCCATTTGCCATTTTTTTACCGAGATCTCTGCCGGTTTCCAATCCCAGCGGAATATTGCACCTGTATTTGAATTTGTGGAGAATGTGGCCATAGCCGCCGGCGTAACGATAGAAAAATAGAGACACGGCACTCTCAATGCCTACTTTGGACCACATCCGTTCTTCGGCCGGATTCTCCGGCCAGCTCCAGAACCAGGTATAGGGAATGTCCGTGCGGCAATCGTCGCAAATGTTTACTTCTTCACAGGCAAGAATGGCTTCGCAAACTGCGCATTTGCGGGGGAAAAAGAGGTCCCCAAGCGCTTTGAAAGAGTATCTCGTTCCACTGACAATGTCATTCCAACAGCTCATACCGATACTTATTTTGTACAAACCTACAAAAAAACCTTAATTTTGCGGCATGCCCGACAAAAGAATAATCGAATTCATTTCAGAACATCACGTGATGTCTCTTGCTTGTGCCGCAAATGGGGATTTGTGGTGTGCAAGTTGCTTTTATGTGTTTCTGGAAGAGGAGATGAGTTTTGTCATTACCTCTGAGGAAGAGACACGTCATGCACAGCTTTTTATGGAGAATCCTATTGTGACGGGCTCTATTGCGCTTGAAACGGAAGTGATCGGAAAAATCCGCGGTCTGCAGTTCAGGGCGATTGTGGAGAAATGTGACGGATCGCTTTTTGACAAATACAGGTTGGCGTATCTTAAACGCTTTCCCTATGCAATCCTAAAGGGTGGAGACATCTGGCGCCTTGTTCTCACCGAACTAAAATATACCGACAATCGTCTTGGCTTTGGAAAGAAACTTAAATGGAAGTCAGGAAAAAATAGTACCTTTGTCAATCATGTTTGATTTTGTCTCCATAACATTTGTAGATATTCTCGACATTATACTTGTCGGTCTGCTGATTTTTCAGATTATCAGACTTATACGCGGAACTGCCGCGATGAGTATTTTTGCGGGAATACTCATTCTCTATGTGATATGGCTGGTGGTTTCCGCCTTCAATATGAAGCTCCTCTCTTCGCTCATGGGACAGGTGCTCGGAGTGGGTGTGATTGCTTTAATTGTGATTTTCCAACCGGAAATACGTCGTTTTCTACTCCATCTGGGCTCCAGGTATGCCTCTGCAAACAGGGGCAGCTTTTTCCGTCGCCTTTTCAAGAATCGCGGCGGGGTCAATGTGGTAAGTCCCGAACTTCTGGAAGAGTTGACGGAGGCCTGCAGGATGATGTCACAGGAGAATACCGGAGCGCTTATAGTACTAAAGCACAGGACTTCTCTTGCACCCATCATAGAGACGGGTGATGAAGTTGATGCAAGAATCAGTCGCAGACTGCTTCTCAACATCTTTTTTAAGAATTCCCCTTTGCACGATGGTGCTCTTATTATCGCAAATGAGAGGATTCAGGCAGTCAGATGTACCCTTCCAATCTCTGCAAACCCCAATATTCCCGCTCAATATGGCTTGCGCCACAAGGCTGCCGTCGGAATAACCGAGCAGACCGATGCCAGCGCCATTGTAGTCTCAGAAGAGACCGGCAATATTTCGTTTGTTTCAAATGGGGTACTTAAACAGATGAACAGTATTACCGAGCTCAGAACCGCAATTGAAAACTCATACAGATAAGGATTGAAAGGATGATACTGGAGCAGAAAATAGGGTTTGATAGGATAAGGAGAGGGATCGCAGAGCGTTGCTCCACGCAATATGCCGTAGACAAAGTGTGGGATGAAGAGATTTCCCGCGATGCGAAAGAGATTGATTTGCGTCTGCAACTCACAGACGAGATGCGTCTGATCTCGATGTTTGAGGATTCATTTCCTTCCATGGGCTTTATCGATACAAAGCCCTTTTTGCTGCCTTTAAATGTACCTTCCACATATATAGATTTGGTTTCCCTGAGTAAGCTCAGGATTTCGCTCGATACCTTGCGTAAGGTCCTCTCTTTCTTCAAAGGATGTAAGGACGATCTCTATCCCAATTTGCGAAAGCTCTCCGAAAGGATCACCTATTATCCCGAAGTGGCCCGCAGGATTGATGCGCTGATTGACAAGAATGGTGAGATGCGCGACAACGCTTCAGAGCAACTGCATACCATCCGCCGTTCGCTCAAAGAAAAAGAGGGTGCAATCTCCAAACGTATTTCTCAACTGCTCAAAAAGGCGCAGGCTGAAGGGCTGGTGGATGAGGATGCTTCTGTCTCTGTAAGGGACGGGAAAATCCTCATACCCGTGCCGGTAGCCAATAAAAAGCGTATCGCAGGCTTCGTCTATGACGAATCCTCAAGCGGCAAGACCGCCTTTGTCGAGCCTATGGAGGTGGTGGAGCTCAACAACCGGGTGCGCCAGCTGAAGTTTGACGAGCAGCGCGAGATTCTGAAGATATTGGTGGAATTTTCCGACTTTCTGCGTCCCTATCTGGAGGAGTTGATAGCTGCCTCCGACTATATCGGAGAGTTGGATTTTATCCGTGCAAAGGCCAATGTGGCGCTGGATATGATAGCCGGTATGCCGATTATATCGGAAACGGGGGAACTCGCATTGCGCAAGGCACGTCACCCCCTGCTGGAGAAGGCTCTCCGAAAGGAAAAGAAAGAGATAGTGCCGTTGACCCTCACTCTGACACGTGAAAAACACATTCTGCTCATTTCCGGTCCCAATGCCGGTGGCAAGTCAGTTTGCCTAAAGACGGTGGGTCTGCTGCAGTATATGTTCCAGTGGGGAATGTTGATTTCCACCTCCGAGGTTTCGGAGATGATGATATTTGACAATATTTTCATAGACATAGGGGATGATCAATCCCTGGACAATGACCTCAGCACTTATAGTTCCCACCTTGTCAATATCCGAAAAATACTTGAAAATGCTACCGACAATTCACTGGTACTGATAGATGAGTTTGGAAGCGGCACCGAGCCTACTGCAGGAGGTGCCATTGCAGAGGCCGTATTAGCGCGCCTCGAAGAGATCGGAGCTTATGGAGTAATTACCACTCACTACACCAATCTGAAACTTTACGCCAACAATAGTTCCGGTGTTGCCAATGGCGCGATGCTCTTTGATGTGGCAGGCATTACACCCCTTTTTAAACTGGAGCAGGGGCTCCCCGGCAACTCCTTTGCCTTTGAGCTTGCCCGCAATATAGGGCTCCCCGAGACTATCGTCAAAGATGCGGAAGAGCGTGCAGGCAGCGGATTTGTGAGCATTGAGCGCAATCTCCGTCAGATAGCGCGCAGCAAGCGTGTTCTCGACGAAAAACTCGCCCGTATCAGAAGCACCGACAAAACCCTTGAGAGTCTTACCGACAAATACCATAAGGAACTTGGCGATATCAAGCAGCTCCGCAAAGAGATAATTGACGAAGCCAGAGCCGAGGCACGCGAAATAATTGACCAAAGCAATCGTAAGGTGGAGCAGACCATCAGGGAAATCAAGGAGGCTCAGGCTGAAAGGGAGAAGACGCGTGCCATTCGCAAGGACCTCGAGCAGTTCCGCCAGGAGATGGAAAGCACTACCGAGAGTGAGCTGGAACAGCGCATTACCCGCAAGATGGAGCAAATAGTGGCGCGCAAGGAGCGCGAAAAAGAGCGCAAAGAGAGACGAAAGAGCGAAGCCCAGCGTCAGGAAGAGGCGAAGGCACGTGCTGCAGCTTCAAAAGAGCGGAGCGTTTCAGACAAACCGCTGCAGGTGGGGGATAAGGTAAGGATCAAGGGTTCCGAACTGGTGGGAGAAATAACACAGATATCCGACAAAACCATTGCCGTGGCCGTAGGCAACATTATCAGCAAGATGGCCCCTTCCAAAGTAGAGCGCATCTCCAGTCAACAGTATAAGGATAGTACGCGCTTTTCCAAACCTCAGTCTATCATCACCTCTACTTCGATATCCGAGCGAAGGCTCAACTTCAAACCAAAAATCGACATTCGTGGTGAACGTTTGGACAGCGCTCTGGATATTGTCACCCGTTTTATCGATGATGCTCTGATGGTGGGTTTATCCGAGGTCAAGATTCTTCACGGAAAGGGCAACGGAGTGCTTCGCGAAGAGATACGCAAGTACCTCAAGACCGTGCCGGGGGTGAGTTCCCTGCGGGATGAAGCTCTGCAGCTGGGGGGAGCCGGCATCACCGTCGTTACCTTGGATTAATTTTTTAGAATTTTATAATTATGAGGAAAATTGGGATATTGTTCGCGTTTGCCGCAATAATTACACTCTTCGCATCCTGCGAAAATGCAGAGGAAAAAGTAACAATCGTCGCTAATGGCTTTTTGAAATCCTATTATCTGATGGAGTACGAAGATGCTGCCACCTATTGCACTGATGAATTTGCTGAAATACTCCTCCAGGCCGTTGCCGCAAAGCCGGAAGTATCGGATCTTCTTGAAGAACTTTTGGTCGCTGCTACAAAAGCTACTACTTACACCATCATCAACGTTGATACGGAGTCAGTAGAGAATGAGGCAACTGTCTTGTTTGAACTCCTCCCATATAAGGCGGAAGTACCTATAGAGAGAAGGCTCATCTTGACAAAGTCGGATGGGGAATGGAAGGTCTCAGATTTTAAATAGGGCTTTGCAGCGTTCTATTGCATCAAGCTTTTCCCATCCGAAAAACTGCACATTCTCTTTTATTTTCTTTCCATTACGGATAAGTTCCATTTCTTTTACAAATGGATCTCGTCCGAAGTGGCCATAGGCTGCGGCAGCTGAATAAATGGGGTTTTTGAGGCCGAATTTCTCAATTATGACTGCCGGACGAAGGTCAAAACATTCGTTGATGACAGCAGCAATCTCGCCGTCGCTTTTGCCTACTTTGGAAGTACCATAGGTGTTGACGAAAATGCTTAGGGGCTTTGCTACGCCGATGGCGTAGGAGATCTGAACCAGCATTTCATCGGCAACTCCCGCTGCAACCATATTTTTAGCGATATATCTTGCAGCGTATGCTGCAGAACGATCCACTTTACTGGCATCTTTACCTGAGAAGGCCCCGCCGCCATGTGCTCCTTTTCCTCCATAAGTATCTACGACGATCTTTCTACCGGTAAGGCCGGTATCTCCGTGAGGCCCTCCGATGACAAATTTGCCGGTAGGATTGACGTGGAGTATGAAGTCATCCTTGAAAAGTGCCTTGTTTTTCGGAGTTAGAAGATTCAGGAGTCGCGGAAGCAGGATATTCCTCACATCCCCCTCGATTTTGTTCCGGTCAACATCCTCATCGTGTTGTGTGGAGAGCACTATGGTGTGAATCTTTCGGGGAATATTATTGTCGTCATACTCGACGGTAAACTGGCTTTTTGCATCCGGACGCAGATATGGCATCGGTGAGGGGAACTCCCTGCGGATTTTTGAAAGTTCCAGAAGGAGGATATGAGAAAGAGTGACCGGCAGAGGCATATATTCCTCCGTGTCCTTGCAGGCGTAACCAAACATCATTCCCTGGTCACCGGCACCCTGTTCTTCCTGATCTACACCCTGTGCGATGTCGGGAGATTGCTCGTGGATGGCAGATATTACTGCACATGAATCGGCGTCAAAGCGGTATTCGCTTTTTGTGTAGCCGATGCGTCTGATGGTGTTTCTCGCTATGGACTGGATGTCCACATAAGCCTTTGATGTAATTTCCCCGCCGATAATGACGAGTCCTGTGCTTACGAATGTTTCGCAAGCAACGCGAGACTCCGGATCCTGACGGAGAAAATCATCCAGGATGGAGTCGGAAATCTGGTCGGCAACCTTATCAGGATGCCCTTCAGATACTGATTCTGATGTAAACAAATATGCCATTTGGTATAGTATTAAAATAAAAAAGTCAAATCACGCAGGAACGAAGGATTTGACATCAGAAAGGCCATTTTAGCATTTTTTACAGTGGTTGCAAGCAGTCAAATCTTTCCACTCCTATTTTAACGGTTGCAAAGGTATAAATAATCTTTTTATCCGCAAAACTTTTCAACAATCCATTGTTGAAAAGTATCATAATTAAATACGGTGATTTAGTGCAATTTACTGTAACTTTGCAATGATAGAAGCGAATTTTATTTATTAACCAAATCATATTTATGAAACTAACAATCAAGTTCCTGATGTCCGCATTCGTGGCACTGGTGTTTTCTGTTACATCATTTGCACAGATTACTACCTCATCGCTCGGCGGACAGATTACCGAATCATCCGGTGCTCCGGCTGTAGGTGTTGCGGTTGTTGCCACGCACCAGCCTTCCGGTACAGTTTACGGTGCGGTCACCAATGCCGAAGGTCGTTATGCGATCCAGGGTATGCGTGTTGGTGGTCCCTATTCAGTTGAAATCTCCTGCCTCGGTTTTCAGACAGTTACCTACACCGACATTGTTTTGCAGCTCGGTGAACAGTACGCTCTGAACTCCGCCATACAAGAGAGTTCCGAACTCATTGCAGAGGCGTTGGTGATTGCTTCTCCGGTTTCAAAGTTCTCGACTGAGAAAACAGGTGCGGCCACCAATATTTCCAGGCAGCAAATGGAGAATCTACCTACTATCAGTCGAAGTATTACGGAAGTAACAAAACTATCCCCTTA
>Ga0208040_1003651_pt1 | contig 12290 bp, 10 predicted proteins | sample AD_UKC083_MetaG_FD_184431 | JGI IMG/M metagenome (GOLD analysis project Ga0208040, IMG submission 184431) | Active sludge microbial communities of municipal wastewater-treating anaerobic digesters from USA - AD_UKC083_MetaG (SPAdes) (version 2) | ecosystem: Engineered > Bioreactor > Anaerobic >... | reverse complement strand
GTATGGATATAAGGTTGATAAATGGTATGTATTCAAGAGGAAGAATGTCGGCGACGGGCATCGTAAAGCAATGTAGAGCTGCTATGAAAATTGCGGGATATGAACCATGTAAAGATTTACAGGTAGGCTTCGTTGAATCTGAACGTAAAAGGAAAGGTCAATGAGCCAGAACCACTCTCAAATCGCATCCTTTATCTGGAGTATATGTAACCTCCTCAGAGGTCCCTATAAACGCAACGAATACCGGAAAGTCATCTTGCCCTTTACTGTGCTCAAGCGTTTTGATTGCATCCTTGCACCCACCAAAGACAATGTCCTGGCAGAGCTCCCTCACCTCTACGGCAAATCTGATAACATCATATCCGAGAGCCTGATCAGGATCACAGGTGTTCCCTTTTACAACAAATCACGTCTGGACATGAAGAAACTGCTAGACGATACAGAGAATATCGCCATCAACTTGCAGTCTTACATAAACGACTTTTCGCCCAATGTGCAAAAGATCATAGAGTACTTTGCCTTCTCAGAGCAGATCGCTCGTCTGCAGGATGCCAACCTGCTTTATCTGGTGCTGCAGCGCTTTGTAACCGATGAGCTCGATCTCAGCCCCCAAGCAGTGGATAACATTCAGATGGGACTAGTCTTTGAGGAACTGATCCGTATTGGGGCAGAGCAATCCAACGAGGAAGCCGGAGAGCACTTTACGCCCCGTGAGGTGATCAAGCTGATGGTGAATCTGCTGCTCAGTCCTGAAGCCGACCTTGCCAAAAGTCATGTCGTAAAAACTATCTTTGACCCAGCTTGCGGAACCGGAGGGATGCTAACAGCCGCCGAAACCTATATCAAAGAACTGAACCGCGACGCAAAACCTCACCTATATGGTCAGGATTGGAATAAAGAATCTTATGCTGTATGTTGTTCGGACATGCTGATCAAAGGTGAAGTTGCTAAAATACACTACGGCTGCTCCTTCGAGCAGGATGGCTTTTCCACAGACAAGTTTGATTATATGCTTGCCAATCCTCCTTTTGGTGTAGAATGGAAAAAGCAACAAAAGACCATTACCGATGAACATGAAAAGCTTGGCTACAATGGCCGCTTCGGAGCCGGACTGCCCCGCATTAACGATGGCTCCTTGCTCTTTTTGCAGCATATGATCTCCAAAATGAGGTCAGTGGAGGAAGGCGGTAGCAGGATTGGCATTGTCTTCAATGGTTCGCCCCTCTTTACCGGAGATGCAGGAAGCGGGGAATCCAATATCCGCAAATGGATCATCGAAAACGATTGGCTGGAAGCTATTATCGCCATGCCCGACCAACTCTTTTACAATACCGGCATCAGCACCTATATTTGGATCATCACCAATAAAAAAGAAGCACACCGCAAAGGCAAAATCCAGCTTATCGACGCTCGGCAATTTTACAACAAAATGCGCAAAAGCCTGGGCAATAAACGCAACATCATCGGAGATGGAGAGGATAACCGTTTTGACCACATCAGCTTGATCACCCGGATTCACAGCGACTTCATCGACAATCAGGAATTGGAATTCACCTGTAATGGCACTACGAAAACAGCTATCGTCAGCAAGATCTTTGACAACAAGGACTTCGGCTACCAAAAGATAACCGTGGAGCGCCCCTTGCGCCTGAACTTCCAAGTTTCACAGGAACGCATTGCCCGGCTGGATAATAATACTACCTTTGCCAAGCTTGTCGAAAGCAAGAAGAAAGACCCCATCGAAAAGCAGAGAGAGATGGATGCTGGCAAAGCTCTGCAAGACAGAATAAAAGCAGCTCTGAACAGTATGGATGGAAGCATTATATACATGAACCGGGAGCAATACCTCAAAGCACTCAGGCAGGCACTCTTACAGCATCATCTGTCATTGGGCAATCCGGAGCTCAAAGCAATCCTGGAAGCCCTCTCCGAGCGTGATGAAACTGCCGATATCTGCAGAGATTCCAAAGGCATGCCGGAAGCTGATACCGAACTGCGGGATACAGAGAATGTACCTCTTAAGGAAGACATTGATACTTACTTCAAGAGAGAGGTGCTTCCCCATGTTCCCGACGCCTGGATTGACTACTCCAAGACTAAGATCGGCTATGAAATCCCGTTTAACCGCCATTTTTATGTGTATCAGCCGCCAAGGGGATTGGAAGTTATAGAAGCAGAACTTTTCAACATAGAGAAAGAGATTGAAGCTTTACTACTGGATTCAAATGTATGATTGAGCATAGTTCAATTAAGCTATCCAAGGAGATAATAGCCTTAAGCAATTCAACTACTTGGGAATCAGCTATGAAAGAATGGGTGTTGAGTGAAGTATATTCAGATAGGATATTTGCAGCAATTAAACGAATATCAAAAGATAATGCCAAATCCTGGAATATAGAAGCTATAGAATATATGAATGAACGTGGATGGCTTACGGAATGGGAGTATGGGTTTTGCATAAACACAATGAAGAAAAGAGTGCTATCAGAAAGACAGTTGAAATCCAGGGTAGATATAAATCAAAAACTTCTAAGGAAACCGAAAAATCAATTATCTCATAGAGGCACTAGTGATTAAATATAAGAGCTACGAAGATTATAAGGAAACTGGAATCACTTGGTTGACAATGGTGCCAAAACATTGGGAGATTTTAAGAACAGATTCTGTGACAGTCTATATCAGAAACCAGATAAATCCTGATGAAATCAAATCAGAGTTTGTTTTTCATTATTCTATCCCCGCTGTTCAAGAAACTGGAACTGGACAATATGATCTTACTGAAGAGGTCGGAAGTGCAAAGCAGCTTATCACTAAAAAGTCAGTACTAATCTCAAAACTGAACCCTCGTAAGGCTACAATCTGTATTGCAGAGCCGAAGGATGAGATCACCATCTGTTCATCCGAATTCATTGCAATGGAAGCAAAAAAATGTGATCTTAAATATCTGTTTTATCTCATGAACAGCGAGATGAACAGACAACGGCTTGATGCCAAGGTGCAGTCAGTTACACGAAGCCATCAGAGAGTTTATCCATCAGATATCTACAGATTCTGGACAGCTCTTCCATCGACCACGGAACAACAAGCAATCGCTTCCTTTCTCGACAGGGAGACGGCTCGGATAGATGCTTTGATCCAGAAGAAAGAGCGGATGATAGAACTGCTGAAAGAAAAACGCATCGCCCTCATCACCCAAGCCGTTACCAAAGGACTGGACCCCAATGTATCATCGAAGGACTCCGGGATAGAGTGGCTGGGCGAGGTGCCGGAGCATTGGGAGATTGCCAAGGTTGGCAATGGGTTCTCGATACAGCTTGGTAAAATGCTACAGCCTGAACAAGATAAAGAAACTGACGTGCTGGTCCCTTACCTCAAAGCTATCAGTGTGCAATGGGACAAAGTATCTGTCAATGAAGAAACCCAAATGTGGGCCTCCCCTGATGAAATTGAAAAATATGGAGTTAGGAAGGGAGATCTATTAGTTTGCGAGGGTGGTGAAGTGGGCAGAGCTTCAATGCTGACTGATGACATAGGCATGGTTATCATCCAGAATGCACTACATAGAGTCAGAAGTAAAACAAACAGCACTGTGTTTTTGAAGTATTTACTGCAAGTGGCTGCCAATCAGTTATGGTTCGATATACTATGCAATAAAGCCACTATATCTCACTTCACAAGGGACAAGTTCTCTGAGCTGATGATCCCATATCCTCCTCTTATGGAGCAAAATGCAATTGTCCAGCACTTAACTGATAAACTACGAGATACACAGTTATTGCTCGATAGAATAACAGACTCCATCACCCTCCTCCGCGAATACCGCGCTTCCCTGATCCACCATGCCGTAACAGGAAAAATAGATTTGCGAGATTATGATGTCCAAGCACAATGAACAAGCCTTTGAAGCCTATATTGAGTCCGTCATGCAAGATGGATGGACAAGCGTAGCCAATACAGCCTTTGACGTAGGCAATGCCCTCTTTGCGGAGCAAACTATAGACTTTATTAAGCAGAGTCAGCCCACCCTCTGGGCAGAACTGGCCAAGCTGAACGGCGATCTCTTGCCCGGGCAGATTATTAAAGCTCTGGTCAAAGAGCGTAATCTCAAGGGCACCCTGCACATCCTGCGGCACGGCTTCAAGTTTCAGGGTAATACTCTCAAGCTGGCTTACTACCGTCCGGCGCACAGCCTCAGCAAGGAAGCCGAAGCTCTTTACCAATGCAACACTTTTCAAGTATGCCGTCAGGTCTTTTACCATCCCGACAAGCAGCAGTCCATCGATATGGTGCTAGCAATCAATGGCATCCCGGTTGCTACCCTCGAGCTCAAAAATCCCGGCACCGGGCAGAATGTAAAGCATGCCATAAAGCAATACCAGAATGACAGAGACCCTTCTGCACCCCTTTTGAGCTTCAAAACGGGGGCACTGGTACACTTTGCTGTGGATACCGATGAAGTATATATGACTACTCACTTGATGAAGCAGAAGACATCCTTTTTGCCCTTCAACCGGGGCAGTAACCCTCAAAGTGTGGATTGCGGTAAAGGGAATCCAATCCATCCTTCTGGGCACAGAACCGCTTATCTCTGGGAAGATGTGCTTCAGCCGGACAGCTTGCTGGAGATTGTGGGCAGCTTTATCTTTATCGAGAATGCGGGCAAGAAGGACGAACATATCATCTTTCCTCGCTACCATCAGTTAGACTCCGTACGCCGGCTCTTGGCGCAGGTTAAAAGCGATCAGACGGGCAAGAACTACCTGATCCAGCACAGCGCTGGAAGTGGTAAGACCAATAGCATATCTTGGCTGGCGCACCGCCTAGCAAACCTGCACACTGATCAAGACAAATTGATTTTTGACTGTGTGATCGTGATCACGGATAGGGTAGTGCTGGATAGGCAATTACAGGATGCCATTTACCAGATAGAGCATGCCATGGGCGTGGTTGCCCCCATTAAAGAAGGTAGCCAACAGCTTGCCAATGCCTTGGTGGACGGTACCAAGATCGTGATCACTACCCTGCAAAAGTTTCCCTTTATCTTGAGAGGACTTTTGCGGATAGCTGGAGCCAAGGACACTGACATGCCGGATGAAGCGGCTCTACTTAAATCCAAAGCATGGCAAAAGAAGATAGCGGGCAGGAAGTATGCCATCATAGTGGATGAGGCGCACAGCAGCCAAACCGGGGAGGCAGCACGGGACATGAAACAGATATTAGGTGATAAAGCAGTAAGAACTGAAGATGTTGAGGATTGGCAGGATGAACTGAACCTGGTGATGGAGTCCAGAGGACAACAACCCAATCTCAGCTTCTTTGCCTTCACAGCCACGCCCAAGGGCAAGACACTGGAACTCTTTGGCACCCACGGCAAGGCCTTCCACAATTACAGCATGCGCCAAGCTATTGAAGAGGGATTTATTCTTGACGTGCTGCAGCGTTACACCACCTACAGCACCTATTTCAAAATGATCAAAAAGACTGCGGATGATCCCAGTATGCCGGCCAAAAAGGCAGCCAAAAAACTATGCAAGTTCATGCGCTTGCATCCCCGCAATGTGAGCCAGAAGACAGAGATCATCATTGAGCATTTCCGCAGTTGTATAATGCCCCTGATCGGAAGAAAAGCCAAGGCAATGGTTGTTACGGACAGCCGTTTACAAGCCGTGCGTTATATGCTGGCTTTTCAGAAATACATAGGGGAAAATCATTATACCGATGTGCATCCTTTGGTGGCATTTAGCGGAACTGTGATCGATCCTGAAACTGAGTTGGAATACACTGAGCCAGGGATGAATATCGACTATAAGAATGGCAGACATATTTCTGAAACGCAGCTAAAAGACCGCTTTGGCAGTGAGGACTATCAGATCCTATTGGTGGCGAATAAATACCAGACTGGGTACGATCAACCCCAACTCTGTGCCATGTATGTGGATAAGCGTTTGGATGGAGTGCAGGCAGTGCAGACCTTATCACGTTTAAACAGGATCTATCCTGGCAAAGAAGCACCCTTTGTGCTGGATTTTGTAAATAAAGCTGAGGATATCCTGGCAGCCTTTAAGCCCTATTATACGGTGACAGAACTGGAATCAGAATCCGATCCTACGCATCTAGAAGAGATTAAGCACGAGCTGAACCAGATGCAGATTTACGATTGGAAGGAAGTGGAGGACTTTGCAAAGATATTCTACAAACCTTTGGGCGAACAAAAACGAGGAGATCACGCTGCTCTTCAGAAGCATCTCCAGAGTGCCGTGGAGCGCTACAAACAGCTTGAGAGTGATGAGGACAGGGATAAGTTCCATGACAAGCTTAAGGCTTATGTGCGGCTTTATGCCTTTGTTACTCAACTAATCAATTACACTGATCAAGAGCAGGAAATGCTCTATAGCTTTGGCAGGTTTCTGTTGCCGCACATCCACCCCAGTGACAGCCGGGATGCTTATCCGGAAAAAGATGTGGAACTACAGTATTATCGCTTGCAGAAGGTGATGGAAGGCTCTATCGACCTTTCCGAGGGCGAGGAAGTCAAGGTCAAATCCCCCACTGATACAGGCACTCGTAAAGCTAAGGAAGAGGATAAACCCTTATCCGAGATAATCGAAACCTTGAACGAACGCTTTGGCACGGATTTTAGCGAAGCAGACCGGCTTTTCTTTGAACAAATCAAAGAGACAGCCTTGCAGGATGAAAGCGTGCTCAAGACCGCAGCAGCCAATCCTCTGGATAAGTTTGAACTGGGTATTGAGCAGATCATCAAAGACCTGATGATGAACCGGCTGAAGGAGAACGATAAAATCGTAAGCCGGTATATGGATGATGAGAAGTTTCAGAAGGTGATTTTTAATCTGTTATCAAAAGAACTTTTTAATGATATTAACGGGGATTATAATGCTAAAAGATAACAAGCATATAATCTTATTGACATTTTACTTGTTTAGAAAGATTAAGTTCTGATGCATAGAATTGTTGTTATTGGTTTCTACAAAGTTGACCTCATGCATGAGATATCTAGGCATATTTTGTTATATGAGATAGTAAAAAATAAGTAGTTTAGTTAGTTAATAGTAGGAAATGAAATGCCACGAGAGTACGCTCAGATTACTCCATCCGTTATTAGATGGGCGCGTGAGAAAGCAAAGTTAACCATCGATCAGGCTGCCGAAAAACTAGGTAGAACTCCAACTGATATTCAAAAATGGGAGAACGGAGAAGCTCTACCCACATTAGCGCAAGCTAGGTCAGCAGCGAAACTCTACGGTCGGGCTTTTGCTGTTTTTTATCTTCCCTCTCCACCAGATGATTTTGAACCCCTCAGGGACTTCCGTATGAACCAAGACAGTATTATATCGTCAAAAAGCTTATTGTTCATACGTCAAATCCAATGGAAGGCAGAATGGTTAGCTGAATTTTTAGTATCAGAGGGATCACAAAAATTAGATTTTGTTGGTAGATACGATATAAACTCACCTATTGAAGACGTGGCATCCAATATCATTGAAACATTAGATATCTCATTATCAGACCATAGAGCCACCAGAAGTCCTTCGAAAGCACTTTCTTTATGGATTAATAAATCTGAAAACTGCGGTATTAACATTGTTAGAGATAGCTCCATTAATAGTGATGAATTTAGAGGGTTTGTTATTATCAATGATTATGCACCGTTCATTTTTCTCAATTCAAATGACAGCTATTCAAGTAGAGTATTTACTCTTGTTCATGAACTTGTTCATGTATGGATCAACCAACAAGGAATAATAGATCCAATTGTTTGGAATGGAACCTCTGCTGCAAATGCAATAGAAACATTCTGTAATCGTATTGCGCAATCAATACTTATAAAAGAAACCGAGTTGATTGAGCTGTGGGATTCGGAAAACGATACCGCATCAATTATTAAAATATGCCAAGATATATCTTCCTCAATGGTGATAAGCCCTGAGATGGTTGCCAGATGCTTATTAGATAATAAAAGAATATCCCATAATGATTATCAATTAGTCAGAGAAGCCGGTATTGATTTATGGAAAAAGCATAAGGAGAAACAAAGAGAAAGTGATGGAATGGTAAGCCCATCCTTAATGGCAGTATTAAAGAATGGCTATTTGTTCTCCCAGATTGTCTTGAATGCCTACCAAACTGGATTGATATCTGGAAGAGATGCTTCCTCGTTATTAAATTTCAAAGTCAATAATTTCGGTAAGCTGTCGGATAACATCCCCTTAAGGAGTCATTATGCACGGCAATAAACCGAAAGTATATTGCTTGGATTCGAACGCATTAATCGAACCTTGGAACAAGTATTACTCACCAAAAATTTCCAATTATTTCGATATTCTCGAAAGACTCATTATAGAAAACCGAATATTCTGCACTGAAGAGGTAGCACTGGAAATAAAGAAAGGCGATGATCTTTTATACAAGTGGTTGAAAAAGAATGAATCTAATTTCGTCAAAACCATCGATTCTGATGTACAGAAAAAGGTAAGAATAATCCTTTCACAGTTTCCTAATCTAATTGATAGCAAGAAACAAAGATCAATGGCAGACCCTTGGGTAATTGCTCATGCTTGGTCACTTAATGCTGTTGTAGTTACAAAAGAGTACCCAATCGATAATGTGAAAAAACACTGTAAAATACCAGATGTGTGTAAGTTCTATAACATCTGTTGCATGGACGATTGGCAGTTTATAGCTGAGCTTGGAATTACTTTCGTAGCTTCACTATAATCAGTTAATTTTATATTAGACTAGTACTTGTCCTGCACTTCCAATGAAAAGGCGGAAATGGCGTATGTGCACCGGAGACACCAACTGGGTTCATATCTGAGTCGTATTCGATCTGATCGTCCTTAATCCAAGGCGCGAGGGCTTTGATGTATTCCCGGGCATCATCCAGGCTGTTGGACTTGGTATCCAGAGCCATTAGGTTATCCATCACTTCCAGAGCATCGTTTAAGGGATAGACCTTATCTTGGGTAGCCAGAGCCCGGCAGATGTCACTGGTACGATCATCCAGGACCACCACGAGCTTGTAGTATCGGGCTTTGGCTTTCTTGTAGCCCTGCAACCTTCCAAACTCTCTGATTCTGAGAGCGGTATGTTCGGCCAGTCCCTGCCAGTAGTGGGATGAGCGGTTGGCGAGGTCATTGAACTGGTCTTTGAGGGTATCTGCAAGCATCTCTTTGGTGTATCCCTGTTCAATGGCTTTAGAGAGAGTGTCTGCAAAGTTCTGCCGGACATCAGCTTCAAAGTGATTCCCGATCCAGAACATCTGCTGCTTTTGGATAGTAGAGGAGAGATGCTGATCTTCGATACCCCAGAGCCCGATACTGGTCTTGGTAGGGGCTTGCACTTGGGTGTCTCTCAGTCCGAGCCGCACACAGCGGTCTATAATCGCTTTGGTAGGTTCATTGACCAGGGCTGCGAAGTCATCTCCCAACTGGGTATTGATGATGCCCATAAGCTTATCTATTGAGCTCTGGTTGAGTTTCTCAGCTCGGGGCATGTCACTCAGCATTTGAATGGCGAGTCTGGCTGCATCCTTGATCTCGGTCTTCCAGGCATTATTGAGGACCCGGTAGTACTCAAGCATGAGCTTATCATAGTAATTCATCAGAAAGAGAACCTCCGAACCTTAACTCTGTTCCTTCCAATATCGTACTCAGAGAAGCGTTCCAGACAGCCAGCCAGAGCGTCACAGCCATCGATATAGCCATCAGGATAGGTGAGGAATTGGCTGATGAGAGTAGGAGTATCCTGCCCCTCCGGAAACAGCACTTTGGCTGTCTCGATGATGGTCTCGGTTCGTTCTATACGCAGGTTCTTGTTATCTTTATTATCGATCCGCTTTATTCTGTGCGATATTGGTGGCAGATGATTGTCAGTAGCCCACCTGTCGAAGTCAGCGAGAATACGTGCCTGTCCGTAAGTGGTCTCACAGGCTGCTCTGGCTTTCACTCGGTAAGTGCGATCAAGCTCCTGATAGGCATCATAGTAGTATCTGAAGAACTTGGTATTCTCAGTCTGACGTATCCAGACGTGGATCACATAGAAGCGATTACCATCGTAGCCTATGGAAATGATGGCTTTGTAACAGCCCTTCTCTCCCCAGGCAGGATCGGCATAAAGCCAAACCCGCTTCATCTGGGATGGCTCAGGTAGAGATCTATACTTGGTAAACCAGTGGTTCTTGAAGATGTTACCTTCGATTACCGGCTGTCCCAGCATTTCTCTTTGATAACCAGTCATCCCAAACTTAGCTCGTAAGTTTGGCAAAGTGGCAGTAGGGTATTGATCCTCCCAGGTGGACTTGCCCTGCTGATCTTCGAGAGAGAAGCGCAAAATCGTTTTTTGATGCGTTTTCAGGACTGACTGGTATCCTAAGTCCAAATCGGGATTATCAGCCCGCATTTCGCTTAATATGAGTTCCTGAAACTGGCAGATGGCATAGTTGGGATGCACCAGGTTACCGAGCCAGATTATCTTGCCGTTTCCCTCAGGTGAGAGTGCTCCGGCAAGCTCCTGGGTGATCTTCTCCATCCGTCTCCTACCGATGGACTGGTTACCCATGTTCTCTTCTTTATCGATATCATCACAGACGATCAGTCCGGGACGTTTGGCAGTCTTAGGATTGATGGTTCCACGATGGCTCTGCTTGATACTTCTGGCTCTGATCCTTGCCTTGTTCTTGAGATAGAAGTCCAGATCAAAGCTATCCATTGGCTGTAGCTCCGGATAGTCCATTGTGAGCCGCTTATTGTTATGCAGTTCATGAAGGGTAAACGCAGTGCGTTCCTGCGCCAGATCTATGTCTGCGGCGGTATGGATCACATAGCGCTCACCTTTGATGATCATCCAGATCGGATAGACCACTCCCATAAGAACCGTTTTGCCCAGCCCACGAAAACCGGTGATAGCGATGATGCCTGAGTCATTATCAGTCTCATCGAACATAGTCTCGTGCGCTGGGCAAAAAGGTAGGGGGAAGATATGCGGGAAATAGGTATGGCAGAAGAACGAGAAAGCATCCCAACCCTCAGCAGTTGTCTTCCTGATCCTCTCTGCCTTGGCTTCAGGATTATCGTCTATAAAAGGCAAGACGGAGATCGTCTTGGATGCGATCTCCGCCAGTGCTTTGTTATGCCGCTGAATGAACTTCTTAGGCATAACCGGGTAACCCCCAGAAGCCCAGGGGGACGGGCGTCGGGGACCCGGAGGTCGGAGGAACGACCTTGTCGGGCTGTTGGCTTGGAGGATGTAGGTAGGTAGGAAGGTTCAGCGGAGTCGGAGGCAACGGCTCCGCTGTTTGGAGGGTTTGGAGGGTAGGTAGGTTGTGTATGGAAGCAACCATGTCCGTGGCTGTAAATTTATCCATTTCTAACTCTTAAGTATTCTGCAAGATCAAGGACTATGCCCTGGAACTGCTTAAGCAGGGTCTCGTATCCTTTCTCAATCATGAAGTCGGTAACCTGATCCAGGAAGCGTACGATATAGTCGTTCAACTCCTTGGATGGCTGCCGATCCTTCTGATCCTGCTTCATCATGCTCACCAGGCTTTGGATGGCTGTGTCGGCAGGATTCTTGGCATACTCCCGGAGCGCTTGAATGAGTGCCTTCTTGCGGGCGATGGCGATCTCGTGGTCGAGTTGGTTCTCTTCTTTAAAGAGCTCGTCCCACTTACCGCTCTTGATCCACTTGCGGACGGTGATATCGGAGACTCCGAAGATCACCGCCAGCTCAGTGGGTTCGGTCTTACCGTTCAGATAGGCTTCTTTGCAGTTGTCCCGCTTGATGCGGAACTCACGGCTATTACTCATACTCAGGGCGTACCTTGTGCTTTGTCAGGTAGTCGTTCAAGTCTTTTCCGGCACAGCGCAGCTGTCCGTTATCTTTGGTTCTAAAGGCAGGCAGAGGATCGAGGATATCCCTGATCCAGCGATATACGCTGGAACGGTCAACCCGGAGGATATCGGCTATCTCATCGGGACGGTAGTTGCGTTCATCGTTGAAGATACTCATTGTCTCTAAAACCTCTGCAGTTTTGGTATTCATAGGTGCCATTATTCATTCTCCTGTACTTTTATCAAATTGAGATGCATTACCTTGCCACTGTTTCTTACAGAGAAGGGAAGTTAAGGATAATCTGGCAGAACTTGCCTGATTCGTCACGTTCATAGAAGTTGATGTACTGCTTGGTAGCAACTACCTGGATGGCCTGGTCGATCAGCTCCATAGCTTCCTTCCAGGTTTGATCCTTGATGTTGTAGCGGCGCAGGCGCAGG
>Ga0208040_1003648_pt1 | contig 12296 bp, 8 predicted proteins | sample AD_UKC083_MetaG_FD_184431 | JGI IMG/M metagenome (GOLD analysis project Ga0208040, IMG submission 184431) | Active sludge microbial communities of municipal wastewater-treating anaerobic digesters from USA - AD_UKC083_MetaG (SPAdes) (version 2) | ecosystem: Engineered > Bioreactor > Anaerobic >... | reverse complement strand
TCAACGAGAACATATACCTCAGCCTTGTCCGCAGCTGTGAACTCAGCAAGGTCACCGTCGGTGTTCTTGGAGTTGCAGGCTGTCATGATATATTCGCTGCCCTGGAGCTCGGAAGCAAGCTCTGTGTATGTAAAGTCTCTGTCGCCGTAGATAGGACCGTTTATGCTGTTGGACTCCATGAGCTTCCATGCGAGTGAGTTGTTATAGTCCTTTACAAGAAGGTTGTTGACCAGCTTGCCATTTATGGGCTCGGGAGGAGTATTGTTCATCTTCACATCAGGTCTTGCAGGGAGAGGAGCCTCTGTGCCGAGGTAGAAGCTGGGGTGAGGAGGCTGATTGTATGAGCTCTGCTCACAGCCTGCCTGCATACGGTACTGCATATCGTGCATGAGAGTGGTTATACGGTACTTTGTCTCGGTATTGGTGCAGAATATGCGGAGCTTTGAATTATCCGTAGTTCTCAGGACCAGTTCCTCGCGCCAGTCGCCGAATATGTCTGCGGTAAGACAGGGAACAGCCTTTGTGCTGTTGTTGGAAGCACAGCCTGAAGCTGTAAAAATTGCGGGATAGTTGTTTATAGCTGCACCGTCTGTAATAGTAACATCGTCAAGCAGCTCACGCTCAAGGTCGCCGTCCCAGTAAATAAGGAAGTTTGAAGAAGGCCATTTGTTGCCTATCTGCTTGCCTGAAACGTCGAACACTGCATTAGCGGGTCTTGAGCCCCAGAACTCGGCACCGCTGTTGCCTGATACGATATTGTCGGCGCAGCAGCGTCCTGTGTCCTTGTCGCCGTCATAATGCCAGATTATCTGACCGTTTCTGCCGTCAACGAAGGAGATACCGTAATTTCCGTCCTCGTGGCAGATGAATACCTCCTGACCCTCATGATTGGGGTCAAGATCGCCGACGTGCATAGCGTCGCCGTGCATCTTCTTTGTGGACCAGAGGAGCTTTCCGTCATCGTCGATAGCGCAGGCGCCCATGCAGACCTCCTGCTTGCCGTCGTTGTCGAAATCTGCAACCATTACGTTGTGGTTTCCGCAGCCGTAAGCAGGATTGCTGGTATCAAATCCCGTATCGAATACCCATTTCTTCACCAGCTTTTTGTCCTTGACGTCAACAGCTGAAAGGGTAAGCCTTGTATAGTAGCCTCTGCCGTAGATAACAGAGGGGTGAACTCCGTCAAGATAAGCGATAGCGCAGTTATATCGCTCGCAGCGGTTACCGTAGTTGTCGCCCCATGTGCTCTTGGCAGTGTTGCTCGTAGCATCGCCTCTGAGCACAGGGAATTCGATAGTATCGAGAGCGGCTCCCGTAGCACCGTCAAATAATGTCATATACTCCGGACCTGTCAGGACAGTACCGGCGCTGTTCACATAATTAGCGCTTGCATTGCCGATGACCTTTCCTGCGCCGTCAACAGTTCCGTCGCAGGTCTTGGTTATGAACTCAGCCTTGCCGTCGCAGTCAAAGTCCGCAACAGCCATCTGTGTATAATGCTGACCTGCGCGGATATTCTTACCCATGTCTATGCGCCAGAGCTTCTTGCCTGTCAGTGTGTAGCAGTCGATATAAACGTTGCCTGTGAAGCCCTGTATGCCCTTATCGGGATTGTGGGTCTGTGAGTTATCCTTTGAGTTTGAGGGGTCCCATTTAAGGAATATCTCATACTGACCGTCGCCATCAACATCTCCCACGCAGCAGTCATTGGGAGAGTAGCTGTAAGCCTCTCCGTTGATAGTTCCGCCCTTGGGAACATCAAGAGGTATATCGAAGTAATTGGAGCCGGAGTTGAAATGGCAGCCGTCAGAGCTTACCACAGTGCCGTTCACAAGGGTGTCAACTCTGTAATTTGAGTTTGCATTTCCGCTTGCGTCCCAGTAGTTGGTGGGATCGCCTGCCTTGCTGGTGTAGATGAGCTGATCGTCGCGGAACAGCTGAAACTCGGCATTATCGTCGTCGTTTGCGTTGAAGCGCCAGCTTACGAACATACCGTTGCCCGACTTGATAGCGTAGATACCGCGGTCCAGGTACTCCATGATGGCGGCGCCGTTTCCGCCCACTCCATAGGCAGCGTCTGCTGTCAGAAGTGAAGCCGCGCTGAGGTTAGAGGTCGCAGCTATCGCCAGAGAGGCAGCGGCAGCCACGATACGTTTGAATTTTAGGTTCATTTTAATTCCCCCTGTGTATTATTTTTTCATCGTTTCGGAACAAATACGCTCCATGTCTATTATATTATACTATTTTATTCATGATTTAGCAATGATTTATTGTATCTTTTTTCTTTCTTTTTGTACATAATAGTGAACGATATGTACAATAATGTGCTGAAAAAGCATTGCAAAGTGCACTATCCGATACATATAAAAAGCCCCGAAGTCTGCACTTCAGGGCTTGTGACGTTATTTAACTGCTTACAATTCTGTCAGTCAATGTAGATGACTCTGTTATCCTTTCTTGGCGGTATGGGAGCAGCTTCACCGTCGGGATAGCCCAGAGCGAGGTGACCTATACCGATGTACTTTCCGCTGAGACCTGCCTTTTCCAGTATCTCATCTCCGATAGCGCCTTCCATTTCCTCCTTGGCGCGGTGTATCCAGCAGGTTCCCAGTCCCAGCTCGTGAGCCTTCAGCATCATGTTGCCGAGAGTGAGACTTCCGTCATAAACAGCGGTAGGTATCTCCTCGGGAGCAATTACCAGAAGGATAACGGGAGCGCCGTAGAACGGATCAAAGTCCTTGTCCCAGCCGCCGATAGCGCAGTTTTCCTCCATTATGCGCTGACGGAGCTCCTTGTTGGTGACAGCTATGACTACGGGTGCCTGCTTGCCTCTGCCCGAAGCTGCGTAAATACCTGCCTCGATGACCTTGTCTACGAGAGACTTGGCGGGCAGCTGAGGTGTGAATTTGCGTATACTTCTTCTTTCCTTGATGATACTTGTAAGATCGTTCATGATGATACCTCCCTGTAATGATTTTATCAGTATAATTATAGCACTGAAAGCAATTTTTTTCAAGCATGAGCAGATATTATCCCTACTCAGGAAGCGAATCGGAACGCTGAGGGAGGCGTTCCCTGTACTATAACTAACAACTGATATTGCTTTATCTAAGATTATATGCTATACTATAATATATTTTACATCAGGAGGGATAACATGAACATCACAAACAAGGATATCGACGGCGGAAAAGCCTTCGACTGGGGAAAGACTTCGGAAAACTACGCTAAATACAGAGATATTTACCCTCAGCAGTTCTACAGCTGCCTTACCGAACGCGGACTCTGCGTAAATGGTCAGCGTGTGCTTGACCTCGGTGCGGGTACAGGTGTCATACCGCGAAATATGTACCGCTTCGGAGCTAAGTGGACAGGCTGCGATATCTCCGAAAATCAGATAGAGCAGGCTAAGCTCCTCGCCGCAAAAGAGGGCATGGATATCGACTTCTTTGCAGCTCCTGCCGAGGAAATATCCTTCCCGTCAGGCACCTTTGACGTTATAACTGCCTGTCAGTGCTTCTGGTACTTCGACCACAAGACTGTGGCACCCATACTGGCTGATCTGCTCGGCTCCGACGGCAGGCTCTGCGTCATGCAGATGGCTTGGCTGCCCTTTGATGACCCTATCGCAGGCAAAAGTGAAGAGCTGGTGCTGAAATACAATCCCACATGGACGGGCTGCGGCTGGACAAGACAGCCTGTACACATTGATGATGCCGTGCTGGAGCACTTCACTGTTGAGGAGCAGATAGGCTTCGATGTGAATATCCCCTTCACCCGCGAGAGCTGGAACGGCAGAATGAAAGCCTGCCGCGGTGTTCAGGCTTCTCTCTCCGAGGAGGAGACTGTCCGCTGGGAGAAGGAGCATATGCAGCTTCTTGAGGAAATAGCTCCCGAGAAGTTCGATATACTGCACTATGCTGCAATAGCTGTACTGAAAAAGAAAGCATAAAAAGAACCCCGAAGCGACTTTACTTCCGCTTCGGGGATTTTTTATCTCTCAAACCTGTATACCGCCAGTCTGTCCATGACCTTATTGAAAAGCTTGCTGCCTATTTTGCCTATAAAGGAGTACTTCTTTATTTCCTCAAAGAAGTTTATCTCCTTCACAAAACTGAGGCCGCTGCACAGGGGACTCCGCTTCCTTTCCGCTCTCGATACCCCAGCCGAATGCTGCCTTGGTATTCTTTACGGTATCATGATGACTGCTGTTCTTTACCGCGAAGGGGTGCATTATCTCCGCCAGTATGTAGCCTTTGCCGAAGTATTCGCAGATATGGTCAAGAAGTCCGCTTACCTGCTCCTCACTGAAATACATGAGGAGTCCCTCGGCGATGATGATGGTCACGCCCTCATTGGGTATGCCCTCTGTCCAGTCGGTGCCTGTCAGGTCGCCTGCTGTCATGAACTCACGGTCACGCTCCTCAAAGACCTTTTTCCTCAGCTCTATGGAGTCGGGAAGGTCCACATTGTACCACCTGACTTTGCCGTTGTCCACTCTTGAAAAGCGGTCATCAAAGCCGCAGCCGATGTTGACGCACACGGCGTCAGGGTATTTCTCAAGAAGTCTCTTTACCTCATTGTCGAAAAGAATATCCTCGCAACTACTCCCTCGTGGGACATATATTTATCATATTTTTTTGTATCTATGCCAAGTTCGTCGATTATCTCAACAGCTTTTCCGTCGTATATCCTGTGATCGCTGCGCTTGCTCTCGTCTGCCTTTATGGCAAGTGGGATAAGTGCGGTTTCCTGAACGTCTCCGAGTTTAAGTTCCATATCAAGTTCTCCTTTATAAAAATAAAAAGGTGCAAAAGCACCCTTTTATTATATCACAGAAGTTTTGGATACAAGAATTTGTTAGCCTAAGCAAACTCCTATTGCAGCAGCTGTAAATTCAGCTGTGCCCTTACCGCCTGCCTTGTCAATGTTCTCTGTAAATTCTCCGCCTGCTGCATACATTTTTCCAAGTCCGCGGAGTATATCATCGGTACAGGTGTACATATTTTCGGCGATAAAGCTCTGAAGCTTTCTCACCTGTGCCTGTGCCTCGGGACTGTCGGGACTTCCGCTTTTCAGCTCGCCGAACTCCGCAAACAGCGTCATGAAGCGCTCTGTCAGCTGATCCTTTTCCTCGGATGTACGGCTTCTGTCCTTTTCCTCAAACTCCTTATACTGTGAAGTTTCTCCCCACTCTTTCTTCGCCCTTTCGGCGTATTCATCAAGCTTTGATCTGTCAAATGCAGTAAAGTCCACTGCTCTCACTCCTAACATTTTTATTCCCCGAGCGAAGTCGATAAGCTCCTGAAGATGCTGCTTTTTCAGCTCAAGCAGCTCTATCTGCTGATCCAGAGCCTTTCTGCGGTCAAAGCTCCTGCTCTCCATAATGCCTATTATGTCCTTCAGCGGAAAGCCCAGCTCGCGGAAAAGCAGTATCTGCTGCAAGCGCTCCAGCGCCCTATCGTCATAGAGCCTGTAGCCGCCCTCTGTATGATCTGAAGGGCTCAGCAGTCCGATATTGTCATAATATCTGAGAGTGCGTATACTCACTCCCGTCAGCTCGCTGACCTGTTTTACCGTCATCATACTTATGACCTCCTCTCGTGTAAGTAAAGTATAGACCATGACGTAACGTCAGAGTCAATAGTACCGTGAGAACTTTGTAGGGTTGCACAAAATATTACTGCCTGAATTGTAAAAAATGCACCTGACACAAGGTCAGGTGCATTGATCATTCAGATGATATCAGTGATGGCTGTTGAGCCAGTTCTGATATGCTTCGTAATATGTCATATACATCTTTACGTTATCTGCACGGAGAGTGCTCTCATAGGGAGTTACATAGGTTCTGATCCACTGATGGATATAGGGCTGACCAGCCTTGGTTGCCCAGATCTGGAAGCCATTCAGCTTGTTGAGGTTGTATGCTCCTCTGAAAGCGTGATGTGAGAAAGCGTATGTGAGATTGCTCTCGGGAGTATCAATATTTTCAAGAGGTGTGCCGCTGAAAGCGTCAGCTTTGATATTCCATGCACCGGGCAGTGTAACTTCGGTGAGATTATGTGCATTGAGGAATGCATTTGAACCGATAGTTCTTGTTCCGCTGATCGGATAAGGGAATGTGAATGATGAAATATTGCTGTTCTCAAAAGCATTGTCTCCTACTGTGGTAAGACCAACAGGAATATAGAAAGAGATCAGGCTCGATGTATTCTTGAATGCTCTTGCGCCGATAGTCTGAACTCCGGGAGAAAGTGTCATATATCTGAGGTTGCTGCAGTTCATGCAGAACTCAGAAGGTACAGAACCGATTCCTCTGGGGATAGTCAGGCTTCTGATAGTGCCGTTGTCCTTGAATGCACCTGCGCCGAAAGCGTTTACAGTGCGGCTGTCGATAGCCTCAGGAACGATAACTGTTGTCTCATGACCGAGATACTTTGTTACCTTGCAGGTATATGTGCTTGTGATCTCATACTTCCACTTGCCGTCAGCAGAAGTCTGCACTGTTGCAGCGGAAGCAGAAATTGAATTTGTAGGGATGATCTTGCTGATAAAGTTTGACTCAGCAGCTGCTGTTGCAGCTGTAAGCATAGTAAGTGCCATTAAAGATGCTGTGATCTTTTTTGATCTGATACTGAAACTCATTGTTAAATATCTCCTTGTAAAGTATATTGTCGCGACATACATATTGTACCATATAGTTAGTAAATTGTCAAGTATTTTTTACGAAAAGTATATAAAATTTCTGCCCATTTTCTTTAAAAGACCTTATATCGCTTTACTCGCCACGTTCTATTAAGAATAAACCATGTATAACATATCAGAAAGCTTTGTGTCAGACAAATGAAATTACCGCCGCCGTCATTGACCTTTTTGCACTGTGATGTTATAATATAATCATCACTAATAAACGAAAGGGATATACCATGAACGTCAAAAACGATGTTATAAGAAGTCTGCGTGAGATCGCCGAGACCGATATGTCAGAGGCTGAGTTCCTTCAGTCCGTCGAGAGCAATATGATCCCCATGCAGCAATTCTTCACATATTACAAGTGCGCAATTATGGAGATCGAGACCAAATTCCGCGTACTCAATGAGCAGTTCTCCCTCAACGGCGAGAGCAACCCCATTGAATTCATTCAGTCCAGGATCAAGAGCTACTCCAGTATCTTCCGCAAGATAATGACCAGGCATATCCCGCGGAATATGGAAGCTATCGAGCGTGATATAAGTGATATTGCCGGCATAAGGGTAGTCTGTTCCTTCGTCCAGGACATCTACCGCCTTGCCGACTGCTTCCTTCAGCAGGACGACATTACTCTCATCGAGAAAAAGGACTACATACAGAACCCCAAGCCCAACGGCTACAGAAGTCTCCACCTTATCGTAGCTGTGCCCATTTTCCTTGAGAATGAGAAGCGCCTTGTGAAGGCTGAGGTGCAGCTCCGCACCATCGCTATGGACTTCTGGGCAAGCCTTGAGCATAAGCTCCGCTACAAAAAGGACCTGCCCCCATACAAGCTGGACCTGCTCACCGATGACCTGAAAAAGTGCGCTGACCAGAGTGCCGAGTGGGACAGCCGTATGCAGGACATCAAGAATATCCTGGAAAGCGACTGAGCCTGTATATACCAAACTAAAAAGCTCCCGTACCTCATTTGCAGGTGCGGGAGCTTTTTTTCGGTAAGATGATGAGCTTATCCCGGGAAATATGAAAAAATTGCACCATATCTTTAAAATATGTGTTGCATTTAAGTTGTTTTTGTGTTATATTATACATAATAAGAGGATATGTGCCGAAAAAGATATAAATTCAGCACAATACGCTTAAAGGGGAATTATTAAAAAGGAGGAAATGCTTATGAAACGACTCATCTCAGCAGCTGTTGCCTTTGCGGCGGCTGCAATGTCGCTGTCCGCTCTGCCGCCTGTCCGTACAGAAGCAGCAGATGTAAAGTTCAGCGGCAGCGAATGGACTGGCAGAAACGGCGCAGAGGACGTTTTCGCTGTGAACCGCGAATCGGCTTCCTGTAACCCTGTGCCCTTCCAGGACAAGGACTCCGCTGTGAATGCGGTCTGGGACTACAACGCCCGTGAGAGCTCGGAATATCTCCAGATGCTAACAGGCAAGGATCAGGACTGGCGGCTCACTGTGGTGCAGAACGCCAAGGAGGCGGAGAGCCACATCAACTACGCCCTGAACAACAAGTACATCGACGATCCCAATGAGAGTATATGGAAGACCGTTCAGCTGCCTAAAAGCTGGACCTGTCAGGGCTTCGACTTCCCTATCTACTCAAATATAACTCAGCCCTGGCAGGCTAAATACGACAGCAATGTGCCTGTGCCTCAGGCTCCCACCAACTATAATCCCGTAGGTATCTACAAGAAGATATTCACTCCCGACAGCTCTATGCTGGAGAGCGGCAGACGTGTCTATATCGAGTTCGACGGCGTTGAGTCAGCTTACTATGTCTACCTCAACGGCAAGGCTGTGGGCTACAGCGAGGACACATTCAGTCCCCACCGCTTCGATATTACCTCTTATCTCCAGGAGGGTGAGAACGACCCGGTGGTAGAGGTCCACAAGTTCTGCGACGGAACCTGGTTCGAGGATCAGGATATGATATATGACGGCGGTATCTTCCGCGACGTGTTCCTGGTAAGCGCTCCCGAGACACAGATCAGGGACTACGCTGTGCATACCAACGTCAACACCGCAAACAGCAGCTCCTCACTCACTATCGACCTTGACCTGAGGAACTCCTCAGGCAATGACAGATCTGACTGGAAGGTAAAGGCAGAGGCATTCGACGAGAACGGCGTCAACGTCCTGGGAAGCGGCTCCGAGACAGGTATCTCCCTGCAAGCCTGGAGCGACGGCACCGCAAGGATAGAGACCTCCGCCGAGAATATAAAGCTCTGGTCAGCTGAGCACCCCGACCTCTATGCCCTGGTGCTGACGCTTACCGACAACCGCGGAAACGTTCAGGAGATAATCTCCGCTCAGCTGGGATTCAGAACTATCGGCTTCACTCCTGCGGCTGTTGACTCATCATACAAAGTTACCACCAAGAGCTGGGAGCCTATTACCATCAACGGCAAACGTCTCCTCCTCAAGGGCGTGAACCGCCATGACACCGATCCCTTCAACGGCAAGGCTGTTCCTCAGGAGACCCTCCGTGAGGACATCAGGCAGATGAAGCTCAACAACGTAAACGCTGTCAGAACTTCACATTACAGCAACGATTCCTACCTGTACTGGCTGTGCAACAAGTACGGTATGTATGTCATGGGCGAGACCAATCTTGAGTCCCACGCCCTTATGAACAACAATGACGGTAAGGCTCTGTTCTATGAGCTGGCTATGGACAGAACAGAGACCTCATTCAAGAGACTGAAAAACAATCCCTCTATCGTTGCCTGGTCTATCGGCAACGAAATGGCTTACGCAGGCAACCCCAATGACGCAGGCGGTATGTTCCGTGATATGATCTGGTACTTCAAGAAGCAGGACGGCTCACGTCCCGTTCACAGCGAGGGTCAGGGCAGCGCCATGGGAGTTGATATGAGCAGTAATATGTACCCATCATCTGACGGCATAAGGAATAATGCAGGCCACGGAAAAATGCCTTACGTTATGTGCGAATATGACCACGCTATGGGCAACTCAGTGGGCGCTCTCAAGGAGTACTGGGACGCTATAAGAAGCGCTGACAATATGCTGGGCGGCTTCATCTGGGACTGGGTAGATCAGTCAAGAGCTACTCCCCTTCCCAACGGCGGCTGGGACTACTTCTCCGAGCCCTATGCTCAGAAGAACCTCTACTCCGAGGACATAAAGGGCAGATACTACGCTTACGGCGGCGACTGGGGCGACTGGCCAAACGACAACAGCTTCTGCGAGAACGGTCTGGTAAGCCCCGACAGAAATCCTCAGCCCGAGCTCTCTGAGGTAAAATTCCAGTATCAGAACTTCTGGTTCTCCGAAGGCGCTCCTCAGACTGTAAACGTTTATAACGAGAACAACTTTGCTGACCTCAGCGAGTTCAAGGTAAACTGGAAGCTGCTGAAAAACGGCATTTCCATTCAGGACGGCACTCTCGAGAATGCTTCCTGTGCTCCCCTTTCAAAAACGGCTCTCACCGTTCCCTACTCCATTCCAAGGACCGCAGTCTCAGGCGATGAGTTCGTTCTGGAGCTGTCCGTAAAGACTAAGCAGGGCAACGACATTGTACCCGAAGGCACCGAGATCTCCTACGGTCAGGTGGCTGTTTCCGCAAACGGAAGCACTGTCAAGTATGACTACGGCACCGATAACGTTGACGTTGTGGAAACTCCCGACGCATTCGTTCCCACAGGTCACGGCTTCAATATGCTCATCGACAAGTCCACAGGTCTCATGAGAAAATACTCCTATCAGGGCAATACCCTCATCGAGGAAGGACCCACTCCCAACTTCTGGAGAGGAAATGTGGAAAATGACGGTGGAAGCGCCCGCGCTAACGCCTTCGATACAAAGTGGCGCAACGCTATGGACAAGGCGCGCTGTGACGGTATCGACGTCAAGGACGGCGAAAACGGCGCAAAGGTGGTCATCTCTCACCTTACGCTTACCAATGCAGGCAACACCAAGGTGGATATAACCTACACCATCCACTGCGACGGCAGTACAGACGTGGAGTTCAATGTTGACGGCTCTAAATCAGGTCTGGGCAACTTCATCCGCGTAGGCTCTATCATGAAGCTCCCCGAGGGAAGCGAGAATGTGAGCTGGTACGGAAACGGTCCCGTTGAGACCTTCAACGACAGAAAGAGCGGCGGCAGACTTGGCGTATGGAACAGCACCGTTTCGGAGATGTTCTACCCCTATCTGAAAGCTGATGACTGCGGTAACCTTACCGACGTAAGATGGATCTCGGCAGGCTCACAGCAGAAGGATTTCAAACTTCTTATCGCCGCAGAGGGCACTGTGGAGGCAAGTGCACTCCACTTCACTCCCGAGGATCTCCAGAATGCAGACCATACATACAAGCTCCGCCCCCGTTCCGAGACCTATCTCAGCGTGGACTACGGCTCAATGGGTACGGGAAGCGCTACCTGCGGTCAGGCTACACTTGACAAGTACCGCCTGCCATCATCAAAGACATACAGCTGGAAATATACCATCATGCCCGTGGCTTCAGATGCTTCCGACAAGGAAATGACCGGCGCAGCAGCAAAGCTCCGCTCCAACGGCGTGTCCGTTCAGGACAAGAGCAGAAACGCTCTCACTATCCCCGTAGGCGGCTCAGCAAAGCTTGGCAGCTCCGACAGCGGCAACTACATCTCAGGGGCTCTTACGATCCCCCACAACAGCGATATCGACTCCGCCCTTGAGGGAAATAACTCCTTCACAGTTGAGGTGAATGTAGTTCCCACAGGCTCTCAGCAGTTCAATATGTTCGCAGGCAAGGGCGATTACGCCTTCGGCTTCCGCGCAGGAAATAATACCCTTGACTTCTTTATCTTTGCAGGCGGTGAGTGGCGCAGTCTCTACTGCGATATGAAGACCGACGCTTCCTCGGGCTGGGTAGGCAAAAAGCATCAGGTTGCAGGTATCTATGACGCTCAGAGCAATATGCTCCGCGTTTTCTGTGACGGCAAGATCATCGGCGAAAAGGCTGTGGGCACTACCGCAGGCGTGGCTCACTCTGATTATAACCTGACTCTGGGCGCCTGCCCCGAAACAGGCCGAAACTCTGTGGCAGACTTCTATGAGCTCAGAGTCTACAGCAAGGCACTCAGCGCAAGTGAGCTCTCGGCACAGAATACCGCTTCCCCCGCTTATGCTCCCGACAGCGAATACGTAAAGCTCTGGCTGGACTTTGACAATATCGCAGAAGCTTCGGATATGCCTCAGGATGATATTCTCTACGGCGACACCAACTGCGACGGAAAGGTCGAGCTGGCTGACGCTATACTCATCATGCAGAGCCTTGCAAATCCCGACAAGTACGGCCTCTCAGGCTCCAACGACAAGCACCTGACAGACCAGGGCAAGCTCAACGGCGACGTTGACAGCTCCACAGCAGGTCTAACCTCAAACGACGCTCTCAAGATACAGGAATTCCTCCTCAGGAAGATAGCCTCTCTTGAGCCGTAACCAAAATCCTGAAGGCATAAAACGTATACTCTAATAAAAGCTTTGCCCCTGAGCGTTTTCAAAAGCGCTTGGGGGCATTGTGTTTGTTATGATTTAAGTGAATAGTTATTAGTGGTTAGTGTTTAGTTTTGGTGTCGCCTTCGGCGACG
>Ga0208040_1003644_pt1 | contig 12314 bp, 11 predicted proteins | sample AD_UKC083_MetaG_FD_184431 | JGI IMG/M metagenome (GOLD analysis project Ga0208040, IMG submission 184431) | Active sludge microbial communities of municipal wastewater-treating anaerobic digesters from USA - AD_UKC083_MetaG (SPAdes) (version 2) | ecosystem: Engineered > Bioreactor > Anaerobic >... | reverse complement strand
CCCAAATGACATAGACTTGTTAATTAATCCAGCTGGTGGTGGAAGTTTAGATACTCCGATGAATCCCGCTAACGGCGGAAACACTGAACTTCCAATGAGCCCCCAAAGCGAAGGTATTTTTACCAATCCGCTCAAAGACGGTATAGACAGTTTGCCCGGGCTCTTGAAATTGGTTTTGGATATAATGGTGCAGATTGGCACCACGGTAATAATCGTTATGATTATTTATGCCGGCTTTCTTTATACGACTGCTAGGGGTAACCAAAGCAAACTAGACAAAGCGCATAAGGTAATCAAAGGAGTTTTGATTGGTTCGGCGATAATCCTGGGAGCGTTTGTGATTGCCCAAGTAATCAAAGATACCGCTGGCGAATTGATGGAGGGTGTAATGATAGAACAAAACATTGTATAATTAAAAAATAGCTTATGTCATTTAGTCAAATCATCAATAATTTTTTGAGAGGCATAATCTCGCCATCAGTTGCCTTGCTAATCGGTATCGCGTTGGCGCTCTTTTTGTGGGGCTTGGCCAAGTATCTAAAATCCGGGTTGGGTGACAAAGCGGAATTGCAAAAAGCTAGGTCGCTGATGGTTTGGGGGGTGGTGATAATCACCGTGATGGTTTCGGTTTGGGGTTTGGTTCAGGTTTTGCAAGAGATGTTCTTTGGGGACTCGGTGCCGAATGGCCCGCCAAATGTGCCTTGTTTTTCGGGGGAAAATTGTCCGAGTCAAACCAGCCAACCAGCTACTGGGAACGGGTTTATACAAAGCCAAGATGTGCAAGGGAATTAAGCTAACCTTTTCATTTGTCTGATAAAAATGATATAATTATTAAGTAGTTATCAAAAATAGTCGAAAAAATTATCAATTATTAGTTTAATTATTTAAGTTATCAATATTATGTTAAAGAGAATGGTAAAAGTGGCCCCTTGGGCCTTGTCGGCCGCGCCGTTTATGGCCTTGGCGCAGGGTTTGTCGAGTGGCGATACAACTAAGGTCAAAAACATTTTTGACGCAGCCGGTGATATCATTCAGTGGGTTGTTGTTCTGATTATTGCTCTGGCTGTTGTCTTTTTCCTTTTGAACCTCCTCAAACTCTTGCGTAGTAGTGGTGATGACCGCACTAAGGCTCGTAATGATATGATTTGGGGTATTGTTATTATTGTCGTTATGGTCTCAGTTTGGGGCTTGGTTGAATGGGTTCAAGATATCTTTGGTTTTGGGAGTGGGGCGGATTACCAAATACCTGATGTCCCAACTGTATCTAATGTCCTAACTCACTAGTAAGTAAAACAATGACTCTGCTTCGCAATATAGAAAATCATATTTTAAATCCGCTCATTTTCCTGATGTTTGGCTTGGCGATGGTTTGTTTTCTTTGGGGTTTGGTGGGATATTTCTGGCAAGCCAAAGACGGCAAAGAAGATAGAAGTCAGGCTGTCAGGAACATTACGTGGGGGGTGATTGGGATGACGATTATGGTTTCGGTTTACGGAATCATGCAATTTATCGTGAGCACGATTTGCGGCTTGGCGGGGCAGTCTTGTTAGAAAAAAAAGAAGAATTAGAAAGGGCCCGACGCGCTAGCGCGTCGGGCCCTGGATTTTAATACTGGATGAGGAGTGACAACTCCTCGCCAGTTAAAGAGGTGACTTGAACGACGGCGCCAACCGGCGCTGTCACCTCTTGTTTCTTGTCTTCCGGGGACTGCTCCCCGAGAGGCTTCATCTCTATGATTACTCCGTCTGGTTGACGGATAGCATAGTGAAGCCTCTTACCGGCATTCACTGCCTGGTCGCAGTGAATGTTCCCCTTGGCGGGGATGGTGAAGGTTGACTTGACCTTAGCCCAGTCAACCTCCTCCACTTTCCGCCAAGGGCCGGCCGCGACTTTGACCTCAAACCCATGTTTGAAGGCCGCAGCCGCGGGGGTTTCAACCACCGCCTTTGGCTGGCCTAGCCAGGTCAGACCAAAGACTACCGCTGCGATAATCACGGCCGCGACGACATAACTGGTGATTTTCTGACCGAGGCTTTGCTGGGCCGGCGCCGGAGGATTGTTTGCTCCGGTGCCTTGACCACCAGTCGGCGTTCCCGGTGAAGGTGTTGTTTGTGGTTGGGGTTGTGGCGCGGTGGGTTTTGCGATGGCATAAATTACCCCTATCACAATTCCCGCCAGAGCCAGAAATCCGATTACTCCTATTGCTAGTCCAATCATAATCTTCCTCCTTTAGGAAGTTGCCGGCGGCTGTGCCGGTGGTTCTTCACTTGGAGTGAAACCGGCGCGAATGCCGGCTGTCACCGCGCGGGCAACGTGCTCGATTCCCATCTCCCGCGCCGCCTCGGCGTTCAGGGTTGCTTGAGCGGCCTGAGGGCTTCGCTCATAAGCCCGAATTTGCGCGTTGAGCGCTTGTTCTCGGGCGTTTCCAACCAGCTCGATTGCCCTGGCCTCCCCTTCGGCGGCCGTGACTGTTGCGACTTTCTTAGCTTCCGCCAAGTAGGCCGCGGTTGAGGCTTGACGATATTCTTCTGCTGCGCTTCCGGCTGGATCAATCGATAGAATATCGGCTCGGACAATCTGAACACCGTATTCTTCCAAAACCCTTGCGCTGAGGTTGCGAACTCCTTGCGAGAAGCCCCTATTGTTTGAATCACCCTCATCCTGAATCAATTGTTCGTATGTCTTTGTGCCGACATATTGTCGGCCCTGCTGGCGAACAAGGTCCAGAATCGCATCGAGATAGCGGTGCACCTCAAAGAGGGCATCATAGACATTGACCACTCGGAGAGTGATCAAAAATTCTACATTCACTGGAAGCTTGTCGAATGTCTCAGCTTCCTTTAAGGTGCCCCAGTACAGAGCATCCTTGACGAAGACGTGGAACAATTCCTCGTTCCTTTTCACAGGACGAGGATCCGTCTCACCCTCGGGTGCCTTGTAGGTCACCCAGCCAAAGTTGTAGTGATACAACTTTTGGAAGGGTGGAATGCCTACCCAATAGAGCCCCAGGTGTTTTTGAAAAACCAGCTCTCTTTTGGGTGCATCTGGATTCCTTTGAACAACACTCCAGACTTTTGTGCCCGGGTAGTGTTCTTTGTTTTCGGGTGTAACAATGTCACACCCTTCCTTGCGGCCTATTACACGCCGGAAGGAATCACCCCTCATCACCACTTTGGCTTCGCCGTCGCGGATGGTCGTGAACGGCGAGATATGAGCGAGACGAGGCGAGTTTGCCAACCAGAAGAGCCACAAAGGGCTCGTAATGGCTGCCAAAATCAACATCAAGAAGAAACCAAGAAATACCTGAATAAGAAACATAACAACCTCCTTGGGATTTCCCCAATTAACCACATTTTCAAAAGGGGAACATCCCCTGTACACTCTATCTATTATTATACACCTTTTTGCCAAAAAAGTCAAATCCAGCTTTAAAATAAGAGTTATTCCAAGTTTTCTTAAATTCCTAAAAACCTCTCAGTATCTCCTTCAACAGTCTCCAAGTTTCAGTTAGTTTTCTTTAAATTTTTCGGAATTCAAGCTATATAAACACCAGGTGCGATCGCACCTGGTGTTTATATAGCTTGAATTGATAGATATTTTCTTGGCTTTTTGTTTATTTTTTGCAATAATATGGTGGTGTTTTATCCGCCCATAGCTCCCGAAAAAACATCAGAATGTTTACGGGCTTGCGGCTTCCGGCTTCGCTATGGTTGAGATAAGTTTATTTTTGTTTTGGTTCTGGCAGGTTTTCTTTTACAATATAAAAGTTGGTTTATCCGCCCATAGCTCAGCTGGTAGAGCAGTTGCCTCTTAAGCAAACGGTCGGGGGTTCGAATCCCTCTGGGCGGACCGCGAAGCGAGACGGCCAGAAGAAGTAAATTTATTTGCTTCTGTAGAGATTCGAACAGCGGCCTAGCCCGTGACGACACAGTCGGCCTAGGGAGCGATAATTTTTCAGTAGAAAAATTTAGTGAGCTGGTGCCCAGCCCGAGGAGCGCGACTGGCGCGACGAGAGGCGAGGGAGAATCTCCCTCTGGGCGGACACGAGCAAAATCAAACGACCAAAAAATATATGCTGGGGTGGCGAAATTGGCAGACGCGCTAGCCTTAGGAGCTAGTGGAGTAAAATCCATGGAGGTTCAAGTCCTCTCCCCAGCACCTTTTAAAACCCCCTAAAGTAATTGGTAGCTTGTATTCAACCTTGTAAACACCAGGTGCGATCGCACCTGGTGTTTACAAGATAGTTTTTGACAGTTATTTAAATGAAAAAAGCCAAAAATAACCGGATTCTTCCAAGTTCGAGACTAACGTTTTGTGCCCGGGGCGGGAATCGAACCCGCACGGATTTCTCCACACGATTTTAAGTCGTGCGTGTATACCAATTCCACCACCCGGGCTTGAAAGATGACAAAGAGAAATAAAAATGGAAAAGAGCCGACACAAACTAAAAAAGTTTGTTTGAGGCCTGGGGCGGAATCGAACCGCCGTATAAGGGTTTTGCAGACCCTTGCCTTACCACTTGGCGACCAGGCCATTCTTAATATGAAAAGAAAAGATTAAAATGTAAATAGTCGGAATAAATGGAAAAATCGCCGCGTTAATTTTAGCACTTTTTGTTTCTTTTTTCTATTGTCAAAAAACACCGTCTTTCTTAGCCTTCTCGCAACAGCCTCTCAATGTTTTGACGGTTTTTCTCGCCTTCGTCTATTACCACTTCCACATGAGGCAAGTGGCGCAGGCGGGAATGTTCTTTGATGTGTTGACGAATTTCCGGCCGACGACGTTTGGCAAAGTTCAGCGCTTCTTCTTCCAAATTTTCCGGAATAACTGAAATATAGGCGGTCACTTTTTTAGAGTCTGGCGTTATGACGCAGTGAGTGACGGTAATCAATGATTTGGTGCCAGCTTCGCGATTTAGGTATTCGGCAATTAAGCTTTGCAAAAGTGATTCTTCTTTTTCTTTGTGAAAAGACATGGGAGTTTCGCGTTTTTTATTTTGTTACTGTCTCAAAAGCGTAAATGACGTCGCCCCCGGCGATTTCTATTTTAGCTTCAACCTCGGCGCCGAATTGGGTGTTTTCTTCAACTTCGTTTACTTTAATTTTTTGAATTTGCAAATCAAGAATTTTTCCTTGACCGATTTCGTTGTCGTGACGATGGATTTTTACCTTTAGGCCTTTAACAATTTTGCCGGCGCTAACGACGCCGCCAATAATTTGTTTGTCTTTGGTGGCGGCGAAAGTTTTTAGAATCTTGGCCCGACCGATTGTTTCTTCCGTGGTTACTTTGGGGGTTCGCCCAAGCGCTAGCTCTTCCAACCATTCTGATAACTTATAAATAATATCAGAAGTTTTTATGGTGACGCCTGATTTTTCGGCCAAGGTGATGGCGCTTTTTTCGGATTTGACTTTGAACCCAAGAATGACCGCTTCGGGAAAAGCGCTGACCAACTTAACATCGTTTTCAGAAACTGGCCCAACGTTCTTGGCCACAACTTCTAAAAAGACGCGCTCCAAATTGATTTTGGCAAGTTCTTTTTCTACCGCTTCCAACGTGCCGGCAACATCAGCCTTGATAACAAGCGGAATTCGGATGGCGTTTTCAGCGACGTGGGGGTTGAAAATTTTGCCACAGGGGGCAATCGTAAATGGATTTTCAGCCAACCATTTGTCAGCCTCGTCTTTGGCGGCAAAAGCTCTAAATTCGCAACCGACCGGTGGCAGTTCAGAAAAGCCAAAAACTTTGACTGGGGAGGAGAACATTAGTTCCTTGACCGGCTTGCCCAAAAAGTTTTCCATTTTTTTAATTTTGCCGAGAGCGTTGCCGGCCAAGACAAAATCCTTGTCGCTTAGGGTGCCGTCTTTGATAATTAGAGTGGCGGTCACACCGGCGCGCGGGTCCAGATTAGTTTCCAAAATAAAACCCTTGGCTGGTTTTTCTGGATTGCCTTTCAACTCTTCCATTTCGGCGACTAAAAGCAGAAGGTCTAAAAGTTCGTCCACGCCGGTGCCCTCGGTTGAGGAGACAAGGGCGCAGGGAATGGCGCCGCCGTAACCTTCCACAAAAACGTCATTTTCGGCTAAGCTTTGTTTGGTTCGGTCCGGGTTAGCTTCAGGTTTGTCTATTTTGCTGATAGCCACCACGAAAGGCTTGTTGTGTTCTTTGATTGATTTGAGCGCTTCCAGGGTTTGTGTCTTGACGCCTTCTTCGGCTGAGACAATCAAGACGGCAATATCGCAAATTTGCGCACCCCGAACACGCATTGCCTCAAAAGCGGCATGACCGGGGGTGTCCAAAAAAGTTATTTTTTGATCTTTATGAACAACCTCATAAGCGCTCACGTGTTGGGTAATACCGCCCGACTCTCTTTCTACGACATTGGTTTGTCGGATGTAATCAAGTAACTTGGATTTACCGTGGTCAATATGGCCCATAACGGCAATAACCGGCGGGCGAGCTATTTGTTTGTTTTTGTCAGTTTCGGCCATATTTTGTATTAAACCAATAAAATAGGCCGAAGACAAGCCTGAATGACTGGGGCGATTAAAAATCGGAAGCCTTGTGAACGTCCGATTTGTCTCGGAATTTAGCTCGAAGTTTGTTGCTCGGCGCGTTCAATCGCCGCGCGTTCTTCTTGGGTTAGCTCATACTCGGATTTGCCGTCGGAAATCGGTTTGGCGTAGATACTGACTTTGTCGCGCGAGTAAAGGCTGGAAATGACCACCCCATCACCTTGCTCGTTAAGGAAGCTAGTGGCAAAGCTTTGGTTGCCGCCTTGGTCCTTGAAGGGATTAAAGCGAACGGTGTGAACTTTTTGAATTGCTTTGGCTAGGCGTTTGTTGATGTTGTCTATCTCTTGAGCAATGAGCAAGATTCGCTTGTCCATTTTTTGGATGGTGACCACATTGCCGGCAATGGTGTCTTCCAGATCGCGGGCATTTTTGCCGGAAAGCAAACTCTTCAGTCTTTTTTCCAAAATAACCATTCTAACCAAAACAAAAATCACGATGGCGATTAGGCCCAAAGTGACGACAAGCAAAGTATTTATATCCATATCTTAATTTTAAACAAATTATGATAAAATGCCAACTATGGAACTACCGTTTAAAAGTGGAAAAACTAGGCATTATTGGGATACGGCAGCCGCGACGCCTTTGGCGCCGATAGTCGAAAGGGCGATGGTCAAAACTGCCAAAGACTTTGGCAACCCCGCCAGCATTCATCGAGAGGGAGTGTTAGCGCAGGAAAAGCTGGCGGCTGCGCGCCAAACCGTTGCCAGATTGATTGCCGCCGAACCGGATGAGATTGTTTTTACGGGAGGCGGAACGGAAGGCGACAACCTGGCTATTTTGGGCGTGGCGCGCGCGCGTAGTCAAGTCGGTCATCTTATTACGACCACCGTCGAACACAAAGCGGTTCTTGAGCCTTGCCGATATTTGGCGGACCTTGGCCACCAGATTTCTTATTTGCCGGTTTCCGCTGATGGGTTGGTTAATCTCAAAGAAGTGGAAAAAACACTCACGACGGAAACTTTTTTGGTTTCTATAATTTACGCCAACAATGAAATTGGAACGATCCAGCCGATAAAAGAAATTGCTAAGGTTGTCAGGCGTTGGCGGAAAGAACACAAAACCAATTTGCCGTATTTGCATATTGACGCTTGTCAGGCGCCGCGTTTTTTAAATTTGAATGTTTTGCAGTTGGGAGTGGACCTAATGACGGTTAATGGCTCTAAAATTTATGGTCCGAAAGGGGTTGGTTTTCTTTATGTGAAGCGAGGGGTTCGACTTCTCCCGTTTTTGCTTGGGGGTGGTCAAGAAGAAGGTCGCCGCTCTGGGACGCATAATTTGCCGGCGATTGTTGGTTTGGCCAAGGCGCTAGAAATTTGTGAAGCCGAAAAAGAAGCAGAGACAGAAAAATTGACGGCGATTCGGGATTATTTGGCCACCCAACTGACGAAGATTGCCGGTCTAAAATTGAATGGCGGTTTTGGCAAGAATGAAAGATTGCCCAACAACTTAAACTTTTCGGTTGAGGGTTTGGAGGGCGAACAACTAGTTTTGGAATTGGACGCTCGCGGCTTTGCAGTTTCGTCGGGTAGCGCTTGCTCATTTGGTGCTGATGACGGCTCGCATGTCGTGGCAGCCCTCGGTTATGGCGAAGCGCGGGCCTTGGGCGCTGTTCGAGTAAGTTTGCCTCGCGAGACAAAACTGGCTGAGGCTAAAAAGTTTGTCGAAAAAGTGAAAGAAATTTTAAAAAAATACAAGGGGTGATTTTATTTAGCTGAACTTTTCCTCCCTTTCTTTTTTATGCTATAATTTTCTTATGAATATAAATGATTTGAATAAAAGTCAGTTTTTTCTTTTAATTTTGTTAGTGATGTTTGTAACTTCGGTTACAACGGCGATTGTGACGGTTACTTTGCTTGATAAGTCTCCAAGTGGCGGGTTTTCCGGCGCGGTAACGCAAGTGGTTGAAAAAACAATTGAAAAAATTGTTCCTGGCGCAACGACGACGATTGTGAAAATTATCCGTGAGGCCCCTTTGCCCAATGAAGGCGAATTGATTGCCCAGGCGGTAAACAAAGTTTCGCCCAGCGTCGTGGGAGTGTCGCAGAAGGATAAAGACAGTAACAAAAAACTGGGAGCAGGTTTTGTCTTGTCAAACGATTTAGTCGTGACGGGCGCCAAAATTTTGCCACCGGATATAAAGGAATTGTCTGTTTCTTTTGGTAAGGCGAATCTTCAGGCAGATTTAATAAGCCGAGACGATAATCATGGGGTCGCTTTTTTCCGCATTAATGCTTCCGGTACGGAGATTGTTCAAACCGGACAGTTGGCGGAAGAAGGCCCCACGGTTGGCCAAACGGTGGTGGGTTTAAGCGTCGCCAGTGACGGTTCGGCCGAGATTGCGACAGGTATCGTGATTGATTTTGTCAGCGCGGCAGCAACTAGCACGAACCAGACGGGAACCAGCACGGCCGGTTTGATTAGGACCAATGCCGTAAATTCCGATAATGTCGGCGGCCCGATAATTGACAAACAAGGGAAAATTGTCGGCATTGGCATTGCTCGCGGTTATGCCTTGGCGGCGGATAGCCTAAAAAATCTTATTGACCAAATAAAATAACCGTGTTAAGATAAAAGAGTGTTTGAGAAGTCTGAAAGCTGATGAGCCTGAATGTCTGAAGCGGATATTAAATTATAAATTAATTTTAGCCGTTGAAGTTCCGGAGAGAAATTTTGTCTCTTTGTTTGGCTAGGCCAATGGTTCTCGGGTTTAGTAAATTACTTGTATAAATTTATTGACTATTAATTTTTAAACTTTATGCCTCCATTCCAAAACTTTACTTCAAAGGCCCGTGAGGCCATCCGCAAATCACACGAACTGGCGATTGAACGCGGTCAAAATCAAGTCAATCCAATACATATGTTGGCGGCTTTAGTTTTGCAGGATGAAAGTTTGGTTGTTTCTATCATCGAAAAGTTGGAAGTGGACTCAATCGCTTTGACTGATTATATCTTGGATAGTATTGAGGGCCCGGGCATGGGCAGTGTTGTCAGTCCGAATTACCAAATCTATCTAACACCGGAATTGGTGCGAGTGTTTGAAGAGTCCATCAAGCAAGCTGGTAGCCTGCGTGATGAATTTGTTTCCACCGAACATCTTTTGTTGGCAATTTTGGATATTCCGAGTCAAGCTAAAGAAATTCTTAATCGCTTCAAGATTACGCGCGATAATGTATTTCGGATTTTAGAAGAATTAAAATCCGGGAAAATGCCAAACTTAACTGAAACCAAAAAATTCAAAGCCATTGAAAAATTCACCAGAAACCTGACTGAAATGGCGCGCGCGGATAAGTTAGATCCGGTTATTGGTCGTGACGGAGAGATTCGTCGCATTATGGAAATTTTGTCCCGTCGCACCAAGAACAATCCGGTTTTGGTTGGTGAAGCGGGAACCGGAAAAACCGCGATTGTGGAAGGTTTGGCGATTCGCATTGCTAAAGGGGACGCGCCGGAATCTTTGCGCGGCAAAGAAATTGTCTCACTGGATTTGGGTCTGCTTTTGGCCGGAACTAAATACCGAGGCGAGTTTGAAGAACGTTTAAAGAGTATCATCAAAGAAGTGGAAAAATCGGAAAATAAAATTATTTTATTCATAGACGAAATTCATACGATTGTTGGCGCCGGCGCGGCCGAAGGCGCGATTGATGCTTCAAATATGTTAAAGCCGGCCTTGGCGCGTGGCGATTTGCGGACAATTGGCGCGACGACAATCAAAGAATACCAAAAGTATATTGAACGCGACCAGGCTTTGACTAGACGTTTCCAGCCGGTATTGGTTGAGGAACCAACAGTTGAAGACGCAATTACTATTTTGCGTGGCCTAAAAGACAAATATGAACTTCACCATGGTGTTCATATTACTGATGATTCCATCATCTCGGCGGTCAACTTGTCGGCGCGCTATATTACTGACCGTTTTTTGCCAGATAAGGCTATTGACCTGATTGACGAAGCGGCGTCTGCTTTGCGTTTGCAGTTGGAAAATAAACCGGCGGTTTTGGAAGACAATGAGCGGAAAATTATGCGCTTGGAGGTGGAAAAAGAAGCCTTGAAAAAAGAAGTATCGTTGAATGACAAGAACAAAAACGCCAAAACTCGAATCAAAGAAATTGACACGGAAATTGCCGAATTGAAAGAAAAAGTAAGTGAGCTGGAATTGCGATGGAAAAACGAAAAACAATTGATAAATGAAATTCGCGATATCAAAGAAGAATTAGAAAAATTGAAGTTTGAAGCCAGTCAGGCCGAACTGCGGGCCGACTTGGGTAAAGCGGCGGAAATTCTTTATGGTCGAGTACCGGAACTGCAAAAGAATCTGAAAATGCGCGAGAACAAACTGAAAAAATTGCAGGCGACACGCAAAGTGTTGAAAGAAGAAGTGGCCGAAGAAGAAGTGGCCAAAGTAGTGTCACGCTGGACTGGTATTCCGGTCACCAAGATGTTAGAAGAAGAAAGCGAAAAACTGAATCGAATGGAGGAGGAGCTTAGAAAGCGAGTTAAGGGTCAAGATGAGGCCGTCGAAAAAGTGTCTGAATCAGTTCGTCGGTCGCGCGCTGGTATTTCAGACCCCGACCGGCCGATTGGCTCGTTCATCTTCTTGGGTCCGTCAGGTGTTGGCAAAACGGAGCTGGCTCGCGGTTTGGCTGAGTTTTTGTTTAACGACGAAAAGGCTTTGATTCGGGTAGACATGTCCGAATATATGGAGAAGTATTCTGTTTCCAAACTGATTGGTTCGCCGCCGGGTTATGTTGGACACGAAGAAGGCGGCAATTTGACTGAGCTTGTTCGTCACCGCCCCTATTCCATCTTGCTTTTTGATGAAGTGGAAAAAGCGCACCCGGAAGTTTTTAATATTTTACTTCAGGTGCTTGATAACGGCCGCCTGACCGATTCCAAGGGGCGAGTAGTAAACTTCAAAAATACCATCATTATTATGACTTCCAATATTGGCAGTCAGTATATTAAGAACTTTAATAAAATTGGTTTTTCAGGGCGCGATAAGGCGGAGGCCGGTTTTGAAGATGTCAAAGAAAAAATGATGGATAATCTAAAAGACCACTTCAGACCCGAATTCTTGAATCGCTTAGATGAAATAATCATCTTTAATCCGTTGTCTGAAGAAGTGCTAAAACAGATTGTGGACATCCAGTTGGGTTTGGTCAAAGAACGTTTGATGAAAAAAGGCGTTTTCTTGGATGTCTCAGAAGAGGTAATGTTTTATTTGGCCAAAGAAGGTTTTAACCCAGAGTATGGCGCCAGACCGCTTAAGCGCTTGATTCAGAGCAAAATCTTGAATCCGGTAGCCAAGTTTATCATTGCTCGTTCGGTGGACAATGGGGGAACAGTAACAGTGGAGATGAAAGAGGGCGAGCCAGCAGTGGAATTAAAAAAGGTTTTTCGCCGGCGCGCTAGTAACGTTAGGGGCGATTCCAAAACTTCAGCTAGCAAAAAGTAGGTTTGCGATATTTGGTGTTATATATTATGATAATTAGGCCTCAAAAGAGACCTAATTGCGTAGGTGGCGGAGTGGTCAATCGCACCTGACTGTAAATCAGGCGGCTTCGGCCTACGGGGGTTCGAATCCCTCCCTACGCACAAAACAATCGGCTTTATGCCGGTTTTTTTGTGAGTAGGAGCAAGTGAATTGATTCACTTGCGTGAGGGGTTCGAACGGCGGAGCATGTTTCGCTCAGTAGAGCGAAACGCGAGCCGGTGCCTAGCCCGAGCCGAGTGACTGACGAGGCG
>Ga0208040_1003626_pt1 | contig 12343 bp, 14 predicted proteins | sample AD_UKC083_MetaG_FD_184431 | JGI IMG/M metagenome (GOLD analysis project Ga0208040, IMG submission 184431) | Active sludge microbial communities of municipal wastewater-treating anaerobic digesters from USA - AD_UKC083_MetaG (SPAdes) (version 2) | ecosystem: Engineered > Bioreactor > Anaerobic >... | reverse complement strand
CTTCTGATCGGTAGTCATGGTTCAATCTCCTTTCTTCAGTTTTTTGCAGAACTTCAGAAAGGTTAACCATGACTACCACTTACTGGCAATCACTTACTGTCCGATCAAGTCGTGACTAATACAGGTAACTGGAGCCGCCAGAAATCTTCATATAATCATCATTGTGCCACTTGGCAAAGGTTGTCTCGGTAACGGTCTCCCCATGGTATATAAGAGCCTGGATCTCAGCATCGCTAAACTTATCTAGATCTGTCCTGATTTGTGCAATCCTACTCACTGTACTATCAGACCAACCAAGAACAGGCAATTCTGAGGGTGATGCCCCTTTGTCTGGGAAGGACTCTCGAAACCATCTACAGCTATCTTCCATCTTGAAATACAGACCAGACCATTCCCCGCTGATAAGCTTGTCCATAATTATTCGTCTATCTCGGTTACTAACCTGTTCCATCAGAACATCCTTGACGCGAAGAAGCGAGTTGAAGAACCTGTATTCGTCGCTGCTATTCTGGAATCTGTTTGCAGCATCACTTATTAGAACGAATGCGTCTCTACCCCTTTCGATTTCATTGATAAGAGAGTAATACCCCAGATTGTCAAAAACACCTCCATCTGAAAGACAGACGAAATCAGGTGCTACATTTGGACTCTCAGCATCGTGCTTTTGTTTGTCCCGTAGAAAGAATTTATAACCTCTTAAGTCCATTTTAATTGGAGAAAACAGACCAGGAAAACAAGCACTCGCTGTTACCGCTTGTGCAAGGGGTAGATGATTGACCTCGTAGGAATAACCTGTCTTGTAATCCCCAAAATCAGAATTATCGAACCGGAATCTTGCCCCGTTGCATAGATTAGTGGCGTTTAGGATAATCCTGATATTCTTTGATAGATCTGCCAAGGTATTATCTTTGAATAGGTAGGCATCAAGTTGTTTTATAAAAAGTTGGCTATTTGCCCTAGAAGTGAACATGGTGAGCAGGTTTCGAGAAAAGCCCGGCAGACCGATGGTGACTATTTGAATCAGAAGGTCCATGGCTCGGTGTCGCAAAAGGATATTGCGCGGGTTACGTTTGCTAAATGCAATCAATGGGTCGAGAACCAGGCGGTCAAAGTCTCCTACATTACTGATTTCATCATATCTTATCCCGAATAATGCGTTAGTGATACTTCCACCAGAAACGGAGCTAACAACCTTTATTCGGTCCTTAAGCCCAAATCTGACGAGCGCTCGTAGCACACCTGTATGAAAAAAAGTAGCCCTAAAGCCGCCTCCCGATAGGGCACATATTATATCTTTCTTGAACATCATTACCTCCCAGGTTTCCCGATTACTTGTGGTTCTAACACCGCAATAAAATCGCCAAGCATAATATTTGCCGATATTTTGAATTTCATTCCAGGAGAATACCCACTTAGCAAGACATGCAAAGGTGGATATGGGTTGAATTGACTGAGTATGTATTGTTGAGTCAGGTGATTGACGTCTCGAGGAGACAAGGTTGTCAAATTGCTGTTAGGATGAGAATGCCAGTCCCCGATATAATCCATCCCGAAAATTTCTACCGCTTTCAAGGCTAAATTAGCCCATCCCAGCCTGTCGGTACAGGTGAACTCAGTTGGCGATGCAACATAGATACCCTTGGATTCTTCAAAATCAGCAACACAAAGAACACCAAGGATATCGAATTCAAGTATTCCATTACGAAATGACCTATTGCCTGCCAAGACCCCGCCAGTTTCATCAGGAGAATGCCGGATTGCGGTTCTCTTTAGTGAATCCAGTGCACTAGGAAATATATTAACACTCACAGCTTTCATGTTTGAGCACCCGGTATTTTTTCAATGAGTATCGATCTGGGTGGCTATCTCGCCAAGCAATGGGATCCGGGTTGGACTGCCAGATGAAATAATTAGGGCCAGTCTTTTGCCTTCTTATAAGTCTCTCGATAATCAGTTTCGAAGCTAGGTTTGCTATCATCCCAATATCTGTAGGAGTTGATATATAAGACGGATCCCCACATCCGACCGCTTCTGAAAAGTATGGGACATATGGAATCCGCAGATATTCCTTTTCGGCCTGGTGCAACAACAGACAATGCTGGCAGCCCAGAAGCGGGTCGTCTTGGAAATAGACTCCACCCCATGTTGAATCATTCTGCCCAAACACAAAGACGATCTTTTCAAAACCATTCTTTCTCATTTTTCGTGAAATCATGTATTCCTGATAAAGGTCGCCGATACATATGACGATTATATCAACGCTTTCTTTGTCTACTTTTTCAAGGGTTTCGCAGATTACAACTCTATTACCAAAGTCGATATCTTTTTTCAGTGCTCGATATTTAAAAGCCTCAGATTTCTTTTTGCCCACATCCTCTTCGCAGTAAACGCTACGTGAAGTATTTTCCAAATCGACATAGTCATTATCAGCTATGAGAAGCCTATCTATGCCGCTTTGCAATAGATTCATTCCAATCAAGCTGCCGATTGCACCGATACCGATGAGTGCGATTTTCTTGTTGGCAAACTGTTCGAACTCCCTTGCATGCCTGCTGAACAAAACATAGCGAGAGGATACTCGTGCATGTGGGAGCAATGTCAGCTTGTTTTCTTTCTTACGGAAAACAACTATGTCATGACTGTTGAGACCTTTATTGGGGAAAACAAGTACGACATAGATTTCCTCTTTTATGCTGAGTAAAAACGTATCCTTCTGTGAAATGCCCGAGGCAAGTTCAAGCCAGTAAAGAAATCCAATATCATCATTGCGGTAATCATAGTGCTGAACAGCGGGAACATTCAGGAAAAATACTCTGCGTCTCTTACCTCCATTTATTGGAGGTGGGATAATGTGTGTGCTTGAATCTGCTGAAGCCGGTGCTTCGTTTACTCCATAAAGGCTATTGGGAGTAATATTGGCGACACTACTAATTATTTTACCTTGCCCTTTTTTAACCACTTCGTCCAAAACTTCACAACTTAAATAGAATTGCATATGGTCAACTGCGTTGCGAGCCTCAAATATCGATGCGAATTCTGGTGATTCATTGATAGTATAATATTCCCTGGTTATGTGGGCATCTATCAATCTTTTTATCTGAGTATCTACAAAAGCAGGAGCTATTAGCCCGAGACCTACCTGAGGAAAAATCTCAGAGAATCTCGCCCAGCATTGAAATCCATTCAGCGAATGCATAGACGATAAGACATGTCCCGGATCGTGAATCTGAGGAGGGATAACAGGGTATTCCTTGGAAAAGAATACTTCAATTAATACTTCTTTATTTGTACCGTCGCTATCTTTGAAAGAGTAGACCTTCAGGAACACTAGGCTGTCGTTAGTTTCCCTATTTGTGAATCCAGCTCCCCCGTATTCCTTCTTTAGCTTCTCAAGCAGATCCATCCCTGCCCTCTATGCATTATGCGGGGTAACTGGGAGTTGTGTACCTCCTATAAAGAATGGACCTACGGAAGAATTTGACTTGGCATTACCAGGGAAGAGTGATTTTATAGTATCTCTAACTTCAGCGTATGTTTTTAGTGATTTCGGAGTAGAGCAAGCCCCATCATTATCGATGACGAGGTATAAAGTGTCGTGTTCGTCTGTTCGTTTTACTACCCTTCCATTCTTATATGCCTCTAGCGCAGCAGAATGTGGATGCTTGTAGGAGTTATCTTTGCCACAAGATATAACCACGTAATATGGATTGATGGTATCCAAAAAGGCTTCATCCCAACCATCATGATCACCTCTTTTCACATCTGCCAGGCTTTCTTCCACATCTTCTTCTGGCACAAAAATGGAGTTAGAACCATGATGGGAGGCACTCAGTATGTAAGCGGGCAGCTTTTCTTTATGGAATTGCATAAGCCGCTTGATGCATTCCTGGTTCGCATCCCCTAGGAATAAGATTTTTGTTTTATTAAGATCAACCGAGACCACCGCACACTGATTGTGCACTTGAATCTTCTCAGACTGGTCTTTGAACTTGTCTGCACTTTCAATTGTTTTTGGAGGGGAAAGTGCTACGAACTTAATGCCTACATCGTTTCCGTATTCAGTCCCAGCAATAAGGCGTGTCTCGCTCTGGCTTGAGGAATCTTTCCTGAGTTTGTTATATGCTCGATAATCAGCCGTATCCTTATCCTCAATAAAATCGTAATCGGGATGAAAGATCTTTCCAACCATTATTTCAGAGTCATTCACGTAGGAATCCAGCCCACCGATATGATCACTATGGGGATGAGATATAATCATGGTATCCAGGAAGTGAACTTCCTTGCCATTTCTATTAATTTTAGGGATGCTGCCCTTAACCAGTTTAACGCTATCGATGATATCTTGGTCGGTATCCACCATCAATGTTTTGCATACCACCTCACTAAAATCCGAAATCTCTCTTTTGACGATAAGGGTCCCATCACCCTGTCCTACGTTCAAAAAGAACACATGATACTGAACCATTATTAAACTCCTCTTGCTAAGTTTAAATACTATATGTGGTCCATAGGGACTTATTGTATTACTATATACGATCATGTGAATTTAATTGCAAGAAATAAATTAGCACTCAACCAGATAGAGTGCTAACAACAATAAACCATTCACCTCATCCAAAATGTATGTGAAGTGTGAGAGATATTATGCGGGTGGACGGGGTTGAACTATCGAACGATGTAATTCTCAGCGCATTAATTGAATCATTCATTCAGTAATTACCTGCTCAGCTAGAATACGGGAGACAGTGGATGGATGAACTCCAAACAATCGGGAAGCCTCTGATGCAGATTTTCTCCCAGAAACCACCATATCCACAATCTCTTCTCGCTGACTAGGTGAGAGTTTAGGCCTGCGCCCCCCGATTCGGCCCTCACTCCGCGCCCGATCAAGTCCGGCCCGTGTTCTTTCTCTTATCATTGCACGTTCAAATTCAGCGAAGCTGCCGATCATCTGCATCATCATTCTGCCGGCAGGGGAGGTGGTGTCGATCGATTCGGTCAGGCTCCTGAAGCCAGCCTCCATCTTGTCCACCCTGTCGATGATATGAAGAAGATCCTTCAGAGATCTGGACAGCCGGTCCAGTTTCCACACGACAAGGACGTCGCCAGGCCTCATCTGCTCGAGCATCTTGTGGAGCTCAGGCCTGTCCCACCGGCCACCCGATGCCTTCTCCTCGAATATTCTCTCGACCCCGGCTTCTTTGAGGCTTTTAGGGCGTGTGTGCAAAGGTCATAGCCAGAGGAATATAGCGCCGATGAGCCACATGGAGCGATAACTGTCGGCTCGTTTATCATACCTTGTAGCGATGGAGCGGAATTGTTTGAGCCTGCCTATGAGCCTCTCAATCCGGTTTCTCATCCGGTAGGCTTCCCGGTCAAAGGGACCGCCTCTTTTATTATTACACTTCCTTGGGATAGTAACATGGATGCCATGACTTATGAGATAGTCCCTGATCCATTGGGCACTATAGCCTTTATCTCCGATGAGACGCTCGGGACGATTCCTTGGCCTCCCACCATGGAGTCGTTTGATCGAACCACTCTCCATGAGATCAAGGAACCCTGTTGTCTCGTGGGCTTCACCAGGAGTAAGGGCTATCGTTATCGGTTTGCCTTGTCCTTCCGCCCGGATGTGGACTTTGGTCGAGAACCCACCTCGACTACGGCCAAGAGCCTCTTCTGTCTGCCCCCTTTTTTCGCTCCCGCTGCATGCTGGTGGGCTCTGACAACCGTGGTGTCAATGAAATGAACCTCCCAATTCACGTTTCCTTCGGAATCAGAGTCGGCCTGCAGATCCGAGAGTATTCGGTCCCATACCCCGGCGTCTCTCCACCTGCGGAATCGACTGTGAATGGTAGACCAAGATCCGTATCTCTCAGGAATATCTCTCCAGGGTGCTCCGGTTCTCACTTTCCAGAGAATTCCATTGATGATCTTCCGGTGGTCTTCTGCCGGTCGTCCTGTCTCCGGTTTCTGAGCAGGAAGATACTTCTTGAGCTTCTGCCACTGCTTCTCGCTGAGTTCATGCCTTCTGTTCATTCCTATTTTGATGCAGCTCCCCAGCCATGAGTTTGCACACAGGCCCTAATCTGGAGAGCCGTATCCTGGCGATCGCCGTTTGACACTCGTGCATACCCTATCAGCATGCACGAATTATTGCACAAAGGTATTGCGCAAGCAATCAATTATTCAATAGGTTTGTGCAAAAGGGAGAATGGCTCTAAGTGGTGGCGAGGTCTTGTTTTGCGCAAACATTCGTTTGTGCAATAGTGATCAAACTCGATTGAAGTACTCTTCAAACTGCTGAATCACTGCCAGTATTTCATCAAACTTAGGTGGTTCATCAACAAACATTTCCTTGCGCATTGATTCATAATCTTTTCGCCATTCAGCCAATTGATCAGCTCTGGGCATTAAACGCAAATTGCCTTTGTGCAGCAAACTATAATCAACCCATATTTTTCCAAAAAATGTTGAGTTGTGGTGAACAACGCGCTCAAACAAGCCTGTATCAGAAATTGCCTCATCTGATATTTTTTTTGTTATGAGGCACCAGAGGTCATAATAGTGACGTGACATTCTAGCCCTGCGTGGTCTGTCCGATGGTCGGGATGCCTCTTCATGCAGGAGTACAGCTTTCTCCCAGAAGGTTCGACGAGCTGCTACGGTTCTAATCGGGAAACTGCTTTCATACAGCAAATCGGGAAAAGCTTCTGCCAAATAAGGGCATATGCTCGGTGCCTCTACCGGCACCGTTTCCGATCGTGCCCCCATCTCAATCTTAACCACAGGGCGTAAATAAGTTGCTGTGCCCACAAAGACAGAAGGATATTGGAAAAGAAGAGTTTGCTGATCAGGGGCCTCATCTTCATCGGCCGGTATAAGATCCCATTCACGGTCTCCAGGAAGGACCCTGCGTAGATGATCATAAAGTAATGGTCTTAATTCTTCATGTATCCTTTGCCTACATCTTCTAACAAGTTTCTTCTGTCGGTTATTGCTCAGTGTTTCCTCGCCGAATCCAAGGTAGTCTCTATCAATAACGATATCTATATCCTCTGAAAACCGGGAGATAAGTTTCCAGCACTTAGAAAGAGAGGTGCCTCCCTTAAAGGTTAAGTGTTCTCCCCATTCAGGTAAGCTGAATAGTTTTTGCAACGTCCAACATACCCAAAAATCTTTTTCAATACTTGCAGAGGCTAAACCCAACCTTTGCTGTCCCTCTTGAAAGAATATGCTCTGACGATCTGCAGGGAGCTTTGGAAAACTGTCCATTCGTTCAGCGTTCTCCCTGCTGCGCTATCTGTCGCATCTCTTGAGCGATCCATGCGGGAGCATAGGGGATATCCTGGATTAGCTGTTTTTTTTCATCTTCAGAAAGCCTTTTTTTCAATCGGTTAGAAATTGATTTATCGAGGTGCTTCTGTCCAATATAGCGCAATGCCTGAATAACAAGCCCACTCACCCGGCCAGCTGTTGCCATTGACTTTGGAGTCGTATGTTTGAACACAATTACTTGTCTACCGATCTGAACACGGCGTTCCGGTCCATCGGTCAGGAATACTACCTTAACCGGGACCTGCTCGGATAACCCCAGGATGTTCGCCGCATAGCCACCGGATGGTTGAATACGAATGTTGTCCCGGCCTTTGAGAGCTTTGGCAATATCGTCAATGGTAGGGGATAGAGGGCCAAGGTCCGGGTCAATACGTGGATAATAGTATAATCCACGGGCCAGACGGCGAAGTGTCCCTTTTTTCACCAAACGATGTAGCGCAAGATCAACTGCTTGCCTGCTTCCAAGGTCAAGAAAATCTTTTGGGGTGACGACACAACCCCTACCACGACCATAAATTCGACTAATCACTTTTGAATCAATGCTTTGCATATAATTGGCCCACTTGAATTTGTAAGAAAAAATAGCAATTATTTCTTACAAAATCAAGTGGGGATTAATCTTGAAGTTGGGGTGGTGATTGACAAGATGAATAACCATCTGTATACGCCCAAAGGGCGTATACAGATGGATCTTTTTTGACCTGATAGGCTTATAATCTGCAATCGAGACGTATTCCAGATCAAACTTTGAGTTCATTATTTTCTCTATGCTGCATAGCCAAGGATTTCAGTTGGTATACCGAACTATATTGGTGTTTCGAGGGCAATTGAAAAGCTCCTGAAAACATCGGCGTCAAAGTGAGGATACATTTGTGAGTTCATTGGATTTCCACTACATAGATAAATAATTGATTGATATGTAGTGGAAATATGTCGCCCAAGGCCCTGGGCCATAATTATTTTAAAACTAACGGGGATGTGCTCCAATCCTGAAATTAAGCTTGAAGTCAGTTGCTTTCACCACGGGCCGGACGGTTTTCTTTTCTTTCTCCAGAGCAACAAGCCCGAAATGATTCATCGTCTTGAGCGTACGAGACAGGTTGCTTGTCTTTCTGCCGGTCAGTTGGGAAAGCTCCTTCAAGGATGCGGGCTTTTTCTCGGAGATCACTTCCAGGAGCCTCTGATTGTCTTCACTCAGAACCTGGGCCATTGACTGAAGCGATTCAAACCAGATCTTTGGCTCCCCTCGTTTCGGGGTATATTCGCCTCTGGCGATTGCCATGGTCCGTGCGCGGAATTCCTCGCCCGACATGATTCCGATAGTTAATACTTTTCTCACCATGGTGTGTTTCCTCATCCTTTCATATACGCATCAACGTCGTTCCAGAAGTCTGTTAAAAGCTGCGCCGCCGTGTCGAACTCATACGGCTCAACCTCGTCACGCTTGTGTACGTGATCCCATTTCATCTTGCGTCCTGAAAACCTTTTCCGTGTCGCTTGTTCGATTCTGTGGGCATTGTCATACCCCAACACCCGGGTGTTGTTCCGATCATGCAGTGTCAAACAATAGCGTACTCCATGAGGAGTATGCTTAGAAGCAGGGACAACCCGTGCTTCGATCTTGATCCAGCACATATCCTCAAAGAAGTAAACGTACCCATCCATACCGAGGAGGGTCTCCAAGCCTATGACCGGATCTTCCATGCCCTATCGTTTCCCAACATTAATAGTTATCATTTGATGATAACTATAGACTCATTATCGGCATAAATCAAGATTGACTTATTATCCCCAAACAAGATCATTATAGGTACCTCAAATTCTTCAATATTAATTGTAATAGTTTATGGTTGTTACGTCCCAGTAACACTGAATAGGTATTCAGTGATTATTAGCTTGATACGAAATCACGTCCATGATACCTCCTAATATGTTGTTATCAATGGTGAATTATCATGAAATATTGTCCTAAATGTTCTCATTCAAATCTGAATACAAGGGAATCGTGTGAAAACTGTGGTTGTTCCCTGAAAGATGTTTCTACCGGCTTGCGTGTCAGGCATTCAGGGAATGGCCAGCACACAAGTAAGGCAAGGAAAAACGAGTTGATTAACCGGATCGTTAATGAAGTAACAGATGAAGGCCTGAGGAATGAACTATTAAAGCAAGTTCTTGCTGATAATCATGATGGACCAAGGGAAACGAGTGACTCGAGGTACATGAATCATTCAAGATCTATGGTAATGAATGAATTGATGCACTTGGGTGTTAACCCTCGTCATGCAAGGGATTATATGCGCTTCCAGCTCAAGGCTGGCGTTACGGTTGGATATGTTGTGAGCGTCATTTTCATTCTCATAGGATTGGTTGGGATAGTAATGCTCTTGATGGGGGAGGAGATGGGTTTGTTCTTTTTATTTTTTGGATGTTTCGGTGTTTATGGGTTCGTCAGCACCTCCAAATTGGATGATTCTATCAATTGATAACTGAATGAAATATGGTTCATCTATCAGTTAATAATGCCAACAAACTCATATAGTAAATTTCCTTATTTTATCGCATAAGATCAACTTATGGCATCATTCACGGGAATGGTGCATGATATAAAATCATTATGAACACCATAAAGCTCACTCGGAAAGAGTTATACGAAAAGGTCTGGTCAGAGCCGATAACAAGAATTGCCCAGAAATATGGGTTCTCGGATGTCTGGCTTGCCAAGATCTGTCGGAAAAACAAAGTTCCCCGCCCGCCCCGTGGCTATTGGGCGATTATTCAATCTGGCGGCAAAGTCCCTAAGACACCTCTTCCCAAGGGTGATGATGGAAAATTGATAGAGATAATCATCCATGAGCCTGGCTTGAGGAAAGAAAAGGCCTCGGAAAAGGAAAGGATCCACCGGAAAAAAATTAGTCGGAAAATCATGATGCCGACCGACCAGACAGCCCCGCACAGGCTTGTGGCTGAAACTGAAAAAATACTTTCTTCAGCCCTGCTGGGTGAATCCGGCCTCATCCCGCCACAGAAGGGTTGCCTCAATGTCCATGTATCAAAGAATTCGCTCCCCCGGGCGCTTCTCCTTATGGATAACATTGTCAAGGTTCTCTCGAACACAGGATATGATGTCGTTGTATCAGAAGAGGCCACTGAAGTTACCATAGATGGGGTGTCATTGCGCCTGACCCTGTTTGAGGAGCTGGATACAAAAAGAAGAGTGAGAGCGGCTGACCACAGCCTCGAAGGGCGTTATGAGTTCGGCTACTGCTTATACGAGAAGAAGCTCTTTCCCTCTGGGAGGCTTTGCTTTTTGATAGAGGATCCGGATGTTGAATCCCCAAAGAAGAAGCAATGGCGAGACTCTGATTTAAAAAAGCTTGAGGATTGCCTGAAGGAGTTCGTCCTTGCCTTGATCAGGATGTCTGTCAGGAAGAAGTCAATGTTGCTCGAGCAGGGACCCAACACCCCGCAGGAGCCACAGGGCATATGAAACGTGCACAGACATATGAGGAAATAAAACCCCTGATCGACTTCTGCCGGGCGGGGAGGCTCTTTGATGTGCAGGCATGGATATCTGAAGGGAAACCACTCGAAACACCCCTGCCCGAGCCAAAGAAGGCAAGCAGGAGAAGCCCTTTGGCCATTGCAATGGATACGGGATTTCACAGTCTGGTTCAAGTGCTTCTTGAAGGTGGTGCTGCTCTCAATGACCCCCGGTACAACTTCTTGCGAGAAGCCTTAAGGAAGCGCAGGCTTGACTTGGTGCAGCTTCTTGTAGCCTACGGAGCCGACATCCGCAGTGTGGATATAAACGAAGCCTTCGATACCTGGAACATGGATATCGTTGAGTTCTTCATTCAGCATGGAATAAGCATTGAGGAGGGGAACCCTGTTGCATACGCCTTTTGCGACAGGATTCGAACCGCATTGGCATTGTACATGCGCTATAAAGACCGATACCCCAGTCTCCGGGAACAGGCCAATATAGCACTCAGGTATCACTGCAGAGAAGGGAACATGAAATGGGTCGCTCTTATGCTTTGGGCAGGAGCGGACCCCTATGCGAAGGGGCCAAGTGATCCGGGTTGTAATCCCGACCCAGATGAGGACAGCTGTGCCCTCGAACTTGCATCCCTGTTCGGACACTTTGATATCTTCAAAATGAAGAATGTTCATCTTGATCCGAATCATGAGACCGCTGAGGAAATGCTTAGGAACGCCTGCCGCAACAGCAATTCGGATTTTTTAAAGATGCTCATCGACAGGGGGTTCAATCCTACGAGTATGGAAGATAAGGGATCATCGTTGATGCAGCTTCTGCTCTTAACAATGAGTTACTTTAGTCATCCGTACTTGTTCTCCAGAGATGACAAGAACATTGATTCCAGTGAATCTCGAGAGAAGATCAAGATGCTTCACATGCTCGCAAGGAAAGGCGCCAGATGGAATCCCGCAGACCGCTATGATCTCACATCAGCCAGGCGCTCGTTATTGAAGATGAAACCTGACTACACCATGGAGTTCATATGGATCATGTCCGAATATAAGGCCTGTGCGCGCGAAACGATTGAGGAACTCATGAGGTCATCAGCTATGAGAACCCATATTTCTCAGCATATAAATCGATATAAAGAGTTATTGGGAGCGTTCGAAAAAGCATAAATAGCCTAAACGAGAACAGCATTCAGACAGGTGTTAAAGATCTTTTTTCAGATTTCCAAACTGGTAAGGGGAACTCTTCGGTCTTGAGAATCAGGGAAAACACATAACCGAAGCTGAAGCTCTCAAACATCAATATCCGGATTAAATGTATTAGTCACGACTTGATCGGACAGTAAGTGATTGCCAGTAAGTGGTAGTCATGGTTAACCTTTCTGAAGTTCTGCAAAAAACTGAGGAAAGGAGATTGAACCATGACTACCGATCAGAAGCTTATCAGAAACAAGTTGGGATTGCTAGATTTAGCCAGCTACCTGAAAAACGTCTCCGAGGCATGCCGAGTGATGGG
>Ga0208040_1003601_pt1 | contig 12433 bp, 11 predicted proteins | sample AD_UKC083_MetaG_FD_184431 | JGI IMG/M metagenome (GOLD analysis project Ga0208040, IMG submission 184431) | Active sludge microbial communities of municipal wastewater-treating anaerobic digesters from USA - AD_UKC083_MetaG (SPAdes) (version 2) | ecosystem: Engineered > Bioreactor > Anaerobic >... | reverse complement strand
TGGGGCAGATTCTCCCTCCGGGCAACGAGCGAAACCAAACCTTCCGAAACCACCCCAAACGCGTAATTGGCACGAATGGTGCAATGTTATCTTCTGAATATTTTTTCAGCATAACATGCTGCATGAACGGAGAAAACCTGTGAGCCAAACTGCCAACAAGAGCCGCTCGAACGATTCAGCAAAGATGAAACAAGCCGCAGAAGCCGCTGCCCAAAAGGCTGAAGCCCAGGCGCAAGCCAACAAAGCCAGACTGATCAGGGTTGGGTGGGATTTTGCTGGTTTGGTCCTGTTGGTCTTGGGAGCCCTTTTAATTCTGGCTGTGCTGGGAATTACCCACGGACGCTTTGTGGATGGCGGAGCTGCAATGCTGCGGCGCTGGTTCGGTTATGGTCGTTTTTTTGTCGCGGCAGCTATTTTTGCCGCAGGCTGGCTGCTTTTGCTTTGGAGAAAAAAACAGGCCAGGCAAGTGAACATCCTGCGCGTTATCGTGGTTGAAATTGCCTTTTTCTTGTTGTTGGGTGCTCTTTCAGCATTTTTCAAGGATACTGTCACCAGTGTAAATGCTGGCACGAGCGCAGGTGGCATCAGCGGCTATGGGATTGCATTTCCCCTCATCAGCCTGATCAAACGCATTCCAACTGCGATCCTTTTGCTCGTTCTTGCGTTGATTGCCCTTCTATTTGGTTTTGACCTGGTAAGGAGGTTGGATCGATGGGCGAGAGTGAGGCTGGGAGAGCCTGCCCAAACGCTACAGCAGCTGCCAGTCATCCAGGAAATCAGGCCCTCCGTTTCCGCGGTCAAACCGCAACCTGCGCCTACAGAGCAGAAACCTGTTCGCAAACCTTTAGGGCAGGCACAACTGCCACTGCAATACCGGAAAAACTATGCGGAGATGGAAGAGGATGAGGTTCAGAAGCCCACCAAATACCACCGCCCGGAGGGTTTGCCGCCTCTGACCTTGCTCGAGAATGAAAAATCGGTTGCCACCAACCAGGCTACCATCAACATGAACGCTGGTCTGTTGGAGAAGACCCTGACCGAGTTTGGCGTGCCTGCCAAAGTGGTCGGCTACCGGGTGGGTCCGACCGTGACCCAGTACGCGGTTGAACCGGGCTACATTGAGCGGTTTGGTCAGGACGATAAACAAAAAGTCCGCATTTCCAAAATTTCAGGTCTTTCCAAGGACCTGGCTCTGGCACTGAAGGCAGAACGTTTGCGCATTGTGGCTCCTGTGCCCGGAAAATCCTATGTGGGGGTGGAAGTGCCAAACACGGAGCACATGCTGGTGCGCCTGCGTCCGCTGCTCGAATCCGAAGAATTCGCTCTCATCAATTCGCCGCTCGCGATCCCGCTAGGCAGGGGAGTTTCTGGCGAACCGGTTGTCTCGGATCTCTCCACCATGCCTCACCTGCTCATCGCTGGCACGACCAACTCAGGCAAGTCCATCTGCATCGCTGCGATTACCATGTCCTTGGTACTCAATAACCATCCAGATGATCTGAAACTGGTAATGATCGACCCAAAACGCGTGGAGCTGAAGCGCTTCAGCGGCTTACCACACCTTTATGGTGAAGTTGAGACAGAAGTCGAACGCATCATGGGCGTGTTGCGATGGGCGACCACAGAAATGGAAAACCGCTATCGCCTGCTTGAAACTACTCGCGCGCGTAACCTTGACTCGTTCAATGACAAGATGGTGAAGGCGGGCAAACCGAAATTGCCTCGTATTGTGATTCTGATTGACGAGTTAGCCGACCTGATGCTCAACTCGGCCGAACAGACCCAGGACTTAATCGTGCGACTGGCTCAGAAAGCCCGCGCCATTGGTATTCATCTTGTGGTTGCTACCCAACGGCCGAGCGTGGATGTGGTCACGGGCGTAATCAAGGCGAACTTCCCGACCCGGATTGCCTTCACAGTGGCATCGCAGGTGGATTCGAGGGTTGTTATCGATAAACCCGGTGCCGAAACGCTGCTTGGCAAGGGAGACATGCTGTTTGTCCATCCTGAAACTGGCATTCAAAGGTCTCAAGGTGCGATGATCACGGACACGGAGATCCGGTCTGTGATCAAATGGTGGTCTGAAAACACCGATCCCAGGCACAAACAGCAGCTTGATCTGCCTGTGCCCGAACCAACAAAACCGACCACTGCTCAGGCTGCTAAGGCACCGGCAAGTGAACCGGCTGAGGAAGAAGCTCCCTGGGAAGAGGTCATTCAAGACAATCAACCTGAGGACAGCGACGAAACCCTCATCAACCAGGCGATCGATCTGGTACGCCGCAGTCGGCGGGCGAGCGCTTCGTATCTGCAGCGCCACATGCGCCTGGGATACCCCCGGGCTGCCTGGCTGATCGACCAGCTTGAAGCACGCGGGGTGCTAGGTCACGCCCAAAGTGGTGGAAAAGACCGCGAAATATTGCTGGACCCACCTGAACCTGAAGAGGAAGAAGAATAAATGAGCAAAACCAAGTTCGATTTTGAGGGTTTCCTGCGGAAAACCTTCCAAGTGCCCCTTGACGCAATTGCTGGTTTCCTTTTGAGACTGGGAATTACAGCCAACTTCATCACGCTGTTTGGCTTGGTGGGCAATGTTGTAGCGGCATACCTGATCGCTCGCGGGCAACTGCTGGCTGGCGGATTGGTGGCAGCGTTTATGGCACCTCTGGATGCCCTGGATGGAGCGCTGGCACGTAAGACGGGAGTGGTGGGCAAGTTTGGCGCCTTCCTCGATTCGGTGGTTGACCGTTATGATGAAATGATCCTCCTGGCTGGTGTGCTTTACCATTTTCAGACCCAAGCTTATACATTGGGCGTAATGCTCACCTATGCCGCGCTATGCGGCTCGGTACTTGTTTCGTACACCCGGGCGAGGGCAGAAGGGCTTGGTTTCTCGGGAAAAGCCGGCATTTTCAGCCGAATCGAACGCTCGATCGTCCTGATACTGGGACTTGTGTTTAATCAATTGCTCATTTCCGTTGGTATAATTGCTATTCTGGCAAATGTAACCGCGCTTCAGCGAATTTTCTTCGTCTGGAAGCAATCAAAGCAAGCTTAACTCTCAGCGGTTGCAGAAAGGAAATTTCATGCCTCAAGGTTTCAATATCGGTCCATTAACGATTCGTTTTTATGCCATCATTATCATTACCGGTGCCATTCTTGGCTCATGGTTGGCCGCAAGGCTAGCAAAGCGGGCAGGTCGAAATCCTGAAGTTATCCTGGACATCCTGCCCTGGCTGCTGATTGGCGGTATCATAGGCGCACGCCTCTGGCATGTGTTTACCCCTTCGGCATCAAACCAGGCGATGGGTATCACCACCGAAAACTACCTGCGTAATCCGATCGAGATCCTCAAAATCTGGAAAGGCGGGCTCGGCATCCCTGGTGGTGTGATTGGTGGAGCACTGACCCTCATCATTTACTGCAAGGCTAAAAAGCTCAACTTCCTTGAGTGGGCAGACTATATCGCTCCAGGTCTTCTGATTGGGCAGGCAGTTGGGAGGTGGGGCAACTTCGTCAACCAGGAAGTTTATGGTGGTCCTTCAAACCTCCCCTGGGCAATCACAATCGACCCGGCTTACCGTATGCCTGGCTTCGAACAAGTAGCCAAGTATCATCCATTATTCCTTTATGAGAGCCTTTTGAATCTGCTTGCAGCCGGATTGCTAGTTTTGATCAATCGCAAGTGGCGCAAGAAGCTCTTCACTGGCGATTTGTTCTTGCTTTATTTGGTACTTTACCCGACCATTCGCTTCTTCCTTGAATTCCTGCGCCTGGATCCTTCACCAGTGGCTGGTATCAACATCAATCAGACATCCATGTTGGTGGTGTTGATCATAGCTGTTCTCCTGCTGATTTTGCGTCACACGGTGTGGGCAAAGCATTTGGAGACAAAGGAACAGAAGTTGGCTGAGGAATTAGCCGTTGAAATCGAAACTGCAAAACTTGTTTCGTCTGAGGTTGAAGTCGAAGCTGAAAGTATTGAAGACACAGTGGAAGAAGTCGAACAGAATCTCGAAAACGCTTTGGAAGAGACTGAAGAGGCGGCACCTGAGGTCGACCTGGCGGTTGAAGAGATTACACCTGAAGAAGACTTCCTGCCTGAGGCTGATCCAAAACTTGAGGATGACATTTCATCTTATCCGAACGACTAATCCGAGCAATGTATTAAAGAAAACGGATGGTTTTGCCATCCGTTTTTTGGTTGTGTGGAGTCTTCAAGAGTAGGGTGGGTAGGCGTCAAAAAACATTCACAGGACTCCTAATTGGCTAAAGCATACCCACCGTAAAAACCGCAGAGGGTGCTGTTCTTTTTGAAAAGATGATGAACGGATGGGCTCAAGCTCATCCGTTTTTTTCGATTCTGTAGTAGGGAAGGGGCCCTGCCCTAGTAGCGAAGCGGATAGGGTGTCCCCTTACGCAAAACGGGCAATCTTCCATTCGTAGAGAAGGGCTCGACCCCTTCCACAAGTAAAAAAGCGGAACGACGCAAGTGTATGGTATCAGGAGATAGGTAACAGAATGTGACAGGACATAGGTAACACATTTAGCTGATAATCATGGCAAAAAGCGTGAGTGAAGGAGCTAACATGCCATGGCAAGAGAGGCAGGTAAAGGTGTTACGAGAAGAATTTATTCGAGCAGTATTGGCAGGACAACAAAGCATGAGCGCGATCTGCCGGGATTATGGGATCAGCCGCAAGACAGGCTACAAATGGTTGGAGCGGTTTCGCGAAGAAGGCCAGTTGGAAGAACACAGCCGCGAACCCCATCAGCAACCAACCAAAACCAGGGCAGAAATTGAGGATCTGATACTGAAGACCCGCAACCTGTACCCTTGTTGGGGAGCCCGCAAGATAGAAAGCTATCTACAACGCACAGGGGAAGATCCACCGAGTTATGGAACCATCCACCGGATCATCAAACAACACGATCTGATCACTCAAGAAGCCAGTCAAAAGAGCCGTCCATTCGTGAGATTTGAGCGGGAGACAAGTAACGAGTTGTGGCAGACTGACTTCAAAGGCGAGTTTCTGATGGGAAATGCAACCTGGTGTTATCCGTTGACCATCCTGGATGATCACGCTCGCTTTTCGCTAAGGATAGAACCTAAACCAAATCAGCAGAATGTGAAGCAGAGTTTCATCGATACCTTCAGAGAATATGGACTGCCAAGTGCACTATTGAGTGATAATGGTCCCTGTTTTGCGGGTTTCAGAGGGGGATACACACAGTTTGAGCGTTTTCTGATGGACCAGGATATTCTGCCCATTCATGGCAGGTTCTTTCACCCCCAGACTCAAGGAAAGATTGAAAGGTTCCACCGCACTCTGAAGCAAGAGCTTCTTCTGGCAGGGATACCGTACGATCTGGCTGAGGCTGATGAGCTCTTTTCCAGGTGGCGCAAGTTCTACAATGAGGTCAGACCACATGCGGCATTGAACAACCGCACACCCGCCCAATGTTACCAACCCAGTTCACGACCAATCATGGAGCAGGTGCCAAAATTTGAGTATCCAACTGCCTTTCGGCTGCATAAAGTCAATAATAAGGGTTACTTACGTTTCAGTCATCATCAAAGCTATCTGAGTGATACCTTCATTGACACCTATGTTCAATTGGTTCCTGATGAGTGGAAGGACATCGTGCATGTACATTATCGTAATTTCGAAATCGCTCAATATAGCCTTGTCACCGGTGAAAGGATTATGAGAAGACCAAGAAGGGTCAACATGAGCTTATAATCAAAAAGTGTAACCCATGTCCTGTAACAAATTGTCACCTATGTGGTGTCATACACAAGCCCCCTCCGTACGACTCCATCTTCAAGCGTGGAAATCTACCTTCCATTTCCCTGTCCTTTGGAATTCAGACATAGGGGTGAAGCATTTCGATTTGAATGTAATCCCAGATCCAAGCAATCTGGTTTGATTGCTTCGCCCCTACCCGGGATTAATCTCGCAATTGCACCCGACTTAAAGTGAATCAAGTCAATAACTGACATTGAATCCAAAATTCAGGGCCTTCATCGCACCCGGTGTGATTTATAATTCATGGTTGTCCGTGGGGTTCATATTAGAAAGGGGTTTCTATGAAGAAGTCTGTGTTTCGCATTCTTGTTTGTGTCCTTATCCTGTCTCTTGCACTGCCTACTGCTCCCAATGATGTACTGGCTGATGAAGATACGCCCCTCGCGCTAGTGCCCTCAGTTCCAGAATTGGAGCATGTAGATATCCTGCCAGAAAGGCTGGAGCCTGATCACTATTTCCTGCAGGAATACCCATATCCGCCCGAGCTGTCAGAGAGGTTTGCTGGAGAAGGAGAGGCTCCAGAGCCGCGCGAGTACACACCGCCGAGCCCTGAGGTGGTCGCCAAAACCCAGCAGCAGGTGCAAAGCTTTATCTGTGCCGATGTCACGGATGTGCCTGTGACAGAATGTGAAGCTCTGGTCGCCCTCTACGAAAGCACCAACGGTGCTGGGTGGACGAATAACACTAATTGGTTGATTACTGCGACTGTGGATGATTGGTTTGGTGTCAACACTAGTGATGGTCAAGTAACTTACCTCTCTCTGTCCTCCAATCAGCTTACCGGTTCTATTCCACCAGAATTGGGCAATCTGGGCAATCTCAATATGCTCTTCCTGAATTATAACCAGCTCAGTGGCTCCATTCCGCCAGAAATTGGCAATTTGCCTTATCTTCAGCGCCTTTCCTTGGATAACAACCAAATCAGCGGTGTTATCCCAGCAGAACTGGGGAATCTAAGCAATTTGCAGTACCTATTTCTGCACTACAACCAGCTTAGTGGTTCTATTCCACCAGAGTTGGGCAATTTGACTAATCTGGTGAGTTTGATGCTATCAAAAAACGCGCTGACTGGAACGATACCACCACAGCTGGGCAACCTCACCAATCTTTTAGGACTAAATCTTGGCATGAATACATTGAGTGGGACTATCCCAGCCGAGTTGAGCAATCTGCCAAAGCTGGAGGGGTTTTATCTCTATTACAACCAATTCACAGGTGGGATTCCAACTTGGTTGGGACATATGACAACCGTAAAAAGGCTGTACCTTAATAGAAACCAACTGACCGGTACAATCCCGTCAGAGCTCGGGAATTTAACCGGCTTGGAATATTTGAACTTGGATAGTAATCAGCTGATTGGAGTGATCCCTCTGGAGATAGGAAATCTAACCAATCTCATAGGCTTGACTCTTGGTTTTAACGAGTTGGAAGGTTCAATCCCAACACAGCTCGGTGCCTTAATCAAATTACAGGAACTTCATTTTCACAGTAACCAACTATCAGGTCAAATTCCAAATTGGTTGGGAAGCCTGACAAATCTTAAGAAACTGAATCTTGGCGGAAACATGCTGACAGGAACTATCCCTGAGGAATTGGGCAATCTGATAAATTTGGAATACTTAGGACTATACGATAACCCGCTCAATGGACCTATACCAACCTGGTTGGGCGGTTTGACTAGTCTGAAGGAATTAATTCTATCTGGTTGCCAGTTCACGGGAATAATACCAGACGAACTTGGCAACCTAACCAGTCTGGAAATATTATCTTTGGGTGGCAACTCACTTACTGGTTCTATCCCTCAGACATTGGGTAATCTGGGGAACCTGAAAAACCTTTTCTTGGGATATATGCAACTTTCCGGTCCGATCCCCCCCGAGTTTGGAAGCTTGATCAACCTTCTATATCTTTACTTAATGAATAACCAGCTCTCAAACCAAATCCCAGCTCAATTGGGGAACTTGAGTAGTTTGGTAAATATGGATCTTTCTGCCAATGAGTTCTCTGGTCCAATTCCACCAGAAATAGGCAATCTGATCAACTTGATCTCTCTTGATTTCAGCAACAATATGCTTTCGGGAGAAGTGCCCGCCAGCTTTACCAACCTGGTCAACCTGTGTGAGCCTGGCAATATGAATCCACCCTGTTATGGATACTATAAAACTGACTTGGGCTACAACCACCTGACTGTTCCCGCCTCAGAACCTGGCGTAGCTGACTTCCTGGCGACCAAAGATCCTGACTGGCATCTGACGCAGGCGGTGGAGGAAGAAATTCCAGGTGAGACAGGCGGTACTGTTATCTCCAACGACGGCAACACCGAGATCGATATTCCCGCAGATGCAGTGGTGGGTACGCTCTCCATCCTCTTTGCTCCTCAACCCGACCCCAGCGAAGCCACTGGCAGCTTGAACTTCGCGGGCAATAGCTTTGAACTAACTGCCTCGATTGGAGAGGAGCCAATCATCGCCTTTGATGAACCGCTGACCCTGACCCTGCAATATGACCAAGCCAATTTGGGGGTGATCCCCGAAGACACCTTGATCCTCTATTACTGGGATGCGGACCAATTGGCATGGCTGGACGCTGCCAGCACCTGTGAGGGCGGAACTTACACCCGCAACCTGGATGAGGACTGGCTGAGCTTGCCAATCTGCCACCTGAGTGAGTTTGCGTTGTTGGGCGACTCGTTTGACCTCTTCCTACCGTCGATCCGGCGTTAGACCCCATCTGTAACACCAACCAAGGGCAGCCCACCGCTGCCCTTTTTCGTGCACTGATCGTGCCGGCGTCCTCGGTGCGAAGCCTCCCCGTGGGACCGAGCACAGGATTTGACCGCAGGTCTCCCAAGCCCACAAAAGAATGAAGCCTTCGGCTAAACCTCGTAATCGGCAGGGATGTCGTTACGATCGGTGTCAACTTTTTTATAGGCACCGATTCTTTCAACGAGGGGAAATGGTCGTAGGGCAAAATTGGAAGCATTGCACACAACTCCTTCAGATAGCTTGTAGTGCTTCCAATTCGCCGTCACGACGTTAATTGTTGGCTATGGCGAATTGAGGACGGCTGGAGTTGTCCAGCTTATTTACACCACAACGTCCTCAATTTCGCCCTACAAATAAATTTCATTCACAACATCGTGACAATATGGATTTGGCGGGTCAAACTGCGCAAATTACCACTTCTCGTATCGGACAATCTCGCTGATCGGCTTTCGCGGGCGGGCCAACGGTTGCTCGGCGGGATAGCCGATCGGGATGACGGCCAATACGAACTTATCGTCCGGAATGCCGAGCACTGGGCGAATTTCTGACTGGACGAAAAACCCGACCCAGCATGTGCCCAGACCCTGTGCGTCCGCCTCAAGCAGCATGTTTTCGGTGGCGATTGCGGTATCACGAATGGCACGTTTCAATTCCCAGTGTCGGCTGTTCTCATCAAGGAAAAGTCCCGGTTCGGTCTCCACACGGCTGGTCATATCTGCCACCGCCACGATGAAAGCAGGCGCTGTCATCATCCAGGTCTGCTTGTGACAGACTTCCATGACTGCCTGGCGCTGCTGTTCGCTTTGAACCACAATGAAGGTCCAGGGCTGTTTGTTGTTGCCCGAAGGTGCCAACCTGGCAGCCTCGAGCACACTCTGCAGCTTCTCCGACTCAATTGGATCGGATGTGTACTTACGGACACTTCTGCGATGTTTTATAGATTCGATCATATTCACCTTCCTTGTTATTAGTTTAGCCGAAAATTAGCGGGATATCCTTAGAAATAACCCTGTCGTAGAGGCGCCGTATCCCGCAGGTAGAGGCGATGCGTGCGTCGCCCCTACCTTGATCGTGCCGGACTAAGGGGTCATTGATCCCCCCGTTAATCATCAAATGGGATAAAATAAGAGCATGGTTTGACATGCGCGAGATTACACCGTCTTTCTTTCCCGATCTCGAAAAGCACGTTGAAGGTCAGGTGCTGAGAAAGACCACGCCTTTTCCCGTCCAGAGCTATCACGAACTCGTCCGCAAAGTCGCCCAACTCTCCTTTCTGAATAAAGATTACCTGCTCTTCTTTCGCGGGCAGGATCAGGACTACCAGAACAAGGCTGAATCAAGCACTTTTTACCCCACTATCTACCGCAAAGAAATCCTGACTTCCCAGGAAATTCGTGCCCGTTTCGAGTTGCTTGAAGTGGCTACCAACAAGTTGCTCGAAGCCTTCGACCGCGAAAAACTGGACGGGCGCGTTGACATCCGGCGCAAGCAATACATCGCCTGGAGCATCCTGCAGCACTATGGGGTCTGCGATACTCCCCTGCTCGACCTGACTCAATCCCTGCGCGTCGCCGCCACCTTCGCTCAGCTGAGCAACAAGGCTGAACGCGGCATGGTGTACGTGTTTGGGCTGCCCTACACCACCAACCGCATCACCTACAACAGCGAGCAGGACCTGGTGATCGTGCGATTGCTTTCCATCTGCCCGCCCGAAGCCTTGCGCCCGTATTTCCAGGAAGGCTACCTGTGCGGCACGCTTGATATCACCGATGCTTATGCCAACAAATCCGAGTTGGACTTCAAAAACCGCTTGATAGCCAAGTTTTCCATCCCCACTGCGGCATCTTTTTGGGGCAGCGGCTTCTCGCGCATCCCCAAAAACCTGCTCTTCCCTGAAAACGACCGGATCGAAGAGATGTGTATTCGCATCCGCGAAGAGATCGTCAGCGAAATGAAGTCGGTCTTTTTCAGTTGATCCAGGTGTGGAAGTTTTTTCTTCCCACTTTAAGGATTTCCAATGACAGAAATTGCGACTGATAACCACAAGAAGTATCGACAGTTCATCCGGACTTCAGCGATGAACCTGGTTTTCCTGGTCGGGCTGGCTTTGTACGTCCGTTTCCTGATGCAGGGCGGTATGGCACTCCTGCCCCCAGATGGAGCCTCTTCAAATGCAACGCTTTCGCAATGGATGTACGTGATCGCCCCGCCGGTGTTTGGTGTGGTTGGTCTGCTGCTCGCCATCGCCTGGAAGCCCCTCAGCAGAGGGATCATCGTTCTGCTGGCGCTCCACTACATCTTGATGATGTCTATTGTTCTGCTGGTCGGCTATGCGGACGTTACCACTCTGCTCACTGAGCTGCGCGCTGGCGCATCCAACGTTTTCATCCTGGTGGCCATCCTTGCGGTCCTGATATTTCTATTTTTCTGGAACATAAAATCACTTAAAGACCTCGACCTGCCGTCAATTTTTGGCAAGAGATAACGTTTTTTGCATAAAACCTCATCAAAATCCTCTTTTCGTAGGTCAGGTTCTTCTGCATGCCCTGGAGCTCTCTCCTCCAGGGTGAAACCTGACTTCACGAATGGCGGCAAACAGAGACCTTAACGAAGGTAGGTTTCCGATGTCAGGTTGAACTCCGCAACCTGACGTACGCACTTTGCCAAAAACAGGACGACCTACTTTGACCATGCAAAAATCTTCGATGGGGTTCTATTTGCGGTAAAATCCAAAAGACTGTCATGGAGAAGAAAAAGAAGGTCCGCAACTCGGCCAAAGCCGTCATCATTCGGGATGGAAAATTGCTCGTGATCCTCAAGCGTGATCAGGATGGCCCTTACGCCGTCCTGCCCGGCGGAGGGCAGAGATGGGGTGAAACCTTACCCGACGCGCTTATGCGGGAATGCCAGGAAGAGATTGGGACGCTGGTGAAAGTGCGCAAGCTGCTTTTCATCCGGGAGTACCGCTCAGATCAGCACGAATTTGCGGCTGTCAGCCCGGATGTGCACCAGGTGGAGTTCTATTTCAAGTGCAAGGTCAGCAAGGATTATGAACCCGCCCAGGGCGTTCACCCCGACAATGGCCAGGTAGAAGTCCGTTGGGTAGCCCTGGACCAACTCGACGCAATTCAGCTTTACCCCCGCACTATCTGCTCAGTTTTGACGGATCTCAAGCACAGCCTCTACCCCTTTTACCTGGGCGACTGCAACTAAACCTCAATAGTGATAACGACATTGCAGGAAATCAATCTGTCCATCCCGCACTAGATACACAATCCTGTGTTCATCCGTCAAACGGCGCGACCAGGCTCCGCCATGCAGGTACTTGAGGGGCTCTGGTTTCCCGATGCCCGCATGGGGATCTCGCAGGATGGCTTCGATCAAATCAAAAGCACGGAGAGCCAACTTTCGGTCCGTTTCAACCCAGTAGTGTAAATCCTCGATAAATTCGGATTGAAATACGGCAACATAGTTCCGCTTAGTCAAGCCCAACCTCTTGTTTGAATTCATCTAAGGAAATAGTATCCCCCTCGTTTTTTAATGCCTTACCAAGGGCTGATAGCAGCCGCTCAGCATTGGCAGGGGAACGTAAAAGGTAGGCGGTTTCCGTCAGGCTCGCCAATTCAGACGCTGCAATCATTGCCACTTCCTCCTGACCACGACGTTCAATGATCACCACCTCACGGTCCTGCGTGATCCGGTCAAGTAGACGGGCAAAGTTCATTCTCGCCTGGGTGTAGTTAGTGCTTATGGTCATAATTGCTCCTTCTTGTACAGTAATACTGTACAACATTCTACATTGTTTGTCAAGGCTTAATACGACCTCTTCCCACACAGGTATAATTACCCCCATCTTAT
>Ga0208040_1003593_pt1 | contig 12450 bp, 13 predicted proteins | sample AD_UKC083_MetaG_FD_184431 | JGI IMG/M metagenome (GOLD analysis project Ga0208040, IMG submission 184431) | Active sludge microbial communities of municipal wastewater-treating anaerobic digesters from USA - AD_UKC083_MetaG (SPAdes) (version 2) | ecosystem: Engineered > Bioreactor > Anaerobic >... | reverse complement strand
AAAACTATCTGGAACATCACCCGTCAAAACGTTGTTATCCAGGTAAAGCTCTTCCAGGTTCGTTAAATTTCCCAATTCGGGTGGGATACTGCCGCTGAGTTGATTGTCAGATAAATCCAGCCGGTGCAATTCGGTTAAAGCCCCCAATTCTGGTGGAATAGCGCCGCCGAGTTCATTATCAGATAATTCCAGGTAGTTCAAGTCGGTCAGATTACCCAATTCGGCTGGAATACTGCCACTGAACTGATTGTCAGATAAATCCAGGTTATACAGGCTGCTCAATTGGCCCAACTCCGGTGGGATTGGACCACTGAACTGGTTGGCGGATAAATACAGCGAGGTCAATTGCACCAGATTGCCCAAAGTAGCCGGTATCGGACCGGAAAACTGGTTGTGAGACAGGTTAAGGTATTTCAGGCTGGGCAGGCTGCATAATTCGGCGGGAAGCTCGCCGCTGAACTGATTTCCGGACAGGATCAGAGCCGTTAAACCGGTCAGATTGCCCAGTTCGGCGGGGATACTGTTGCTGAGTTGATTGTCGTGTAAATACAGGTCAGTCAGCATGGTCAGATGGCCCAACTCTGGTGGAATTGGGCCGCTTAGTTGATTGTCCCCCAGCTTAAGAATGGTCAAATGTGTTAATTGTCCCAGTTCAGCCGGGATGCTGCCCTCAAGATGGTTGCTGTACAACCACAATCCGGTGACATGTCCATCGGTGACTTCCACTCGGAACCAGTTGCTGGGCGTGTCAGTGACCAACCAATTGGTGTCTTTTTTCCACTCCAGCCCCTGGGTATTGAGATAGAGGGCTACCAGGGCTTCGCACTCCGCGATGGGAATTTCGGTCACGGTATCACAGGATGTGAATGAAACGTGATCCGCCGGTATGGGATCGGGAGGACCCGGCGGGGGCTGGCAGGCCATCAACAGGATGACGATCCCAATACATATCATCACAGCACGCTTTTTCATATTCCCAGGCGCAATTTCCACCCTGGTTCAGCGGGTGAAAGCCTTTTCGGCCCGCGCCGCCCTCCTTTGCTTAGATCATTCTGTACCAGATATAGCATACCATAACTCACTGCGCACATTGGTCATCAACTCCCAGCTTCCATTTTTTAGTCCCCCACTCTTTTTGTCAATTTGCCGCAGGGATGCTAAAATGGATTCAGCGCACGCCGGCGCAGCCGGATGGGCGCTCCATAATACCTATCAGGAGGACAGGATGCCCACCCCACCGAAAGAGACCCGCAAACCCGGCGCCGCAGGCCGCATTGGCGCCCCAACCCGCCCGGCCACCCGCCCGACCACCCGCCCGGCGGCCCGCCCCACTGCCGCCCGGCCCACCGCAGTTGCCAAACCCGCGGCTGGCAATTACGTTCACTTTTCCGACAAAATGACCAGCGCGTTGATGAACATCAACGACGTGATTGAAGACAACAAAGGCACGCTCGATTCCATTCAGGACATGGCGCTCCAGCTTACCCGCACGGTGATCGTTCTGCGCACCGTGGTGATGAAATACGTCGGCATGGTGGATAACATCCTCGAGACCGCCGTGCCGATCATGGAAAAGCTGCCCATCTTCCCGGAGAATGTGAAGGAATTTGCCCGGGATGCCCTGGCGCTGGCAAAGAAAATTTCCACTGCCAGCGAAATGGCCGAGAAGGTACTGCCCGGCGTGGAAGCCAGCCTGATGACCGCCGATGTGACCAAGCTGCAAACCTCCAGCGGCGATGTGGCTAACCTGACCAAAGCCCTGCAGGAAATCACGCTGTAGGCCGCGCAGCCCTCTGACATTGTGAAGCAGGGGCGGACACTGTGCGCCCCTGCTTAAGTTCCCGGCTTTCACAAAGTAGATTGACTATTGGAACGTATCTGCTCATCCAGATATTAGCCGTCTGGCTTATTTCTTGGGGTGCGGATGGCTCTGCGACCCGCCACATCATGCAGGCTAAAGCCTGCACTCCAGGAAGATCCGCCGTGATTTATTGGATATCGTGAAGGCCGTATGTTTAAGGTCCCTGTGCAGCCCGCTGAAAGCGCTCAGCCGGTATAATCATTTCAATGGCTCGTTTCCAGGGCCAGCCGCGCCGCTCAAATTGAGGCCCCATGCCCGAAAAACCGCTCTATGAAAAGAAGGTCGGCTACACCTACCGGCTCTACCCCAACCGGCTGGAAATCCGTCCGCCGGCGCTGCTGAGCAAGAAAATCACCACCATCCTGATCCGCAGCATCAGCCGGGTGGAAATCCGCAGCTTCAACGACCAGCTCTACATAATCACCCGCGACAACGAGACGCACACCCTCTTCGGCATCACCGGCCCCGATGCCCACAAAATGCGCGCGGCCATCCTCCTGCTGGTTGATGTGATTCATCAGGTGATCTGATTTGGCCTCAGGCGCGAGGGAACAAACCCTGCGCCCCCTGGCGTTAACGGCTTAAGCTTATTGAAGCTGGCGCACTTTGGGGTAGCGCAGCAGCACAAACAGCCCATACAGCAGCGAAACCACCGCGCCAATGCCCACCGTCAGCGGGGCGCCAATGCCATCTGCCAGCAAGCCAGCCTGCATACCGCCCAGGCGCATCATCGCCTGGAAAGACATGGTGTAAAAGCTCATCACCCGGCCGCGCATGGCATCGGGGCTGGCAAATTGAATGAGTGTGTTCGCCAGCACATTCTGCCAGACAAACGCCACGCCCACAAAAAACATCAAGACCAGGGAGGTCACAAACGACTTCGAGAAGGCGAAGCCGATCAGCAGAGCTGGAAAGCCCAGGTTGCCAATCGTCAGCATCAGGCCGCGGGGAGCGGTCTCGGGCAGTGAGGCCACCAGCAGCGCGCCAATCAGCGCGCCAAAGCCCATCAACCCGGTGAGCAGGCCCAGCGGCAGTGCTTCCGGCGCCAGACAGGTGATCAGCCCGCTGGTGCAAACCGTATTGATAAACGGCTGGGCGCTGGAGGCCAGCACATTCCCGGCAAACACGGGCATCAGGGTGCTGTAGGGCATGGAGAGGAAGGCACTGACGCCCACCAGTGTCACCAAAATCAGCAGGGTTTGCTGTTTGAAGATAAAGCGCATGCCTTCCAGCATGTGGGCGGCGGTGCGGTTGTTTTTGCGCGCCTCGGGCGCGGGGGCTGGCAGGTTGCGCATAAATAACAGGGCAACGATAAAAATGGCAAAGGTCAGGGCATTGATGAAAAACGCCCAGGCCTCGCCAGTGGCTGCCACCACTACGCCCGCCATGGCTGGTCCCAGCGCCCGCCCCAGGTTGAAGAGCGCCGAATTGAGGCCAATAGCATTGCTTAAATCGGCCTTGCCCTCTACCAGTTCCACCACAATGGACTGGCGGGCGGGCAGGTCAACCGCGTTAAAAACCCCCAGGAAGAAAGACAGCACATACACATGCCAGATCTGCACGGTATCGGTGAAGAGCAGCGCGGCCATAATCAATGCCTGCGCCATCATCCCCGCCTGGCAGACGAGGATCACCGTGCGCTTGGGGAAGCGGTCTACCAGTGAGCCGCTCCACAGCGACAGCGGAATCAACGGGATGAGGCCGATCAGGCTGATGGTGCCGAGGGCGGCGGCAGAGCCGGTCAGACGATAGATCAGCAGCTGCTGGGCCACAAACTGCATCCAGGTGCCCACCAGCGAAGCCCCCTGGCCGAAGAACCAGAGGCGGTAGTTGGGGTGACGGAGCGAACGGAAGGTAGAAGTCATAGGCATTAGATAATTATCTACTGTTGATTAAGGGCAAGTTTATCATACTTTGAATATTTTGGGAGCAGTTTTTAGTCAATTGTGCCCGGCATTCACAAAGTCCAGGAAATGCCATCAAGCCATGGCGCATCTTCTCTGGAGTGCGGGCTTCAGCCCGCATAAAGGTTTTATAATCAAATTGAGAGCCGGCCTTTTCCCGTCTTTTTTCGAGCCTGAAGGATCATATAAGTAGAGGATCCTCAGTTGCACCTCGAAAGGAACTGCATGGAAGAACAACACGCCATTGCGCTGCTCAAAGCGCAAGACCTGACCGGGCTGGAAGCCCTGGTGGATCGTTACTACCTGCAAGCCGTGCGCGCCGCTGACCTGATCGTCCGGGATACAGCCCAGGCGGAAGATATCGTCCAGGCGGCTTTCCTGCACGCCAGCGAAAAGATTGACCAGTTAGCCTCGGACCGCTTTGGCCCCTGGTTTATGAAGATGGTGGTCAATGCGGCGCTCAAGAGTGCCCAAAAACAGCAGCGCCTGGTCCCGCTGACGGCTGAAGATGACCCCGAAAGCCAGCCCCTGGCAGACTGGTTGATTGACCGGCGCCCTGCCGTGGAAGAACTGGTGGAGACTGCCGAACTGCGGCAGAGCATCTGGCAGGCGCTGGCGCGGCTGACGCCCCGGCAGCGAGCGGCGGTGGTGCTGAAATACTACCTGGACATGAGCGAGGTCGAGGTCAGCCAGGCGCTGCAGGCGCCGTGCCCCACCATCAAATGGTGGCTGTACACCGCCCGGGAGAAACTGCGTCACTGGCTGCGGCTGACCGATGCGCCTCACGCGCCTTTCGAGCCCGAATCGGTTTCGGATCATCAGGAAAAGGAATAAGGCCATGAACGAACAAGAATTCAAACACCGCCTGCTGCATCACCTGGCAGAAACGCGCGTCCCCGCCCGTGATCATCCCTGGGCAGCCATGGAAAAGCGCTTGCACGCGCGCCGCCAAACCCGCCGCACCCTGCGGCTGGCCTTTGCCGCAGGCTGTGTGCTTGCCGGGGTGATCTTCTTTTTGACGCCGCTGGGACAGGCGGCCGCGCAGAGCATCCTGTCACTCTTCACCCGCGCCGAGAGCGATGTGCGCCCGGTGCCCACCGATCAACAGTCTGCGGCGCTGGTGCCCAGCCCCACCCCGGTGCCCACGCAAATGGTGGCGCTGCAAGCCATCACGCCGGGCAGCACTTTTTGGACACCCACCCCTGCCCCCACCCGCGAGTCCAATGGCAGCCTGTGGGGTTTGACCCTCAGCGAGGCAGCGGCGCTGGCGCAGTTTGAGCCGCTGGCGCCCGCCGAGGTGCTGGCTGGCTACAGCCTGGCGGATGTGGTTTACAACCCCGACCCGGCTACCGTGACGCAAATTTATAAATTCACGCCCTACCAGGCGGGTGAGATGTTCATCCTCTCACAGCGCGCGGCCCTGCCCGATGATGCCGTTGGGCAGAGCGCCGAGGTAGAGACCTTCTGGGTTGGCGATGTGCTGGTCGAGACGGTGCGCGGCGGCTGGTTTGCCCCGGCGGGCGCCGCGGTGGAACAGTGGGAGAACGATATCCCCGTCCACGCCTACCGCTGGCAGCAGAATGGTTACACCTTCACGCTGGACTTCTGGGTTGGCGATACATTCAGCCCGGCTTACCTGACGGCTGTGGACAGGCAGGCCCAGATTGAGGTGCTGCTGGGTGCCCGCGCAGCCCTGCCTGAGCGGGTGAACCTCAACAATCTGGATAGCATCGAAGCCGTGCGCGCCGTCAGCGAGCAGCCAGTGCTGGCGCCCACCCTGCTGCCAGAGGGCTTCATCTTCGGGCACGGGGTGTACGAAACCGGGCGGGTGGTGCTGATCTACGAACCTGCCGCCGGAACGCGGTACTCGGGCAATGCCAGCCTGACCATCTTTGAGACGCCCCTCAACCCCGGCGCCGCCCCGCTGACCTATGACAATTACCCGCCCGGCGCCGTGGAGACGGTTGCCATTGGCCCCTACAGCGGCACGCTGGTGCGCGGTCAAATGATGGACAATGTCTTTGACCCGGATGCTGGCGCCTCGCTCGTCTGGCAGACCGAGACCCTGAATATCAACCTCTGGGTCAGATATTCATCAACTTATGCCGCCCGGCTGGCGCCGGAAGATCTCATCACCCTGGCCGAGAGCATGGAATAGCCCCGGCGTTCCCACCCCCGCTGCCCGGAGACTTCTCCGGGCAGTTTTGATTCAAATATGATCTGAGGCCCACAAAAACCGCGTATGGGTGTAAGATAGGCCCATTCCCATTTTTCTCAATTTTCAGGAAGTTCTGATGGACGCAAAAATTCAAGCCTTTATTCAGGCCAAACGATTGGCGGTTGTAGGGGTCTCACGCTCGGCGCAGAAATTCGGCACGGCCATCTACACCGAATTGAAAGCCCGCGGCTTCGAGGTGTACGGCGTCAATCCCCAGATGGAAACAATTGCCGGGGATAAATGCTACGCCACCATAGCCGAGCTGGCGGGCAAGGTGGATGGCGTGATCATCTGTGTGCAGCCGCAGAAGGCTGCCGGGGCAATCCGCGAGGCTGCCGCCGCCGGCATCCAGCAGATCTGGCTGCAGCAGGGTTCGCAGTCGCTCGAGACCACCCAGGCCGCGCGCGAGGCGGGCGTCTCGCCGGTGGAAGGCAAATGTATTTTGATGTACGCCGGTGAGGTCAAGTCGATTCACGGCTTCCACCGCTTCTTTGCCAGACTCTTCGGTCAGTACTGAGTTCCCTCGATGCGCAGGGTGCTGGTAGCCTATTCGACCAACTCGGGCTCCACCGCCGAGGTAGCCGCCGCCGTTGCCGCCGAGCTGACCGCTGCCGGGCATGCGGCAGACGTGCAGCCGCTGGCAAACGTGACCGCGCTGGATGGTTACGATGCTGTGGTGGTGGGCGCGCCGATGATCTTCGGCTGGCAGCCGGCGGCGCGGCGCTTCCTCCAGCGTCATCAAAAAACACTGGCGGCCAAAAAGGTGGCCTGCTTTGCCTGTGCCATGCGCCTGACCCGCGCGCCCGGCGAGTCCCTGCCGCCCGTCCCGCTGCTGCTGGACCCCAACCTGGTATCTGAACCAGCCAAACTTGGCGCGCTGAACCTCAAAGAGCGCTTCACCACCATCGGGCACTACCTCAAATCGATGCTGGGCGGCGCGCCAGCCGTTCAACCGCTCAGTGTGGCCTTTTTTGGCGGGCGGCTGGAGATGTACCGCCTGAAATGGTGGCAGGCGGCTTTTGTGATGATCGTTGTCCAGGCCGCGCCCGGCGACTACCGCGACTGGAACAGCATCAAAGCCTGGGCGCAGGCGTTGGGCAAACAGTTCTCCGCTTAAGCAGCCAACTGCCGGGCCCAGGCGGCGGCGCGCTCCAGTTCACCCGCGCTCAAGGGGCCCTGTTCCGCCTGGACGATGAAGCCCTCGGGGGCCTGGGCCAGGGTGGCGCCTTTTTTGACCAGCGCCTCGGCGATCGGTTTGGCGGCATAGCCGCCCATTTTGACAATGCCCCGGAAGAAGCCGGATTTGATGGTTTCCAGTGCAATGCGGGTATCAAACCCGCTGACGCGCACGCCTTGCAGCGCGCCCGCCGGAATGGCCTTGATAAAGTCGGCAATCGCCGGGGTGGGGCGAAAGCTGCGCGTGGGCGAGCCAACGATGAGCACATCCAGGCCGGCAAGCTGGGCCTGCGTCACCGCATCCACTTTGACAACCGGCGCATTCAGCGCCGCGCCCATGGCCTGGGCAATCTTTTCAGTATTGCCAAAGACCGAATCATAAATGATCAGTGCGTTCATTGAAAAATCCTTCACAAATTGACGATTTGAGCGAGGGGGATAATCAGATTATATCGTAACTCTCTGGCAGGGAGCCGTTTTTTTGGGGGAATGCTTCAATCCACGCGCCGAAATCTCAACCCCCGGCTTGCCCGCGGCGAGAGACATAGACCGTCACCGCCGCGTGGACAAAGGCCGCCAGATCAGGATGGAGCTTGTCAAAGTTGGCCTTGAAGCGCGGGTCTGAGACGTAGCCGCCTGCAATGCCCAGCAGTTGGGCGTCAGTGGGCGTCCAGAAGTAATCCATATGGCTGCGCCAGGCGGTCACCGCGGCCTGGGCGGCTGCCGATTCGGGCCCCTGCGGCATGGCTGCCAGAAAGGCGCGGTACACTGCCTGGCCCTCAGCGCCGATGCGCTGCTTCTCGGCGGGGGTGTAGCGCTGCCAGCGCTGATAAGAGGCGCGCACCACCGCGGGGTCGTACATCTCCAGGGCTTCTTTTTGAAATTCCGCCTGTTGTTCATCGTTAAACACATCAAACATTTGTGATTCAGTCATGGGTCGGGTTCCTTTCAGGTGTTCCAGGGTCTGGTCCACAGTCTCAATCAGGCGCTCCAGGCGGTGGATGCGCCGCCGCAGCTCAGTTTTATGCGCCGTCAGCGCCTGGGGTATATCAAAGCCGGGCTGCGCCATAATCTGCCGGATCTCTGCCAGCGGCAGGTCCAGCTCGCGGTAGAGCAGAATCTGCTGCAGGCGCAGCAGGGCCTCTTCCCCGTAGTAACGGTAGCCATTATCGCCCACCCGGGATGGCTTGAGCAGCCCGATGGAATCATAGAACCGCAGTGCCCGCGGCGTGATGCCCGCCAGTTTGGATAGCTGTTTGACTGTGTACATGCGTCCATTGTAAACCCTGACGTAACGTTAATGTCAAGGGGGTTGTGCTCCAGATGTGGGCAAAAACGCCGGTGGCGCGCAGGACTCTTGTAGGGACGGTCCTGTGTGATTGCACGGCGTAGCATTAAAATTACTCAGGGCGCACACGTAGGTGCGCCCCTACGGCGCAATGAGAGGCAACCGCGCCTCGGCCCTGCAAGGATTTGTAGGGGCGGTCCTGTGTGATTGCACGGCGTAGTCGCAATGAGAGGCGCCTGCACACCCCTCTTCCCGGCCCCGTCCTGCGCCTAATTCGAGGTACAATTAGGGTATGCGCCGCCTGCATCTCTCTGCCGATGATCCCCTCAATCTCACCATCTCGGCAGACGCCCGCTTTTGCACCCCCGACTATACCAGCGACATCACCTGGACGCTGAACCTCGGCGCCGGCGAACCCCCCGCCCTGGCGCTTGAAAGCACGCTGGGCCTGCGCGCCCTGGCGCTGCGGCTCTTGCCGCGCTTTTTACGCCCCAATGTCGAAATTACCAACCCGGTGGATTATTACCGCGTGCCGGTGGTTGAACAGATTCTGCCCGGCTATTTGCAGGTGGTCTTTGCGCCCTTCCCCGGCGTGGAGGCCACCGCCGAATATTGGATTGCCGCCTCGGGCCTGGCTGCCGGGCGGCTGCGCCTGCTGAACTGGAGCGTGCTGGCTGAGAGCTTTCGGGTGGAGTGGCTGGCGCTGCTCAGCCCGCTGCCCGAGGGGCAGAGCTTTGCCGCCCAGCCGCTGGAGCGCAGTTGGGCCTTGCAGGGCAGCAGCGGCGGCCTGGCGCTGGCCTTCTGGCTGGACGAAGCCGCCACCCCCTCGGTGGGCACGCTGCCCGGCCTGGGCATGGATGTGGAACTGCCCCCCGGCAGTGAGATCACCCTGCCCTGGGCGCTGGCGGCCCACCCCGATTTTGAGACCGCCCTGACCCTGGCCCGCCAGCCTGCCCGCGCCGCCTGGGATGCCGAAACCGCCCGCATGGAGTTGATTCACACGGGGCAGGTGGTGGAATTTGAGACCGGCAACCCCGATTGGGATGTGGCCCTCACGCTGGCGCAGGTCAATGCGCTGCGGTTGTTCTTCCCGCCGGGCGGCGGTCTGCCCAACCCTTCTTTTGTCCTCACCCGCCAGCCCGATTTCGGTCATTCGCTGCGCGGCGATGGCTCCGATTACCCGCCGCTGTGGCGCGGGCAGACCGCCCTGGACGCCTGGTATCTGACCAGCCTGCTGCCCGGCGCGCCCGAACTGGGCGCCGGACTGGTGGAAAATTTTTTGGCCGTGCAGGAAGAAGATGGCGCCATTGACTGGCGCCCCGGACTGGGCGGGCAGCGCACCCGCCACCTGGCCCAGCCGCTGCTGGCAACCCTGGCCACCCGCCTGGCGCCCACCCGTCCCGCCGGCTGGCTGGAATCGCTCTACCCGGCGCTGATTAAATTTTTGCGCCGCTGGTTCGAATTTGATGTGGACCGTGACCACGATGGCTACCCCGAGTGGAGCCACCCGCTGCAAACCGGCATGGAAGCCGCCCCGCTCTACAACCGCTGGCATGCCGACGCCGAGGGCGTGGGCGTGGAACTGGTGGAATCGCCCGCCCTGGGTGCGCTGCTCTACCGTGAATGCCGCAGCCTGATGCCCCTGGCGGCCCGCCTGAAGCAGCGCAAAGACCTGGCCTGGCTGCGCGCCCGCGCCGAACATCTGCGCCGCGCCGTGGAGCAGGCCTGGGATGAGAAGGCCGGCCTGTACCGCTACCGCGACCTGCAAAGTCACGCCGCGCCCGCCGGGCAGGAACTGCTGCGCTTCACCGGCTCCGGCGCGCACCGCATCCGCCGCAAGCTGCGCTCGCCGCAGCGCGTGGTCATCTGCCTGCAGACCGGCGATGAGCCCGCCCGCGAGGTTGCCATCACCCTGCGCGGCCTGGGGGCGCGCGGCAAGGTCAGCGAAGAGATCACCGCCCGCCAGATGGACTGGCTGCCCGGCTGCGGCCGCGTGGTCAGCCAGACGCTGTTCACCACCCTCGAGACCATCGAAGTGCGCGGCCTGCCGGATGAGACGCCCGGCATACTGCGCACCCCCGATTATCAGCAGGAAGACCTCAGCCTGCTGCTGCCGTTGTGGGCGGGCATCCCCACACCCGAGCGCGCCGGTGTGATGATCCGCAAAGCACTGCAGGGACGCTACCTGCAGCCCTGGGGGCTGCCCATCTGCCCGCCAACCGACCGCCCCGCCGAACCGGTGGAGCTGGCCTGCGTCTCGATGATCTGGAATCAACTGCTGGGCGAGGGCCTGCTGCGCTACGGCTATCGCGCCGAGGCCGCCGACCTGACGGCCCGGCTGCTCAACGGCGCGGCGGCCGCGCTGCGCCAGGTGCACGGCTTTCGCGGACTGCTGCATGCCGAAACTGGCGAGCCCCTCGGCGAGACCAACCGCCTGCGCGGCCTGCCGCCGGTGGGCCTGTTTTTGCAAACCGCCGGGCTGCTGCATTTGGCCCCCGAACAGGTTATTTTACAAAATTCGATAGGTTTTTCGGCTCCAATTACGGTACAATATCGAGGGATGAGGATTGTATTAAAATCCGCAGACAGCACTGTGACGTTTGCCCGTGGGCAAACCCTGACCGTGAGCGGGCCAGACCCGCACCGGGTGATTTTATCAGGAGGTGAGAAATGAGCCAGGCTGATTCCGCTGTCAGTGACTGCAACCGTTTACTGCTTGCGGTGGTGCAGTCGCAAGATGCCGAAGCGGCCCAAAATGCCCTGATTGATGCCGGTTTCTCTGTGACCCGGCTGCCCAGTGTGGGCGGATTTTTGGGCCTGCGCAATGCCACTTTGATGATTGGTTCGCCATGCCACCGCCAGACCGAAGCCGTGGAACTGTTGAACCGCACCTGCCGCCAGCGGGTGGAGTATATTGCCGTGCCGCTGGAAAGCGCCCCCCTGCCGATGCCGGCGCCCACCCCCGTGACGGTGGGCGGCGCCACCATCTTCGGGCTGGAAATTGAGCATTACGAGGAGTTTTAGCCATGAAAATGATCATTGCCATTGTACCGGACTCGGACGCCGATGCGGTTTCTCAGGCCTTAACGCAGGCCAGTCTGCGCGTGACGCGCATTGCTTCCACTGGCGGGCTGTGGCGCCGCGGCAACACCACCTTCCTGGTGGGCCTGGAAGATGAAGAGGTGCCCGGCGCGCTGGAGAAGATCAAGGCCAACTGCGCCCCGCCCGAACCCGGCGCTGAGAGCCGCCGCGGCGTGCTGTTCGTCCTCAAAGTGGACGATTATATCCACCTGTAAGCCCTGTTTTCCCGCTGAATCTACGCAAAGGCACCGGGTGATACCCCCCGTGTGCCTTTTTGCCGCCTGATGGAACCCACTCAAACATGAAAACTCAAATACCCCCCAGAAGAAAAACCCCCAAAGCAACGCCGCTGATGATTCTAACCGACTGGCTGGATACCATCTGGAATTTGCTGGCCCATCCGGCGCCAGATACCTTCCAGCAAGAGGCGAAGAAGGCGCCGGGCAAACTCGTCAGCGCACTGATCTGGGTGGTGGCGGCGGTGACTGTGGTTGCCCTGGGCACAACCCTGATTTATCGGCTGCCGCTTGATCTCGGCACAATCGCCATCCTCTGGTTTTTTGCCCCGATTGCTTTTTTGTTCTTTAGCTTCAGCCTGGATGTGATGTATCGCAAGGTGTACGGCGCCAAACAGAGCCTGTACGACGAGTTTCTCTACCTCATCACGGCGCTGCTGGTGCCGTTTATGCTGCTGTCTTTCCTGCTCAGTCTGGTTCCTGTGGCGGGCCCCTACCTGGGCTGGCTGATCTGGCTGTACCCCATCTTTCTGCTGGTGCAGATCATCCGAGCGCTCACCCGGCTCAAACCCGGGCAGGCGGTGGCCCTCACCGTGCTGTCCATCCTGCTGGGCGGGGCCGGTGGGTTCTGCCTGCCGCTGTTTCTGCTGGCCATGTCGGGGGTTATGCCCGGCGTCTTTTAGCGG
>Ga0208040_1003592_pt1 | contig 12460 bp, 10 predicted proteins | sample AD_UKC083_MetaG_FD_184431 | JGI IMG/M metagenome (GOLD analysis project Ga0208040, IMG submission 184431) | Active sludge microbial communities of municipal wastewater-treating anaerobic digesters from USA - AD_UKC083_MetaG (SPAdes) (version 2) | ecosystem: Engineered > Bioreactor > Anaerobic >... | reverse complement strand
ATCCGGCATACGGCGGATTATCCGGACGTCATCTGGATGAAATGATGGCCGGTGCACGTGTGGACGTCAACGATAAGAAAAGAAATCCTCTTGATTTTGTTCTCTGGAAAAAGAGCAAGGAAGGCGAACCTTTCTGGGAAAGTCCGTGGGGCAAAGGCAGACCGGGCTGGCATATTGAGTGCTCGGCCATGAGCCGGAAGTATCTTGGTGAAACATTCGATATTCACGGCGGCGGTGAAGACCTCGTTTTCCCTCACCACGAAAATGAAATTGCGCAATCCCAGGCGGCGACGGGAAAACCTCTGGCCAATTACTGGATGCACAACGGATTTGTGAAGATCAACGCGGAAAAAATGTCAAAGTCCCTGGGGAACATTTCCCCGATACGGGACATTATCCAGCACTACCACCCGGAAGTCCTGCGTCTGTTTATCCTTCAGAGTCACTACAGGAGTCCTGTGGATTACTCTGATACGGCGATGAAGGAAACCAGGACAGCCCTGATTCGCTGCTATTCCGCACTTCAGTTGATGAAAGAAACAAAGGATAAATTAGGCTCCCACAGTGGTGACAGTCTTTTGAGTGATCAGTCCGGGTATGTGAACAAATTAGAGGAACTGAAAGACCAATTTAATGAAGCTCTTGACGACGATTTTAATACGGCACAGGCTCTGGGCTATGTTTTTGAAACTGCCCGGTTGATCAACAATATCAATGCCGTGGAAAAGAAGATGGAAACAGGAGCCAAAAAGATTATTTTGGATACTGCAACGGGTGTTTTCTCTCATTTTGGTAATGTGCTGGGTATTTTTCAACACGATCCAGAAGTCTTCTTTCTGACTGATCGCGTTATTGAAGCCGGCAAACGCGGTCTGGATGTTTCGCGGATAGAACTGATGATCACGGAAAGGCAAAAAGCCCGTGCAGACAAGGACTGGAGCAGGGCTGACGACATTCGGCGGGATCTGGCGTCTCAGGGGGTTATTTTAAAAGATTCGGCAGATCATACAACATGGCTGATTGAATAGATAACGGTCTTCATTCTTTTACCGCCCGTGCTTGCAGGTTTTCCTAATATTTTTTCCTGTTTTCATGAAAGTTATGGAAAAGAACCATTATAATGGTATATACTTAATATTATTAGTATCATTTGTAATAAAACACCTCTTCACCGTGTGAGGCATAACATGAAGAACATATCTGTAAAAGGGTTGGTATTTGCCATCGTAATCATCGGATTTTTTGTTGTTTTCTGGACTTCTTCGGACAGCCTGGTTTCCGCAAAGGAAAAAAATATCTATAAGGAAATTAAAACATTCAACGAAGTGTTGGACATGGTGCAGAAAAATTATGTGGATCAGGTGGATTCGTCCTCGTTAATTCAGGGGGCGATAAACGGTATGATCAAAACACTGGATCCGCATAGCTCGTTTATGACTCCTGATGTATACAAGGGGCTGGAGGAGGAGACACAAGGGCATTTTGGAGGCATAGGGATCGAGATTACCCTGGTGAAAGACGTGTTGACTGTTGTGTCTCCCATTGAAGATACTCCCGCATATAAAGCGGGTGTGAAAGCTGGGGATCAGATCATCAAGATTGACGGCAAAACCACAAAAGATATCTCCATGATGGAAGCTGTAAAAAAGCTGCGCGGCAAGAAGGGCACGAAAGTGACCATCACGATTACACGGGAGGGGATGATTAAACCTAAGAATATTATCTTGACCCGTGCCGAAATTCAGGTTCAAAGTGTGAAGGCAAAAACTTTCGATCACAATATCGGATATATCCGCATCTCTTCCTTCAATGAAAAAACCGCAGCCGATCTTCGCAAAGCCCTTGCCGACGTGAAAGTAAAATCGGATCCCATGCAGGGGCTGGTTCTGGATTTGAGAAACGATCCGGGAGGACTTTTAAATCAGGCGATTGAAGTATCTGATATGTTTTTAAGATCAGGTGTTATCGTATCCACGCGCGGACGAACGAAAAGTATGGAAACCAGGATGCAGGCCAAAGATGACGGAGCCAGGGAAGTGACGGTTCCCATGGTTGTTCTTGTGAATGAAGGAACAGCGAGCGCAGCGGAAATTGTGGCCGGAGCCCTTCAGGATAACGGACGCGCGTTGATTGCAGGGACCCAAACATTTGGCAAGGCTTCCGTACAAACCGTGATCCGCCTGGAAGACGGATCGGCTCTAAAATTGACAACGGCCCGGTATTATACGCCCAAGGGCAGGTCTATCCAGGCTGAGGGAATCAAACCGGATCTGATCGTAAAGCTGAAGAAGCCGTCGCAGGATACGACGGATAGTCAACCCGACGAGATGATGCGGGAAAAAGATCTTGAAGGTCACATCCTGCCTGCCGGAGAAGAAGACAGGGAAACAGAGGACCGTAAAACAGACAGCTCAAAAGAAATGGACGATCTGGAAAAAGACAATCAGGTGAGGACCGCTGTTGATATTTTAAGGGGCTGGCATATGATGAAAAAGAATCTGGCCAACTGATGTTTTTTTGAGGCAAACGAAACGTGGCCGCGAAAAAGAAAAAAAATAACAAAAAAATTTTGAATGCGTTTTTAGCGGTCTTGATCGTTGCATCTGTTGCCGCGATTTTGTACGTGAGTTTTTTTCATCGGGAAGAAAAGGGTCTACAGCCGGCGGAGAAGAAACAATCGTCGCAGCAGAAGGTCGTCTCCAAAGAAAAATCGCAGACGCCGACCCGGGTCAAAGAGATAAAGGAAAAGGAAAAAACCAGGGACTCTTCCGTGTCCGAATCTGCGGTCGAGCCAAACATGAAGAAAGAAAAAATTATTGTTGCCAAGATTGTGCCGCCCCGGTTAACCGTCAAGCAGGTTGCCATTATTATTGACGACATTGGCCAGGACATGAAGTCTTTGCGGGATCTTTTGAATATTGACGCGGACATTACCTTTGCCATTTTACCGCTTCTGCCCCATTCACGTGAAGCGGCGGAAACCCTGCATAGAGCCAACCGTGAAACCCTGCTGCACCTGCCGATGGAACCACTTTCCTATCCGAAGGAAAAGCCCGGCGCAGGGGCTCTTTTTACGGAGATGAATGATGCGGAAATTGTGTCACAACTGGAAAAAAATATGGCCAGCGTCCCTTATGTTTCCGGTGTCAACAACCACATGGGTTCCAAATTCATGGCTGACGAAGAAAAGCTAACGCCGGTTTTCAGGCAGTTGAAGAAAGAGGGGTTGTTTTTTATTGATTCACGAACAACCCCTTCATCTAAAACCCGGTCGGCTGCCGAAAAAGTCCATTTGACTGTTGCGTCGCGCAGGGTCTTTCTGGATAATGATCGGGACTATAAGAAGATCTATCAAATTCTGATGAATGTGATAGAGACACCGGCAGGCGGTGCGCCGTTGATCGTGATTGGCCATCCCTATCCGGAAACAATTCGGGCGATACGGGATGCCAGCAAAGTTTTTCGGGAGAAAGGTGTTTCCATCATTCCCGTATCAAAACTGATCAAGACGGCTTCTTCGCAAGGCGTATCCTGATGATATCTGAATTGAAAGCATCTGTGTACCTATGCAAAAACAATTAATTATTTTCATAATCTGCGGAATTCTTTTTTCCGCGGCGCAGGGTGATTGCACGCCTCCCCTGAAGCAGCATTTGACATCCAATACATCCGTTGATGACGTTTATTCCAAAGAGGCTGCGTATCATTATTCACTGGCTGTTTTGTTACGGTTGAATCATGAACTGTCGCAAGCGATCGACCAGATGAAAAAAGCGCTCGCTATTCATCCGGATTCTATTTATCTGAATACCGAACTGGTTTCGCTGTATGCTGAACACCACGATTTTGACAATGCTCTGTCGCTCGGCGAGACCATGCTGGCTAAGAATCCAGGGAATGTCGAACTGCGGTCGATCCTGGGGGGGGTATATTTCAATTTACGCAAATACGATAAAGCGGTTCAAGAGTATCAGACCATTATTGAGATTGACCCGAAAAACCTGGTTGCCCGCCTATTCCTGGCGACAATTTATACACAGGAGAAAAAGTATGATTTGGCGAGTAAGGTTTATCAGCAGCTCCTGAAAATGGATCCCGGTAATATGATCGGGATGTATTATTATGCGAAAATATTGACTCAAATGAACCGTCCGGCAGAGGCGGAAGCGCTTTATAAAAAAATGACCTTGCAAAAACCGGAGTTTGAAGCGGCCTGGCTCAGTCTTGCTGCTCTTTATGAAAACGAAAAAAAATATAGTGAGGCCATTGCTGTTTATCGGGCTTATCTGGAGATAAACCCTGCCAGGATCATTTTTCGTGTGAAGATCGCACAGCAGCTGGTTAAAGCGAATAAGCAGTCCCTGGCGGAAAAAGAGTTGAAAGAAGCATTGCAGGTTGATCCGGCCAACCGGGATGTCCGAACCATGCTGGGATTGTTGTATTACGAAATGAAGCAGTTTGATGCGGCGGCGGCCCAATTTTTGATGATTTTGCAATCATCGCCGGGAGATGAAAAAATCCGCTATCTTCTGGCCAATACGCTGGAGCAAAAGGGTGATTTGTCTGCCGCATTTATGGAGTATCAGAAAATATCCCCTGATTTTGAATTATATGCAAATGCCCAGGTCCTTGCAGCCATGATTCGCAAGAAAGAAGGCAGAATTGAGGACGCCATTGCAGTTATCGTCCGGGCCATCGAAAAGAAAGACGATCAGGCAGCACTGTATCTGTATTTGTCATCCCTCCATGAAGAAAAAAAAGATATGGACGCAGCGGAAAAAATAATCCAGGAAGGCATCAGTCGTTTCCCCCGCAATACCGATATGTATTATGTCCTGGGAACGCTTCAGGAGAAAACGGATCGCTTTGAGGAGAGCATCAAATCGATGAGAAAAGTGCTGGACATTGATCCGCAAAATGCCGACGCTCTAAACTTTATCGGCTACACGTATGCTGATCGTGATATTCACCTTGACGAAGCAGAGCAAATGATTGTTCAGGCACTGAAGATCAAACCGAAAAATGGATACATCCTGGATTCTCTGGGCTGGGTTCATTTCAAGAAAAAACAATACGACAGCGCCCTGAAACATCTCAAGGAGGCTCTGGAGCTGCTGCCGGACGATCCTAATATTAATGAACATATAGGGGATGTTTATCTGAAGATCGGACGGGAGCAGGAAGCGCTGCAGTATTACCGGAAGGCAGTGAAGATAGATCCTGCTAATCTCAAACTGAAAGAGAAACTGGAAAATCTGATCAATAAAAAATAAGGGATTACCAGAATCCTGATCATCTCCCCTGAAAGTGTTTGCAAGATGTGTTTTCCCCCCCCACGCGTCATACTGTTATTTGTCCTGTTCATTCTCGTCTGCGGATGTGCTGCCGGGAAGCGTTTCTCTTTGCCTTTTGGACCACCTGAAACATCTTTAACTACGATGGTTCCGGTCCTTCAGGAAACAGACAGGATTGTGGCTACGGCGGAAATTGACCTGAAGACAGAACAGGGACATTATCCGGTTCGGGCTGCATTGATTATGCAGAAACCCTCCTATCTGCGACTGGAGATACTGCCGGTGATCGGTACTCCCGATTTATATCTGGCGGCCACACCGGATCATCTGCAAATATTTATTCCGTCGAGGGAAGAATTTTATGCAGGGAAGCCATCTGCCGAAAACCTGGCCCGTTTTTTACCATGGGGGTTCAATGTTGAGGATATTGTAATGATTCTTACCTGCAGCCTTTCCCCTTCCGGCGGGAAGGAGTTTCTCCGGGCAAGCGATCATGAGGATGGCCTGACGGGATTTGATCTGAAAAGCCCTTCGGGTTTTACGCAAACATTCTGGATGGACAAAAGCGGTAAGGTGAAAAAGCTGATCCGCCATGATCCGGAGGGTAGAGAAATGTTTCAAGTAAGCTATGAGGATTACACATCAGAAAGCAACCTGGCTGGAAAGATAACGGTTATTCGTACAGACCAACTGACAAGTATTTCTGTAAAATATACGGATCTGAAAATAGTCCGGGAAACGAATTTTGCGGTTTTTGAACTGTCCGTTCCCGCAGGTATTCAAAAAATCAATTTGGATTAATTGCATCATGCGTCCGGATGGCCTGACGTAGCTGATTTTCTGTCTGATACTAATCAGCGAATGGTGGTATGTGTCTTTGCGGAGCGTTATCGGAAAAAAAGCAAAATAAAGGGGGCATGAGATGAAGCCCCCTTTCATGCAGCTGTTTGTTGTACAGATTACTTGATTTGCTGAAGCTTGGCACGTGCGGTCTTTGCCTGATTGGTGTTGGGATAATCTTTTATGACTTGTTGTAAAAGCAGACGTGCGCTTGCCTTGTCGCCCAGGCTTAAAAATGAAAAGCCTTGCTTTAAAAGAGCATGAGGCACTTTATTGCTGTTGGGGAATTTTTTGGTCACATTGTCATATTCAAGAATGGCTTTTTCGTATTGCCTTTCATTAAAATAACATTCACCCATCCAGAACTGCGCGTTATCAGAATACTCTCCTGTGGGATAGGTGGCCAGAAAGCTTTGAAAGGCTTCCCTGGCTTTTGTGTAGTTGCCTTTTTTATACAGCTGATAAGCTGCTGCATACTGTGAAGCTTTGCTCTGCTTGTCGGAAGAAGTATCCTGCGGTAAAACGGAACCATCCATGCCACCGTATGAATCTTTCTTGCTGATTTCCAGAAAGTTTTCGATGAAATTGATTTTCTGCTCTAGCTGCTCCAGCCTTTTATGGTATGTGCTGTCTCCTCTCGCATCCGGGAAAGAACCCTTTTGCATCGCCTCGACATGTCCACGCAATTGCTGAACCTGCTCGCGCAACTCCGACATGTCTGCACTGGTGTTGGCCTGTCCTTTTCGCATCGTCTCGATAGCTTGTTTTTGTTCTTCCTGCATCATTCGCATGCGGATGTCCAAGGCGGCAATTTTATCCTCCACTTCCCGATTTACTTCCGTACGGACATTTTTCAAGTCAGAGGACGTAGCGCAGGATGTGAGCAACGCCACCATTACCGTGAATACAAGATACAAATAACGTTTCAAGGCTTTATCCTTTAACCCCCTCATACGGAATGAGTGTTCTTTATCCTTAAATTGCTTTGATATCATAACGTTCATTTCACACCTTGCCGGCATGCTGCAAGGTGGTTCATCAGCTCATTACTATTTTAAATGGAATTCCGCACGTCTGTTTTTAGCCCATGCCTCTTCTGTGCTTCGGGGATCCAGAGGATTTTCTTCGCCATAACTGATGGCCTGCATGCGCGATGCGCTGACGCCGAGGTTCATCAGATATCGCTTGGCTTCCTGAGCCCGTCTTTGTCCGAGAGCCATGTTATATTCGGCAGTGCCCCTTTCATCACAGTATCCCTCAATGACAATCTTTCCACTTTTGTGGCTAAAGATTGTAGCATTGTGTTTGAGTGTGTCGCGTGCGTCCGGACGAATGTTGGATTGATCGTAGTCGAAATAAATGTTTTGGGGAGTTAAAAGAGCCGCGTCTCTCGCTCTCATGGCAGCCTCCCGCTCCGCCTGTTCGCGTGCCCTCCGGGCGGCTTCGTCTTCTGTGGCTGCATCATCCCTTACCACGGCTGATTTATCCGCGCAACCACCGAATATGGTTAAACAAAATGCAAAAACAAGAAATATCCCAATCACTGCTAAATATTTTTTCATGATCCTCTCCTTTCAAGGTTTGAAAAAAGTAAATTTAATTTATTATTGTAAACATATCTTTCCGAATTTCGTCAATAAAAATAACAGGCATCTGAATTGAATACGAGATATTTTCAATAAGGCGACAAGCAAATCTGATTTTCAGCCTTCATTTCGAATTTCAGGATGAACATGGTGTTTCCTATACGGCAAAGATGAAAAAAATTCAACCCCCATAAAAAATCATTTTAATGAAGGAGACCAGGAAGGCATGACCAGATGGTTTGCACTCTCGAAGAGAACCCGTGTTTTCATGCCGTTGGCATTGATGATGCAAATACGGCTTCTGCCGCCCTGACGGGAACTGAAAACAATCTGTCTGCCGGATGGGGACCAGGACGGATATTCATTGTCTGCATTGTCAGAAGTCATCTGCATCACGCTACCGCCACCTTCATCAACGGTGAAGATTTGATATCTCCCGCCCGCAAGACCCTCATACGCAATTTTACCGCCGCGGGGAGACCAGGAAGGAGATGTATTGTATTTCCCGTGAAAGGTGATTCTTCTTTCACCGCTGCCGTCTGCATTCATGACAAAGATTTGCGGTGACCCGGAGCGATTCGATACAAATGCAATTTTTTGTCCGTCGGGCGACCAGGTCGGAGAAACGTCAATAGAATAGCTGTTCGTCAGGCGCTTGATCTGCATGGTGCTGATATCCAGGACATAAATATCTTCATTGCCGTCTTTGCTCAGCGTCAGCAGAAGTTTTTTACTGTCCGGCGAGAAGGATCCACATAGATTCAGGCCCTCGAACGAAGCAACGGTTCTTTCACTGCCGGTTTTCAAATTACGCAGATAAACCTGTGGCCGTCCGTTTTTGTATGATGTAAAGGCAAGATATTGACCGTCCGGCGACCAGCGGGGCGATGTAACAATGCTCTGATGACCTGTCAAGTTGTTCATGCCCGATGCATCGTAGTTCATCGAGTAAATATCAGAACCGGATTTTCTTTTAATGATAAAAGCAACTTTTGTATTAAAATCTCCCGCGTCGCCTGTCAACGCAATCAGGATATCGCGGGCAATGGCAAGCGCAAGGGGTTTTGTTTCGCCGCCCGGGTTTGCATATCTTTTATTAAAAAGCATTTCACCCCGTGCAACATCATACAGGCGGGCCTCTGCAAGCATGTCTTTTCCTTGAGTCAGGTCACCCCTCACCAGGAAATCCGCTCCGATGGCCGTCCATTCCTGAAAACGGATTTTTTCCGGGTACCCCGGTTCAACGCCTTCGAGGAAACTTCTTTTGTCCAGGATTTTAAAGAGCCCCGTCATATCGAGATAGTTTTTGATTTCATCGGTAATCGTGGAATGAAGGCCTGAAGATGTTGGTGTTGCCGGATTCTTATTTTGAAAATCACAAACCGCAATGGGGAATTGTTGAAAGCCCGGTGCGTCAATATCAATATACACTTTGGCCAGGGCGGTGCTGCAGGTGCCGCAGATCGCAAGGAAAACGAAAAGGATTAATATCTTAACAATATTTTTTTTGTCCATAAGTATTCATCATCCATCATTGAATTTGTTCAGCGAAAGTCCTCGGAGTGAAACCGGATGCCAAAATCGATGAAACCCTCGTTTATCCATCCGGCAAGCGGAGGGAAGGGGGCGGATTTCTTTACCGCGCGCATGGCGGATTCATCAAAATAAGCGTTGCCGGAACGTTTTTCAAAATCGATGTATTCCAGTGCTCCGCTCCGCGCTATTCTTACTTCAATAATGGTTTCTATGTTGTTTTTCGGCATCATCGTGGGCGGCAAGGTCCAGTTCTTTTTGATTCTGGCCCATACGAAGCGGCTATACTCGTCTATTTTTGACGCGTTGGCAGACGATGATGCCGCACCAATACGACCGCTTGCAGATCCGTAAGGAACACCCGGCGTCTCGCCTGTTCCGCTTCTGGCAAGTTCTTTTCGACGCAGGGCATCGATTTTTTTCTGAACATCCGCTTTAGAAAGCTCTTGTCGGCGGATCGCATCAATTTTCTTCTGAAGATCCGACTGTCTGATATCTTTACTTTTGTCTGTAATAATATCCTTAACCGTGTCTTTTAAGGACTCTTTTTTTTTAGTTATCGGGACGTCTGATGGGGATTCCAGTTTTCGCTTCAGAATGACGGGAGGTTCCGGAGCGGGAGGCTGAAAAATGTCTTTCGGCATGGATGATCCCCGCGGCGGCTGCAGAACTTCAGGGCCCACGAGCGCGACGGAATAGGGGGCACCGAAGGTCAGCTGCCTGGATGCTCCGGGCACGGTGATGATGATGGCGGCAATCGCAATCAGGTGAAGAAGAACGGAAGCGAAAAACATTTGGTAGGGACTGCCGGTATTACCGAATGAGCCTTTATGGAACAGCCGGGACGTCATTTCATGTCCTCAGGCGGTTCCGTGATCATTCCAAGTTTGTCGACGCCCGCTTTGCGTATTTCCGACATGACTTCAACCACAAAACCATAGGAAACATTTTTATCGGCTCGCAGGAAAATCTCGCGGTCAACCCGCTGTTCAAAAATGGCGGCAAGTTTTGTGTTGAGATCCTGCAGAGACATCCGGGTTTTATTTAGGAAAATTTCTTTGTTTTCGTTGATGCTCAGAATCAGTTTCTCTTCTGCGAGATCTACGGTTTTTGACTTGACGCGCGGCAGATTGACATCGATTCCCATGGAAAGCATCGGCGCCGTCACCATGAAAATGATGAGAAGAACGAGCATGACGTCAACAAGCGGAGTGACATTGATGTCCGCCATGGATTTATTTTCGGAATTTCTTCTGCGTGAATGCCGCATGATGCTTTATCCTGAGAAAGTTTATTTACTGATCAGATGGCGCTCGACGATGTTTAGGAATTCATCGGCAAAATTATCCATTTCCTGCACCATCGTTTTAGATTTGTTTAAGAAGTAATTGTAGAAAATAACAGCCGGGATTGCCGCGGCCAGGCCTGCCGCCGTTGCAATCAGTGCTTCCGAGATGCCGGGAGCCACAACAGCCAGCGTTGCCGAGCCACGTGCGCCAATGGCTTTGAAGGTTTCCATAATTCCCCAGACCGTACCGAATAACCCAATGAAGGGACTGGCAGAGCCTGTTGTCGCCAGAAATCCCAGCGAGCTTTCAAGTTTGGTCATTTCCGTGTTGGATGCCCGGTTCAGTGCTCTCTGTACATTATCAATGGATGAGAGACTGATTTCTTCAGGACGGGCTGTGTCTTTGGAAACTTTGTTTATTTTGCTTAATTCCGCGTAACCGACACGAAAGACTTCCGCCGTTGTTGAGTGAGGATATTTTTTGGCTGCCGGCACGACCTCTGAAAGTTTATTGCTGCGCTGATAGTCGGAATCAAACTCTTCGTTCTCTTTCCTGATTTTTCGATAATAACGGAATTTCAGAAAAATGATGGTCCAGGAAATGATAGAAAAGATGAGCAGGATCAGCAAAACAAATTTGACCATAAAACCGGCATCTGCAATCATGCCTAAAAGCGAACCGTGAAAATTTCCTCCAATATCTAAAGATCCAATATCTTTCACTTTGTTATCTCCGGAAATGTTTTGAAATTTGCGTGTAACCTAAAGGAAAATCCTATCGTTGTCAATACCTCTTTTCCCCGGTGTAAGAAGCAAATGATTTGTCCGGTTTTGTAGCACATAAACTGTCCGGTTGCTAAGTTACCTGGATGGAGGTGACGGATGAGACGGACGGAGATGCTACAGGAGATCCGGAAGATGCGATTTGAGGAGTTGTATGTTGGTTGGCAGGAAGGGAGATTAAGCCAGGAGGAAGCGGCGCGGGTATTGGGGGTGTGCAGCCGGACGTTTCGGCGTCAGATCTGCCGGTATGAGGAAGATGGGATGGAGGGGTTGAACGATCGGCGGTTGACCCAGGCTTCACATCGGAGGGCCCCGGTGGATGAAGTGATGAAGCTGACCGAGCGTTATCGGAAGAGCTATCGGGGCTGGAACGTGAAGCACTTTTATTCTTGGTATATCCGGGATGGCGGGAAGCGGAGTTATACGTGGGTGAAGAATACGCTTCAGCAACAGGGTGAAGTTCAAAAGGAGAAGAAAAAAGGTGTGCATCGTCGGCGGAGAGAAAGAAGTCCATTACCGGGCATGATGATCCATCAGGACGGCAGCACCCATGAATGGGTTTTGGGCAAGCAGTGGGATTTGATTGTGACCATGGATGATGCAACCAATGAACATTATAGTATGTTCTTTACGGATCAGGAGGGAACGGCCAGCAGTTTTCAGGGGGTGCAGGATGTCATCTTGAAAAAAGGTCTGTTCAGTTCAATCTATACAGACCGGGGCAGCCATTACTGGTTTACCCCGGAAGAAGGAGGCAGGGTCAGCAAGACCCGGTTAACCCAGTTCGGTCGGGCCATGCAGCAGTTGGGGATTATGATGATTCCCGCCTATTCCCCGGAAGCCAGAGGACGAAGTGAAAGGATGTTCAGAACGCATCAGGACCGATTAACCAGGGAACTGGCCCTGCATCACATTACGAGCATGGAAGAGGCCAATCGTTATATCAGAAAAATCTATCTGCCGGCTCACAACAGGGAGTTTAAGCAAAAATCCCCGGAGGAAGGTTCCGCTTTTATCCCCTGGGTGGGCGCTCATCTCGAGAACATCCTTTGCGAACATCATGAACGGACCGTTACCCCGGATAACTGTGTCAGCTTTGAGGGGATGACTCTCCAGATTCCACCGAACAAGTATCG
>Ga0208040_1003587_pt1 | contig 12472 bp, 12 predicted proteins | sample AD_UKC083_MetaG_FD_184431 | JGI IMG/M metagenome (GOLD analysis project Ga0208040, IMG submission 184431) | Active sludge microbial communities of municipal wastewater-treating anaerobic digesters from USA - AD_UKC083_MetaG (SPAdes) (version 2) | ecosystem: Engineered > Bioreactor > Anaerobic >... | reverse complement strand
CAAGTGCCGGTTCGGTGGTGGTCCTGGTAGATCCAAGGAATACGTCTAAGATGTGTTCCAGGTGTGGTACTCTCATTGAAAAGTCGCTGTCCGATAGAGTCCATAACTGCACTCAGTGCGGGCTGTCAATGGACCGGGATTGGAACGCAGCGATAAATATTCTCAGATTGGGATTGCAATCTGTCGGCACAGGAAGCCGTGGAAGCCCCGCTCTTTAGGGCGGGGAGCAGTCACCTCCGAGCATGTTTATGTCGGGAACAGCTTCCCTTGCGGTATGGCTTTCAGGATAATGGCCTTTGCGTGTGATGTGCTCACTCCCATATCAAGTTCGCTTTGGCTTTCGTTGAAGGGCGGCAGCTATTGCGTACGCATTGCAGATGCCAGGACCAAACTCATGAAAGACCGAAGGAATGAATAAATACATTAGAACGGACTGAATTATTGCGGATTGCCGGATTTCCACGTTGATGGCAATGAAAATGCGTTCGCTGCGGCGAATAAATGCGAGGGGACTGATTAGAGCTATGCTGCTGTATAATAGTGCCTTCGTTTATTGCTTTACATCACACTCGTGATTTGGTGCGTGGTCTGCCTGAGACGAAAGACCGCATACCAAAACTCCTATGACCTCGTCTACTCTTTAACCGATACAGTCTAGAATATAAACTGTTGCGGCGGCTCATTTTAATTTCGGTAGAACACTGCGTTTTCAGTATCCGGAAAGGACGTGCGATATTAGCCGCCCTTCAGCCTTGCGCAGGTGCTCGATGGTCGCAGACTTGCCAATCCCCAGCCTTTGCGCAAGCTGGTCAGCGTTGATCTGCCGGGGGTAATCATAGTAGCCGCTCTTTTTGGCCTCGATGAGGACGTCCCTCTGCCTCTGTGTGATGCAGGATAGGGCGTTATAGGATTGATAACCTGCCCTCTGGCAGCTGATGCTTTTAATTTCTCCTAAGAGCTTGACCTTCTCGAAGAACCTTTTGAGATTGGGCTGGTCGCCTATGACGCTGCAAACCATTTTGTCAGGGGTGACATAAGTGGGCAGATCCCAAACCAGCTCCAGGTCAAACTCCTTCATCATGGGCCTGTACTCATCCGACACCGCTCCCCTTACCAGGCATATGTAATCGTTCCCATTTACATTCAGCACTTCCAGTATCTCCGATCCCATGGGGAGGTGCAGGTCTTCCAGAGCGCATCCTTCCTTCAGACGGTACCTGCCTATTCCTATCTTGATGCCCCTGTCAAAATCGACGCGGAGCATCTGCAGTAGTTCCATGTATTCTATCATCTCAAAGAAATTCCCGTAGATTTCCTTAATGCCAATGTATGGGACAAACTCTACTGTCGCCTTTCTCATGGAGAGTCAATTCTCTCCCAGATATAAAAGCACCCCACATGAACGGCACAAGTTACTTATCTGCCAGAGATCGCGCTTCAATGACAATAATGAAGCGCAAGAGGATTTTTTTATGGATGAAAAGAGGAAGGACGTATTAAGGCAATCAATGTTTATTCGCTTTGGCATATCCGCTCTTGCGGCTGCCGCGCTGCTGTATTTTTTTGCTCGGGACTACTGGCAGGGGTGGTTATATTGGATCGTTCTCTTTGTGCCGATGTTTTTCGTGGTCCTCTATTTCTCAAATAGGGATCCGGATTTCCTGGAAAGGCGGACAAGATACAAGGAAAAAGAGCGTGAGCAAGCGTCAATTGTCGTTGCCGGAACTGTGATTATGCTTGTGGGGCTTGCCATTATCGGCCTCGACCGTTATTATTCTTGGTCGACTGTGCCGCCGATAGCGGTAATTGTGGCGAATGCGGTTTCTTTTATTGGATACAGCATAATATTTCTAACATTCAGGGAAAACGGCTATGCTTCGCATATAATTGAGGTAGAGAAGAGTCAGAAAGTGATCTCCAGCGGGCCATACGCGATAATCCGTCATCCAATGTATCTCGGCTATATATTGATGATGCTTTCGATGCCGGTTGCTCTAGGATCTTGGGTTGGCGTTCCGTTTTATTCGTTGCACATTCCGCTAATCATTGCGCGTATTTTAAATGAAGAGAAGGTCTTGTCAAGAGATTTGCCTGGATATGTTGAATATTGCGTAAGAACGCGGCACCGTCTGGTTCCGGGAATTTGGTGAAAGCCCTGCGGGCCGACTCTCTCATTTTGAGTCGCTTGCATCAGAAACAAGGCCATAGCGCGTTGGACCATCAGTATCCGGAAAGGATGTGCGATATTAGCCGCCCTTCAGCCTTGCGCAGGTGCTCTACGGTCGCAGACTTGCCGATCCCCAGCCTCTCTGCGAGTTGATCTGCGTTGATCCGCCTGGGGTAATCATAGTAGCCGCCCTTCTTGGCCTTGATGAGGATATCTCGTTGCCTGTTGGTAAGGCAGGATAAGACATCATAATGCTGATAGCTTGCCCTCTGGCAGCTGATGCTTTTAATTTCTCCCAAAAATCTTATCCTCTCGAAGAATTTCTTCAGGTTTGGCTGGTCGCCTATGACAGTGTAGACGAGCTTCTCGGAGGTGAAATAGGTGGGCAGATCCCAGATCAGTTCCAGGTCAAACTCTTTAAACATAAGCCTTAACTCATCTGGCACACCTCCCCTCATCAGACATATGGCCTCTTTCCCGTCAACCTTCAGGACATCCATTACTTCAATGCCTGGCGGATAGGGCAGGTCTTCCGGGGAGTATCCATCCCTCATAAGACACCTGACTATAGCCGTCTTGATGTCTCTATCAAAATCGAGGCGGACCATCTGTAAGAGTTCGGCGTATTCTATCTTCTCAAAATAATCATGCAGCAAATCCTTCAAAAAAGGTTGCGGGACTAACTCCACTGTCGCCTTTCTCATAAAGACTTGATTCTCTACCAGGTATAAAAAGTACCCCACATGAACGGCACAAGCTAATTATCCGCCAGGTAGATTCTATAACGGCCATGAAGTGCGCGTTCTTTATCCTCATGGCTTCAAGCCTTCTCCTTTTGCCAGCTTTAGGCCAGGAGGTCGTTGACCTCTACTCCGACCTCCAGTCCTGCGATGTGACCGTCGCTGGAACAGGAGCGGGCGATCTGCTCAAGCTAGAGCTCTTCTCCTCAGGGAAGGTATTGCAGTCCAGGACCCTAGCTCTGGACAGTCCGGGAACCTGGGTAGCGAGATGGGACAAAATGCCCTCGACGGAGGGATCCTACAGCGCCCGGGCGACGCTTTTCCGGAATGGATCTCTCCTATCAGAGAAGAGCATTGACTTTCACCATGGTGGGCGGGTTCCGGTGAAGTTCGATGTAAGGGACTATCAAGCAGACAGCAGCGGGGTTCATCTTCTGATCTATTCTCCGGACCTGGCGATAGTGGATATCTATCACATGCTCATTAAAGATGGAAAAGCCCTATATGTCGCTCGCGAAAGCCCCGTTTCCATATCAGACGGCATTCGCAATATCGATTTTGACTGGAAGCAGCTTCTTGTGAGGGGCGAGCAATACTCGGGTCGGGTTAAGATCGTGGAAAAGGAGACCGGTCAGACCCGAGCCTTCATGAGCTCCTTTCTGGCCCGGGAGGATGCGAGGATTACCGACACTTATGAGGACGAGACAGGTGCCAGCGCCACGATTCTGGGGAAATCCATGACTCCCTTTCACGGTTTCCTGAGGTTCCTCCTCTCGCAGGATGAAAGGTCCCTCGCTACTCTGGAGAAGAAGACCCCCGTTCTTCTCAAAGGAGATGACGAGACGATTGAAGTGTCCTGGAACAAGACCCTGAACCCCGGGATATACCAGCTGAAAATCCAGCTCTTGGGTACAGAAGGAGATCTGATAGACTTTACTGAGAGGGTGATCGAGGCAAAGGCCAGGACTAATCTGACCGCCGTCAAGACAGAAGCGCCCAAAGACTCATCCTCTAGCATGGTCTTAGGCCTGCTTGGCCTGGTCGCTTTTGCAGGGATCATTTATGTAATTCGCAGGAGGCGTTGATATGCTGGCCTTTTCCTCATTCGAGATCTTCGTGGCCATGAGACACATAACTTACCGCAAGCGCCAAGCAGCTCTGGCCATAGCAGCTGTTGGAATGGCGGTGGCCGTATCCCTCCTGATCATAGCAGTTCAAAACGGCTTCTCCGATTACATGCTGGATATAGTATTCAAGAGCCTCCCTCATATAATCATCAAGCCCACAGACGGAGAGAACTACCTCAACCTCTATCAGAATGTCATAGATGGCGTCTGGAGCCTGGAGGGGGTAGTAGGGGTCTCACCGGTACTGGCGGCCACCGCCACCTTCACCCACGAAGACAAGGTCGTGAATGCAGCAATGCTTGGCGTTCTGCCTTCACAGGCTGATAAGATCAGCAAAATGAGTGAGAGCATGGTGCAGGGAGATCTGAACTCCATCATTGGAGGAAAAAGGATCCTCTTGGGCAGATCTTTGGCAGAGAAGCTCGACATGAAGCTGGGAGATACGGTGCACGCTGACTTTCCCGATGCCAGGGACCTCAACCTCACAGTATCGGGGATCTTCGATACTGGTTATGCCTCCGTCGATGAGAAGACATCCTATGTATCCCTGGAGACTGCTCAGCAGTTTTTGAACGAAGGGAATGTGGTGACTCAAATCGATATCAAACTGAATGACATCGACCAGGCCCAAGCCGTGGCGGGGCAGATCTCTTCAGATAGGTACGAGGTCCAGGTTTGGCAGGAGTCCAATCCTGAAATCGTGGAAAGCCTGGCCTATGAGAAGGCCTCTAACATGATCACCCTGCTTTTGATCATGGTCATCGCCACCTTCGGAATAGCCAGCATCATGAATATGCTGGTCCTTGAAAAGACACGGGAGATAGGGATGCTGATGGCAGCAGGGGCTGACAGCTCTCATATCAGGAAGATCTTCCTCCTGGAGAGCGGCCTTCTCGGCCTCATGGGGGCCTTCCTTGGCTGCGCCATGAGCCTCGTTTTAGCCATCAGGCTTCGAAGCCTTCAGATCGAGATGCCCACCGGCGGCATGGTCGATCTGCCCGTAATCCTCTCCTATCAGGATATGGTCACGCTCTCATTAATCGCCCTGATTCTGAGCCTTGCGGCCGGGATCTATCCTGCACATGTCGCCTCGAAGCTTGATCCAGTGCAATCTCTGAGGGGATAGAGATGTTCGAGATCATCATTGCCTGGAGGCATATCACAGCCAGCCCCAGGATGGTGCTCTTCCCCGTCCTCGCTGTTGCCCTGGCTGTGATGGTTATAGCAGCTATGATGGGGCTCATGGAGAGTTACAGGGAGGAGATCGTCAGCAGCACGGTGGAGAACAGCCCCTACCTGACGGTTGAGCCGAAGGAGGGTGAAGACTATATCCACCTCTACAAGACGCTCTCAAGCGTGATCTGGGGCTATCCCGGGGTTGAGGCGGTCTCGCCCAGGCTTTTGGGGATGGCTGCGGCCAAGTACAGAGAACAGGTGAAAGGAGTCTCCATCATAGGCATCGACCCGCTGCTTGAAGATCCTCTCCTGGGTGTGCAAAGCGACCTGGTCTGGGGCGATTTCAATGATCTGGCTTTCAAGAAGCATTCGGCCATCGTTGGAGCCAAGCTGGCAAGTGATCTGAAGCTGAAGCCTGGGGATGGTTTTTACCTGATTCGCAAGGGAGTGTCTTTAAAGCTAACACCCGCAGGCTACATCCGGACTGGAACCGGAGCTGATGAGTCGCTAGTGTACCTTCCCCTGGAGACTGCTCAGAGGCTGATGGGAGAGGGAGATGTGGTCTCTGAGATTGGGGTTAGAACATCAGACCTCTATGAGGGCCCTGCCATTGCTTCCGGGTTGAGCCGGGACAGTTTCTATAAGGCCCAGAGCTGGCAGGATAAGAGCCGGAACCTCCTGAATCTCCTGGATACACAGAGGTTTTTCACTTACCTCTTTTACCTGCTCATATTCGTCATCTCTGGATTTGGCGTGGTCAACACCATGATTATGACCATCTCCCGCAGGACCAGAGAAATTGGCATCCTCATGGCCATCGGTGCCAACAGAGGATCTATAATCAAGATCTTTATGGCCGAGAGCCTGATCCTCGGTCCTCCATCAGCCGCACTGGGCTGCCTTTTGGCTTATGTCGCAGCCAAGCTGATCGAGGCATTTCCGATTGAGATCCCCGCGGAGGTCTATGCCGCTTCCAGGATGAGCATCCTCTTAAGCCCCGAGATCTTCGCCTATGCCGTAGCTTTTGCCATTATGGTGGATCTGGCAGCGGGACTGTATCCTGCCTATAAGGCATCTCGAATGGATCCGGTCGAGGCCATAGCCTCGGCTTGAATTTAGTATTAATTTATCAGGAGAATGATATCATGAACATAATCGTCGCTAAGAAGTTGAGAAAGGTCTTCGGAAACGGCGTGGAGTTGCTGGCTCTGGACGATGTCAACCTAACGATCCTGGAGGGGGAGTTCCTCTCCATAACCGGTCCCAGCGGCAGCGGCAAGTCCACTCTGCTGAACATGCTCGGGCTGCTGGATAAGCCATCGGGAGGCGAGATATGGCTGAAGGGCAGGGAAGTGTCGCAATCCAGTTCCCTGGAGAGATCCCAGCTTCGAAATAAGGAACTGGGATTCATCTTCCAGTATCACCATCTTTTGCCGGAGTTCACTGCGCTGGAGAACGTCATGATTCCTCAGCTCATTGCCGGGGCAGACAAAAAAGCAGCTCGCCATAGGAGCGAGGAGCTATTGCGGGAGATGGGACTCGTGGAACGGCTGAACCACAAACCAAGCGAGCTGTCGGGAGGCCAGAGCCAGAGAGTGGCTGTAGCCCGGGCCCTGGCTAACAGGCCGTCCATCGTGATCGGCGACGAGCCCACTGGGAACCTGGACACCAAGAGCTCGGAGATGGTCTATGAGCTGCTGAGAAAGCTGAACCGGGAGATAAAACAGACCTTCATCCTGGTGACACATGATATGAACATGGCTCAGAAAACCGATCGAATCCTCCGGCTGGTTGACGGGAGGATAGTGAGCGAGATGCGCAGAGAGAACGGCGGATTTGTAGAGTGCCTGTGAGGCTGCTTCGGGCCTTTCGAGGAGCGGGTCTATTTTCTCTTCAGGTGGAATATGTGGACGAGCTTTCTCTTCTCCTCCGGGAGGAGTGAATATGCTATTTTTTCCACCTCCTTTTGATCCTGCCCGCCGGCGATTATTATCCCTTCGATTATGGCAAACCAGCCTTCGTTAATGCCGATATCTTTAAGCTTCTTTCGATACTTTCTTGCCTGGACCCTGCCCATCTCCTCGCTGTATATGGGCAATAGCTCTGGTTTTTTACTGAGCAGCTCCTCAATCTCCTGCCAGTGAAAGTCTCTGCTCTCCTGGGACCGCAGAAATGCCCTCAGCCTCTCTGCATCGCTGGGGGCGGCATCCTTGGGTAAGAAAGGCAGCGAGGTTATAATTCCATAGCTCGCTTTAGCCTGGCGGAAGCTGTCGTTGATGCTGCTTTTCATCCCTGAGCCGAAAAATATATTGTAGCAGCTGAATGAGCCATCGAAGATGATCTTTCCTTTAAAGGGCAGAAGGGTGGCTTGGACGATTCTGGGCAGATTGCCGATCAGCTCCCACTGCATGGCCAGTCCCTTAACGCCGTAAGCCTTGGGTGAACGGCCTTCATTCATGAAGACTGCATGATCCTTGAGAAATCGGACGATGTAGAATCTGCCTTTCACGAAGTGTTGCCAGCTGGATATGATCTCCAGCTCTTCTGCTGAAAAGCCCTGAGGATTCTCCCGCACAAATGAATCGATCTGATCAGGCTTGGAGTAGAGCTTCTCTTTGAGCTTCTCAATGTCCTCCAGAGCCTCCCTGGAGAGATCCTCAGGACTCTGAAAGTCCTTCAGAATTTTATGTTTGTTATTTACATAAAGCAATAGTGGATGGTACAGCTTCAGGAATAGCTTTCTGTCATCATCTGGAAGGTTCATGGCAGATTCATAAAGCTACAAATATTTGGCTTTATGCTCCTCCGCGGATAACACCCATGCGCAGTGTCCCAACAAAATTACTCCGTATCCACGAACCGATCTCTCAGGCAATTCATTACATGAGGCAGGGTGGTATACTCCATTTCCTCCATGGGCAGCCGGTGCGGCTCGAAGGGGCCGTGCGCCCTCATGTAATCGGTGATCTCCAGACACCTCTGCCGGACGCGATCGAAGGCCACATCCTTGAATAGATCCACCGGCCCCACGAACTTCCCCTCAGCCATCTGGAATCCGGCGGCTATGACCCTGGGCGGGCCGTCGAACCTGGTGGGGTGAGCGGTATCAAATGAGCAGGGCATAAGTGGCCCGTTGTGGCTGCCCCGCATCCATCCGCTCACCAGATGCCCCAGGGCGAAGGGCTCGAGCACCTCGCCCAGCGCGGGCAGGCCGGACTGCGACCTCACTAAGGCCACGGGATCGTCCTTGCCCACATATTTGCCAGCGGTCTGGTAGAGCTTCTCAGTGCTGATCACCGCCACCGGCTCACTCTGGGGTATCTTGCTGCCGGGCTTGGCAAAGACTCTCTTGATCACATATCGGCTCTTGGCACCGATAAGCGCCAGCATATCGTACATCTCCTCCGGGCAGCTCATGAGGACCTTCTTGTGCTCTAGGATATCCCAGACCTCGAAGGAAAAGCCGTGGTGGAATGAGGGATCTATTATCAGCCCGGCGGTGTTGAAGGGATCGGCAAACATCTTGAAGATTGGGAGATTGAAGGCTCCGGGCTCGGTCTTATCCATCATAAAAGCGACGATGGGCTCCGCGGTGCGCTCGGTTATCTCCATCTCTGCCACCCCTGGTCCCATGCCCTTGATGTTTCCGGAGAAGGCGTCCGCCAGCAGGTCCTGGCCATAGCCATAGAGCTTTAGCTCCTTGGCCTTCTCTGTGGCCAATTCAAAGGTCTCCCAGGACAGGCCGTGGATGTCCCCGCAGTCGCAGCCCGTCCTATGGCTCATGAGCAGCTCCAGGTCGTCGCCGCAGGCCATAACCCTGTAGTCCACCAGACAGCCGGACTTTTTGGCCTCTTCCAGCTTCTCCTCCGCAGTCTTTATCAATTCGGGATGGACCGAGCAGTGGCCGGGATAGCCGCCCACATCGGCTTTTATCAAGCTTATAGTCATCTTTGTCATATCAATCCCATCTGACGCTCCCAGGAGAACGGCGTATTTATCACCATTATCTCTAATAGATACGATATATTATGGCCTTTATGGTCATAAATCTTTAGCCCTTCAGCATCTTTGGCATTTCCAGAGGCACATCCACAGGCTTGATGTATTGATCCAGCACTGGCCGGGTGCCCATAACCATGAGCTTCTCGAATAAAAAGGCGAATTTGCCTTCCAGCTCTTTGCAGATCTCATCGCGGACGTCAGTCGGCAGCTGCCACAGCTCAGGCTTGAAAGGTCCGAAGGCCTTCTTGCGGGTCTTATAGATGAACTGCTCTTCAGTGTCCTTTTCCTTCCATTCCCCCTTCATCTCCGCCCTTAAGTGGTCGTAGATTCTCGCCCGCAGCTGGTCCGGGAAGCTCCTGCTATCATAGATTATGTTCTGAAAGCCGGTAGCCAGGTGAATCTCAGCCGTTCCGGTAGCTGGAAAGCGATCAAAAGCCTCATCGGGCAGAGTTGAAGCCCCATGCTGAACCGCCCCTGAGAGGCCGTATTCGGCGCGGGCGGTCTCCGAGAGCTTCTCCAGCACCTCAAAATCGATCTTAACCTTAGCCACAGTGCCGTCGGCCAGGGGCACGCCGCCATGGGTCGTCCCGGTCTGCACGCTGATCTTGCTGATTCCCTTTAAAGCCGGGCCACGCTTTTTGAGTTCCTCCAGGTAGCCGTCCATGAAGGTCTGCAGCTCCTCGACTGTGCTGTTTTTGCCGCCAACCTCGCCGATCTCCCCACCCACGGAGACGGTTATGCCTTTTGGCTCAAGATCTCGAATCAGGGCGGTCAGCTCTGCCGCTAAGGTATAGTTCAATCTCTGCTGATCTTTGATGGTGGGCCAGGATAGGTCAACCAGGGTGGAGGTATCGATGTCGATATTGTAAAAGCCGGCCTGGATGGCTTCCCTGATCAGATCTTTGACCGACTGGGTCTCCTTTTCCTCGTCCGCGGCGAACTTTTTGGCGTTTATCTGAAAATGGTCGCCCTGCAAGAATACCGGGCCGCTCCATCCTGATTTAACCGCTGCCGCCAGCACATTGCAGGTGTACTCCTGCGGCCTTTGCTTTGTATAGCCTATCTCCGAACGGGCAATTTCAAAAATGACCGGACCAACATTGCCTTTCATTGCCGCCCGGAATACCGCCTGCGCCACGTGGTAAGTGATGCCCCGGATATTTATCGCTGGAACGGTAAACCCGCTGATCTCTTTTCTGCCCATGGCCTCATACAGGGATTGGATCGATGCAGGCAAAATTCCCATACTAGCAGCTCCCCGGCGAATTAGAAATGCCGCTGCTTCTTGAATAGCCGGGTCGGGGCTGAAGATGGCAGTATAGATCAAATCATCGATTAACTTTTCTTTAAAACTGGACTCATCCAGGACGCGAACATCGCCCTCTTGACAGGCGAGTATGGATTCGCATCCCCTTTTCAGCTGATCTTTATTCTGGTAAATCATTGCTGCATCTTCCCCCTAATGTGTTTATTATTATATGTCAATTATGACTCGCTTATTGCGACAGGAATTCTCTCGCCATTGTCACTTCCGCCCTCGAACCGATATAGATGGGCGAGCGCTGATTAACTGAATTCACTTTGAGGGAAAGTATATCGTCTTTCCCGTCAGTTGCCATGCCTCCTGCCTGCTCCACAATAAATGCCATGGGCTGAAGCTCAAACAGCAACCGCAGCTTTCCCTGTGGCGATTTCTTCAGCGCCGGATAAGTGAACAACCCTCCCCTCTTGATGATGACCTGATTGATATCGGGGACGAAACCTCCGCTGTAGCGCAGCTTGTAGCCATCTGCCTCCAGCTTATCGATATACCTATGATGGTTGTCCGTCCAGTCTTTGCGCAGACCGCCAGGGGAAAAGATGGATCCTCTCTCATTGAGCCTGATATTCTCCTCAGACAGGACATACTCTCCTTCGCGATCCAATACGAACTCATGCACGCCCTTTCCTGCAGAGTAGATCATGGTGATGAGCGGGCCGTAGGTGATATAAAGAGCGGCGACCATCGAATTTTTGCCGCAGTCGAATATTGAATTTCTGTGGATGCCGATGATCGTCCCGATGGCCAGATTGGTATCCACCAGGGAAGAGCCGTCCACTGGATCGGCGGTGACGATATACTGTTCTTGGCCCTGGCCGATGTTGACGATATCCTTCTGCTCCTCGGAGGCATACTCGCGGACGAATCCGGAGTTCCGCAGCATATTTTTCAATATGTCATCGGAGATGCGGTCCAGCGCCAATTGATCCTCGCCATAAACGTTTTTAAAGCCGGCCAGCTTGCGATTGGATTCGTGGATCTTTGCGGAGATATATTTGCCCACCACGGCTATCTGCCAGATGAGCCGCCGCAGTTCCACTTCGATGCCACTCATCCACATGTGTCGCCTCAGATCAACGATAAATCGAGTATGATTATTTATGCCGTCAACCATGTATTCTCCTCGATATTTTTTAGCAGTCTGCAAGTTTTTCTTCGATAATAAAGATGTTGCCCCACACTGAATAAATTGTATTATCGATTCTCTAATTGCCGTTTTTGATGAACGTGAATCGCAAATTCTCTGTATCTCATCTTTCCTCAGAGCATAATCCGGGCGCATAAGGGTCCCCGGTTCGGGATAGAGGACGCGCGCAAGATTTTGGGCGTTTACGACCGGCCCCTCGTCTGCACCATCGTCAAGCCCAGGGCGGGCTCAGACCCAGCGGGGACGCCTGCAATGGCAGAAGCTGCAGTGCGCGGCGGCCTGGACCAGGTCAAGGACGACGAGACACTCACCGATCAGAGCTTTTGCCCCCTTATTCCCAGGCTGGAGGCACTAACCTGCATACTGGAAGCTGCATGGGCAAGATGGCTGGCGAGATGGAGGGGAACGACCTGTGCCGCGACGCACTGCGAGAGGAATGGGCTAGCTATGAGAGGCTCTTCCCCGTGGCCTCGGGTGGGGTCTATCCAGCAAAGGTTCATGGAAACCTGGATGGCCATGGCATAGACTGCATCGTCCAGGCAGGGGGCGGCGTCCACGGCCATCCGGATGGTATCACCTGGAGCGCGGGCAATGGTGCAGGCGACAGAGGCCTGATTAAAGCATATTGACCTTATGGAATACGCAAAAGACCACAAAGAGCTGGAAGTTGCTCGGAAATTTTGGGGATGTTAGGCGATGAGGCAATGGCCCCTCCTCTCTTCAAACCAAAACCGAAGAGTTTATATTGGTAGATGAGGATGCAAAAGAGCGTTTATCACGAGCCAAAAGTGA
>Ga0208040_1003580_pt1 | contig 12486 bp, 9 predicted proteins | sample AD_UKC083_MetaG_FD_184431 | JGI IMG/M metagenome (GOLD analysis project Ga0208040, IMG submission 184431) | Active sludge microbial communities of municipal wastewater-treating anaerobic digesters from USA - AD_UKC083_MetaG (SPAdes) (version 2) | ecosystem: Engineered > Bioreactor > Anaerobic >... | reverse complement strand
CAGAATGTAGCGGATGTTGTCGGCGGAGTTTGGGATATTCAAGCTCAGGAAAACACCTGGATTGCCCGGTCCATTGCTTCTGCCGCCGCGCACCCGCTGGCAGTGGGGGATGCGCAGTACCGCTACAGCAAACAAGCCGGCTATGTGGATACCGTTCCCTTCGGCGCCTTCAGACGCGAATTGGTACAGCGGGTGGGGCTTTATGACGAATCCCTGCTTAGCAATGAGGACTACGAGTTCAACACGCGCGTGCGACAAGCTGGCGGCAAAATCTGGTTAGACCCGCAAATCCGCTGCGTGTACTTTGCCCGCCGAAACCTGAAGGAATTGGCAAGCCAGTATTGGCGCTACGGCTATTGGAAGGCGCAAATGCTTAAGCGCTACCCGGGCTCACTGCGGCTTCGGCAAGCGCTCCCCCCGCTATTTGTGTTGGGAATGGCCGTGCTGTTGACTGCGGGACTGTTCTGGCAGCCATTTCTATTGATGTTTGTCGGCGCGGCTGTTCTTTATACGGCAGCGCTGGCCGCGGCGGGAATCCAGCTCGCGGCGCAAAAAAAGGATGCCGTGTTGGCTTTCGGTTTTCCCTTAGCTGCCGCAACCATGCACTTTTGTTGGGGGGCTGGTCTGCTGGCTGGGCTGGTTTCCAAATCCGCGCGTTCAAACGGCAGGAGCAAGGTATGATGCAGGAAAAAAACACCCCCCCACGTTTGCGTTTACAACCTTCTGAGCACAGGTCCATCCTTATATTGGGAGATATCGCGGCAGCAGTGCTCGCGTTGTTCATTGCGCTGTACTTGTGGTCCACCGGCGATGCCTGGATGAACTTTTCGATGGAATTCCTACGGACGCGCCCGGATACCTGGTTTTATTTTCTGCCTGTAATTTGGATTGCCCTGATGGTGGATAACTACGACCTGAACAAGGCAGGCAATCTAAAACTCACCCTCAAGGGGATTGGCCTGGCAATCATCGTTGCCTCAATGCTCTACCTGATCGTCTACTTTGCCATGCCTCCGCAGACGCTGCCGCGGCGGGGCGTTCTGTTTTTCATTGTGCTTGTCTCGATTCTGACCCTCATCTGGCGCGTGATTTACGTCAGAATCTTTTCGGCTGCCACAAAATCCCGCCGGCTTTTGGTGATTGGCGCCGGCAAGGCTGGCAGCACTTTGGTGAATATAATCGCGGACCAGGTGCAGCCGCCCTACAATTTGCTGGGCTTAATCGATGATGACCCGGAGAAACTTGGCGCGCAAATCCGCGATTATAAGATTCTGGGTGACCACACGCAGTTGTTAACCTTGGTTAAGGACTTAGGCGTTACCGATTTAATCCTGGCGATCTCGGGGCAAATGAATCACGGCATGTTCCAAAACCTGCTGACCGCGCAGGAAAAAGGACTGCAAATTTCCACCATGGCGGAAGTGTACGAAGAACTGCTGGGACGTGTGCCCATTGACCTGTTGGATTCTGAATGGGTCGTACGCTCTTTTGTGGACCGGGCGCCTATTGGCGGCATTTATCGTATGTTCAAGCGCTTCTTGGATCTAATCCTCACGTTGATCGCGCTGGTGTTCTTGATAGCGCTTTTTCCAATTATTGCGATTTTAATCCTGATTGATTCCGGCCGACCGGTGATGTACAGCCAGGAACGGCTTGGACGCGGCGGTGAACCTTACAATATTTACAAATTCCGCACCATGAAGAACAACGCGGATATGGAAAAAGAAGCCCTGGTGACTTCTTTGCATGATGTCCGCATCACGCGCCTTGGAAAATTTCTGCGCAAGGTGCACCTGGATGAACTTCCGCAAGTGATTAATGTGCTTAAAGGCGAAATGAGCTGGGTCGGTCCAAGATCTGAACGCAGCGAACTGGTGGCTGTGTTTCAGAGGGAAGTTCCTTTTTACCGCGCCCGGATGCTGGTGAAACCCGGCGTGACCGGATGGGCGCAAATTCACCAGCAATACGCGGAAACCATCGCGGAAACCGCGATAAAACTGGAATACGACCTGTATTACATCGAACACGCCAACTTGCTGATGGATATCACCATCATCCTGCGCACATTTGGTTCGGTCCTTGGGTTTAAGGGGCGCTAAAACCTGATGCGACACGCATACCTGGAAGACGCTGATTGGGATGAGTTTTTGGAACGCTTTCCACAGGCGCATTTGCTGCAAACAGCGGGATGGGCGGAGTTTAAGGCGGATTTTGGCTGGACCTCGGCACGAGTGCGTTCCGAGAACGCTTGCGCTCAAATCCTGTTCAAAGCACTGCCGTTAGGCTTGACCATCGCTTATCTGCCTAAAGGGCCGGTCGGCGCGAACTGGAATGAAATTGTGCCGCAGATTGATACGCTTTGCAGAGCCCGCAATGCTGTGTTCCTGCAAGTAGAACCGGACCTGTTTGAACCTTTGCCAGCGGTGTTCCTCGAGAGCTCATTCGCGGGATTCAGGCAGGAGGAGCACACCATTCAACCGCGGCGCACCATCTTGATTGACCTTAGCCCGGACGAGGAGCAGCTGCTGGCTGCAATGAAACAAAAGACGCGCTACAACGTTCGTCTGGCCGAAAAGAAAGGCGTGCGGGTGAGCCTCAGCGCTGATTTGCGCGGCTTTTACCGCATGATGCAGACTACCGCGAAGCGGGATGGCTTTGCGCTGCACGATTTTTCTTACTATCAGCGTGTTTTTCAGATATTTGAACCGCGCGGAAAATGCGCGCTGCTTGAAGCCAGTCTGGATAATCAAGCCCTGGCTTACCTCATGGTCTTCGTGCACCGGGAGCGCGCCTGGTATTTTTATGGCGCCTCGGACGATGAGAGCCGCAACCTGATGCCCACCTATCTGCTGCAATGGGAAGCCATGCGCTGGGCCAAAGCCCACGGGGCGGCTGTGTACGATTTGTGGGGCATCCCGGATGAGGATGAGGAAACATTGGAAAGGGACTTCACCAGCCGTTCGGACGGGCTGTGGGGCGTGTACCGCTTCAAACGCGGTTTTGGAGGACGGGTGGCCCGCTCCGCGCCAGCGCTCATCAAAGTGTATCGCCCACTTATCTATAAAGCGTATCAAATCTACCGCGCGCAAAAACAGGCAGGCTTGGATGCGGCTTCTTGAGCTGATTTCCGCGCGGGACTGGAACAATATCCTCCTGCAGCTCCCCGCGCCGCACTTGCTGCAGACCCATGAATGGGGACAAAACAAAATCCAGAACGGCTGGACGCCGCTGCATTACGTCTGGGAGGAAAATGGCGTGATTGCCGCGGCCGCGTTGATTCTCAGCCGACGGGTTGGACTGGGACTGCCTGGGCTGAGCCTGGAAGTGCTTTACTGCCCTAAAGGCCCCAGCCTGGACTGGCAAAACCGTGCGCTTGCGGAACGCTTGCTGGACGACCTGCAAACATTGGCCGCGAAAAGGCGGGCTGCCTTCATCAAGATTGACCCGGACATCGAAATCGGCAGGGGTGTACCCGACCGAGAGGACGTGCTGGAGAACCCGACTGGGCAAGCTTTTCAGCAGGACCTGGAGCGGCGCGGATGGGTTTTTTCCGATGACCAGATTCAATTCCGAAACACAGTCATGATTGACCTTGCGCGCAGCGAGGATGAAATCCTGGCAGCCATGAAACAAAAGACGCGCTACAACATCCGCCTGGCGGAACGTAAAGGCGTGGTGGTGCGCGCCGGGCAGGAAAGTGACCTGCCATCGCTTTACGCGATGTACGCCGCGACAGCCGTGCGCGACGATTTTGTAATCCGTCATGAGGGCTATTACCTGAAGCTGTGGGGCGATTTTATGCGCGCCGGCATGGCGTTACCACTGATTGCAGAAGTGGACGGACAGCTGCTGGCTGCCTTGATTTTGTTCCACTTCGCGGGGGTTTCCCGCTACATGTTTGGGATGTCCCTTGAAAAAGGGCGCGAGTTGATGCCCAATTACCTGCTGCAGTGGGAAGCTATCCGGGCTTCCAAAGCCTTGGGCTGCCGGGAATATGACATGTGGGGCGCGCCGGATGTGTTTGACGAAAGCGACTCGCTGTGGGGTGTCTACCGTTTTAAGGAAGGCTTTAACGGCGTTACCTTGCGCCACCTGGGCGCGTGGGATTATACCAGCCGCCCTATTCTGTACCGGCTTTATACGCGCGTGTTACCCAAGCTTCTGAACCTGATGCGTGCCCGCGGGAAGGCCGAAAACAGAAAAAGGATTGCTCTATGATCGACCGTATCCCGTTGGCGCATCTCCCGACCCCGATTCAAGCTCTGCCAGGGCTTACCAAACTTCTGGGAGGTCCGCGGCTGTTCATCAAGCGTGACGACCTGACCGGCCTTGGGCTGGGCGGGAACAAGACGCGCAAACTTGAGTTTCTGGCGGCCGACGCGCTGGCACAAGAAGCCCGCATGCTCATCAGCACGGGCGCGCCGCAATCTAACCACTGCCGGCAGGTGGCAGCCGCTGCCGCCCAGCTTGGTCTGGGATGCTTGTTGGTGTTGGCGGGGGAGGACCCAGGCACGCGCCAGGGAAATCTGCTGCTGGACGCGCTAAGCGGCGCGAAAATCGTTTTCGTCCCCAAAGGGCAGCGGGACGCCGCGCTGCGGGATGAGTTTGAGCGAGCCCAGACGCAGGGGCAGGCGCCCTACCTGATTCCGTACGGAGGTTCTAACGCGCTTGGCGCGCAGGGTTACGCGCTGGCCATGCGCGAGCTCAATGAGCAGGCGCTTAAGCCGGATTGGTTAGTATTTGCCAGTTCCTCTGGGGGAACGCAAGCCGGACTGGTCTTAGGAGCAAGAGAAACTGGTTTTACCGGCAAGATTCTTGGGATCAGCGTGGATGAGAGCGCGCCAACCTTGCAAGCGCGCGTGGCGACTTTGGTCGCTCAAGCCTCTGCCTTGAGCGGCAGCAATTTTTCAGTCGCGCCGGAAGAAATATTGGTCAATGATTCGTATTGCAGCGCTGGTTACGGCATGCTGCAGCCAATGGAAATTGAGGCGCTCAAGAGCTTTGCCCGCGCGGACGGCATTCTTTTGGACCCTGTTTACACCGGTAGGGCTGCTGCGGGCTTGATAGACCTGATTCGCAAGGGCCTTTTCGGCAAGGATGAAACGGTGCTTTTCTGGCACACAGGCGGCACGCCCGCACTGTTCGCGGAGCCCTACGCCCGTCTGCTCAGTGCTTGATGCCGCGAATATCTGTGTGGTGGTCCTTCTGATACCCTGAAGGGTGCAGGTTGCTGCGAGCAATCCCGCAGTGGTTTTTTAATTGCACATTGTTACCATAGTGGCTGGAGACAGCGATATTAATAGCACAGACAGATCCTTTGCTGCCTCAGGATGACAATAAAGGTTCGTCATTGCGAACCGTTTTGCCCTAATGCGCAAACCTACCAAGAGCCTCACCCCAGGCAAAACGGTGTGGCAATCTGCCTGTCTGCTCTCACGCTGTCCCGCGCCGCCCTCTTCAAGATTTGGAACCTCTGAAGCGGCACCCCCGCGCATTCGCGTGATACTGCTATAATCCACACAGGCTGGAAATTATGTCAATGGATATCCGCTCGACTGTGCTTACGTTGGGGATTCTGACCGCGATCCTCGCCATTTGGCTGGCAATCAGCGCTGCTAAGCATTATCAGCGCGGCAAGCGTATCCCATTTTTCTTTAAACGCCGCAAGCTTTTTGAGCAGGCAGCCAGTATGGTCCTTGGCGCGCTGCTGTTGGCGTTTCTTGCCTTTGCCAGTTTTCGCTGGGGGGAAGGGCTGGCTTACCGCTACTTTCCGCCCACGCTGACGCCGTCGCTCACGCCGACCATCACCCTTACGCCCACCATCACGCTCACCCCCAGCATCACACCCACCCCAACCATCACTAACACCCCCTCAATCACAAACACGCCCGCGATCCCAAAAGACGTTGCCGAGAAGTTTGAATCTATTGTCACCCCCGATGCCAACTCCGTGTTCAGCCCGATTATTTTCGCGGAAAAAGTGGATGATAACTACCAACCTGTCAACCCGGCCGCGAGTTTTGAAAACCCATTGACTGTAATCTACGGCACCTACAGCTACAATTTTATGCTGGATGGCGTACAGTGGACCGAAATGTGGTACCGCGGAACGAGCCTGCTCAAGCTGGAAACCGGACGCTGGGAGGGCGGTTCGGGCGGGTACGCCCTGACAAGCCTGAGTTTACCCGCCGAGGAATGGCTGCCCGGAGATTATCAGGTGCAATTTTTCCTGGGTGACCGCTGGCTCATGTCGGGCTACTTCAGCGTCAGCGGGAACCCGCCCACCCCCACGCTCACGCCCAGCCCTACCTTTACGCGCACTCCCACCAATACACCAACTGAGACGCTCACACCTGTCCCAACGCGTACGCCTGTTCCGAGCAATACGCCGCGCCCTTCCGCCACGCCCAGGCCTTGATCGGACTCAAAAAAAGCTCCCCCAGCACGACCGGAGGAGCTTGTTTCATGGGCTTTGTAAGAGCTGATTGGAGTATTAAATGTAACGCCAGTCCGTTTGCTCCTGCGGGAGCGCGACAGCAATTTCCGCTGCCACCTTGGCATTGTTGCGCAGCAGCGCCAAATTCGCGCGCAGGCTCTCCCCACCCGAAAGTTCGCTGATTTTGGTAAGCAGATAAGGCGTGACCGCGCTGCCGCGCACGCCTTCAGCTTCCGCCTGGGCAAGCGCGCCGGCGATGACTTCCTCAATTTGCTCGCGCGGCAGGGCGCTTTCGGCCGGAGGGGGAACCACGACTAACACGCTGGTTCGGAAACCCAGCTTCCAGTGGGTATTGGCAATATCCGCGACTTCCTGGGGGCTGTCCGCGCGCAGAGGGGTCTTCAGGCCGCTTTCAATAGAGTAAAACGCGGGAAAATCATGGGTCTGATAACCAATTACTGGCACGCCGGCTGTTTCAAGCACCTCCAGCGTGGCTGGCAGGTCCAGGATGGCTTTTGCGCCTGAACACACCACGACAACCTGTGAACGGGAGAGCTGCAGCAGGTCGGTGGAGATATCATGCCCGCCGCCGCGGTGCACGCCGCCTATGCCTCCGGTTGCGAACACCTTGATTTCAGCGCGTTCCGCCGCATATAGGGTGGAGGCCACGGTTGTACCCGCTGAACCGCCGTGCGTAAGCGCTCCGCTGAGGTCCCACAGGCTGCATTTGCGGGCGTCTCGGGCTCCTGCCAGCGTTTCCAGCTGAGAAGATGTGAGGCCGACGCGCAGCTGACCCTCCTGAACGGCAATTGTGGCGGGATAAGCGCCGTTATCGCGCACTGTTTGTTCCAAAGCGCGGGCGATGTTCAGGTTTTCGGGCCAGGGCACGCCGTGCGTGATTAATGCCGATTCAAGCGCGACGAGCTGACGACCATTGCGCTTCGCGCGTTCCACGTCATTTGAGATTACGAAGTCGCTTTTTACAGCAGACCTGAATAATGAGAAGATGCTCTTTTTGTTTTCCATAGGCCTAATTGTACTTGCTTTTGTTGTAGTAGACGTAAAGAGCACGAGACTAACCGCTGGATTGATGACTGAATCAGGAATGGAAACGGAGAGATAGCGGGTACAATAAACGCACAAAACTGACAGGACTTGTAATGGAAAATTCCACGCATCAATCGGCTTACAAACGCTGGCTCGTCTCACCGTTGATTCCACCTCATATCAATAGCGAACTGGAGGAATTCCCCAGTTTGCTCCGGCAGCTGATGTATAACCGCGGCATCAGCGATTACAAGTCCGCGCGCGCGTTTGTGGACTGCGCGCCAGGCGCGGAGACGAACCCTTTTCTGATGAAAGACATGGACGCGGCGGTAGAAATTTTGCGCCTGGCGCTGCACGATAAAACACCCATCGCCATCTACGGCGATTATGACGTGGATGGGGTGACCTCCAGCGCGCTGCTGTATGAATTTCTTGTGAAGCTGGGCAGCACACCGCGCGTGTACATCCCCAGCCGTTTTGATGAGGGCTACGGCCTGAACCTGGACGCTGTGGAGCAGCTGCATCGCGAAGGTATTGGCTTGTTGATTACTGTGGATTGCGGCATTCGCTCCATTCACGAAATCGCGCTGGCAAAAAATCTGGGTATGCGCGTTATTCTGAGCGACCATCATCAACCCGGGTCAGAGCTGCCTCCGGCGGATGCCGTGCTCAATACCCGCCAGGCAGGCGACCCTTATCCCTACAAGCATCTGGCGGGTGTTGGGTTGGCTTATAAACTCGCCGACGCTTACCTACAAACCTACCCGCATCAGGGGTTGGACGCGCGCGACTGGTTGGACCTGGTGGCTCTGGGTACGGTAGCAGACCTGGCGCCGATCAACGCGGAAAACCGGGCGCTGGTACGGGCTGGGCTGGACCAGATGCGCGCGACCGAACGCCAGGGTTTGTACTCCCTCGCGCAAGTTTCTGGCATCAAGCTGGAGAGTATCAATTCCGGAAACATCGGTTTTGGCTTAGGTCCGCGCCTGAACGCGGCGGGCAGGCTGGATTCTGCTATGGCTGCTTTTGAGCTCCTGACTTCCACGGACGTCTTCAGCGCGGGCATGTTAGCCCAACAGTTGGACGCTCAGAACGCGCAGCGCAAAGACCTGACTTTCCGCATTCAGGAACAGGCCATCCAGAGCGCGCTTCAGGCGGATACCGAAAATCCAATCATTTTTGCCGCTTCGCCGGATTTTAATGAAGGCGTGGTGGGCTTGGCAGCCTCGCGCGTTGCGGAGCAGCTTTACCGCCCGGCAATCATCGGCTCGGTGAATGAAACCAGCATCGTGGCATCCTGCCGATCCATACCGGAATTCAATATCACCAGCGCGCTGGACGCATGCGCGGACTTGCTGGTGCGCCATGGTGGGCATTCCATGGCGGCAGGGCTCACCGTCAGCCTGGAAAACGCCCCGGCACTGCTGGAGCGACTGAACGCGATTGCCCGGGAGACACTTCGGGGCGTGGAGCTGGTGCCTGTGCTCGGAATTGATCGGGAAATACGGCTGGAACATCTGCGCGATGAATTCATTCCGCAAGTGTTTGAAGCGATGGAGAAATTGGAACCGACCGGACGCGAGAACCCCGAAGCGCTCTTCTGCAGCCGGGGATGCCGCGTGGGGTCCGCCAGGGTGGTTGGCGATGGACAGCACCTCAAGTTGAGCCTGCAGGCCGGCAAGCATTACTTCGACGCGATTGCCTTCAAGCAGGGTTACTGGCTGAACCAGCTGCCAGAGCGCATTGATATTGCCTATGTGTTTGAGTTAAACAGTTACATGGGCAGGAATACACTCCAGCTTAATATCAAAGATATCCACCCATCGCAGGAGTGATACAAGTTTTGACTATTGGGGCGTAATCGCGAAGTTAAGGCTGTAATCTTCGCTGCGGCCATCCGCGAAACGCGCCTGGGAGGACGCGCTCAGGCGCAGCGTACCCCCCACAGCCCGCGCGTTCGCCAGGATATCGCGCAAGTCTTCCAGCGCCCTGGCAAGCTCTAAGCCCTGCTCGACCCCAAAACGATAAGTAAAGAAACCCGGATTGTGTTCAAGATATTCAAGAACCGCGTTGAGCGCCGCTGTAAAATCCGCGCTGGATACGTTAGCGGGCGGGTTTATCCACACGCCGACCGGCAGTTGCAGATTGCGGTGCAGCGCGTCCAGCAGAACCGGCGAGAAGAGCAGCCGCGCGAAGACTTGCCCGCGCTTGTCAGCAAGTAAGGGCTGAGAGCTTTCGGAGCTTTGGTAATCCGGCTGCAGCGAGAAGCGGTAGTTAAGCTCCTCTGGCTGGCCTGCCAACTCCGAGCTGGGCACGAGCGCGGTAATGCGCGCGAGAACCAGGCTGGCATACTCCTGCAAGGCCTGCCGCCGGTCAACGCCTTCAGGGAGCGCGGCGGGGGGGATAAGCTGGCCAACATGCATTTCCAGGTGGGGTCGCCTGAACTTTAGCGCGCTGCCCAAAGCTCCGCGCATGCCGCCAAAGCCAATCGGGAGTACCGGCGCGTTAGCGCGTTGGCTGATGAGTGCCACCCCAAGCTGCGCGTCCATATGGGCGGGGTCCCATATGCCGCCTTCGGGGAAAATCCCCAGCACGCCGCCCTGCCGCAGAACGTCCACCGATTTCTTAATCGCGTCACGGTCCAGGTTGCCGCGGTTGACCGGAATCAGTCCGTAGGCATCCACAATGCGGGCGTAAGTGGGGTCGATGGGGATATCGCCGGTGCCCAGAAATTCCACCTGGCGCGGGGAGAGCGCTGCCATCAACACCGCTTCCATCACGCCCACGTGGTTGCCTGCCAATATCACCGGACCGCTGCGTGGGAAGTTCTCCATCCCGCGGACTTTCAGGCGGGTGAGCAGCGCGATGAGCAGCCTGGCGCCGCCGCGCAAAAGCGCGCGCGCGATTCTGCGGCGGGGGTATCGAAGTGATTCTGTGGAGTCAGTTCTCATCGTCATGGGCTTGCTTCTGATTAAATTTTACCTGAATGTGGCAGCTTATTACACAGTTTTGGTGAAGACGCGGTCGTGAAAGTTCGGAAAACAATCAGAGGGCAGCGGCCGGCTCCTGAAGCTGGTGCTTGGCCTTCTGATGAGCGAACGTGAAATAAAAGGACGCGCGCAAGACCCGCGTCCTTTAGCCACAAAGCAATTAGGCTTACTTCATCGTGATAGGCAGGGCGATGCTGTATTTATAGAGAGGCTCCCAGACATCCGTCTCGCCGTTCATGATGCTCTGCGCGACGGCCGCTACCTGGTCCTGCACATCCTGCGGGATAGATGCCGCGGCGTCGTGATACGGCGCAAGCCCTACGCCCTCATTTGCCAGGTCGTTGACCATGGTGCCGGATGTAAAAGTGGCATCCACAATATCCTCAATGGTGTGGTAAACCGCCATATCCACCCGTTTCATCGCGCTGGTGAGCAGGAATTCGTGCCCATCCATTCCGCCGCCGCCAAAAAAGGTGTAGTAGACGTCCACATCCACGCCAATCGCCCATTTGCCAGCCTGGGCAGTCGTGATGTTTACCCCAAGCCCGGTAGGACCAGCAACCGCGAAAATAACATCCGCGCCGCGCGCCATCTGGTCTTCCGCCATCTGTGCTCCGAGATCAGGGTTTAGGAAGTCATAGGAATATTCCAACAAAACCTGCACGGATGGGTTTGCCCACTGGGCGCCATATTGATATGGGAACATAAAATTGTCCACAGGAGGGATGGGAAATCCGCCGATGGCCCCAATGACGTTGCTGGTGCTCATCAAGCCTGCCAGGGTGCCAGCCAGATAACCAACTTCTGCCTCGTTGAATTTGATGCCGCGCAGATTATCCGGGTAAGTATCCCAACTGGCGTCCACAATGGCAAAATTTACCTCCGGGTTTGCGATTGCAGCCGCGAGCGTTGCATCCGTCATAGAATACCCTACGGTGATACAAAGGATATTCCCGCCAGCAACACATGCAGCAAGCTGTGTCGCGTAATCGTCTTCAGGGCTGGTAGGATAGATCGTCCCGACCACGCCAAAATCGGTTTCCGCCTGCGCGAGACCCGCGGCGGCCATTTCGTTAAAAGAGTTGTCGTCGATACCGCCGGTATCCGGTATCAGACCAATGTAGACAATCGGCTTTGGAGGGGATGCCTGGCCTGCTTGGGGCAGCGCGAACAAGAGGATAAGGAGAATAGCTGTAACCCCCAGAATAAGGTTGCGAAGCGTGTTTTTGGGCGTTCTTTCCCGGTGAGACATAATTGGACTCCTTAGTGTTTGGTGGACATTAAGCGGCATCTTCCTGTCAATTTTTCGGATGCTGGATGTAAAAGAGCTTGTTAACTATTGAGAAAGGCGTGTGTGTAGGTAAATAAACAAACTAGTGGACAAAATCAAGTATACAGCGATTATATTGAATATGATAATTATTTAAAGGTTTTCAGGGGATTAAAAAGAAAGTGCCCCCACAGGAATTCGAATCCTGGTTTTGGCATACGCCCTGCGGGCTAAGGGCCGCGACAATGGTCAGGATAATCTTTTTTGGGTTTGCTGGATTAAAAAGAAAGTGCCCCCACAGGAATTCGAATCCTGGTTTTGGCCTTGAGAGGGCCGCGTCCTGGGCCACTAGACGATGGGGGCATGAAAAAAGTATTGCTTTGTTAATCCGCTGCTGCCGAGTTTCTGGTTTCGGCATACGCCCCTTGGGCTAAGGGCACGAGCCTTGTGCCGCTAAACGCTGGGGGCGGTTCAGGGAATAAATAATATCATAGGGTAAAACGCGAGTCAATGATTCAAGCCCGCCTAGCCCGCCTATTCGTACCGTAAAATAAGCATCGGCGTTTTCAGGCTAAGCCTCGGGCAGAACGCCTCGTTCAGAAACAGGCCGAATTTTAAAAAAAAATTCTGGTTTGGCTTCTGCCGCGATTTACCTTTGTCCAACGCTTCAGAGGCAATCGCCCCGCAAACCACCTATAATCAAACAAAAATGGAGTGGAAAGCATGCAATATCGTCATCTTGG
>Ga0208040_1003570_pt1 | contig 12511 bp, 10 predicted proteins | sample AD_UKC083_MetaG_FD_184431 | JGI IMG/M metagenome (GOLD analysis project Ga0208040, IMG submission 184431) | Active sludge microbial communities of municipal wastewater-treating anaerobic digesters from USA - AD_UKC083_MetaG (SPAdes) (version 2) | ecosystem: Engineered > Bioreactor > Anaerobic >... | reverse complement strand
CCAGTTGCAATCCGGATCGGGCTGCGGCAGATCGTCAACCCACACATCCAGCATATCCTCTTCCAGGCTCAGAATGCGCCCGCCGCTTTTGTAGGACAGGGGTTCTCCATCAAAAGTCACCCTCAGCAGCAGCCCATACTCTCCCCCGTCCGGCACCTTCAGCGCCCGCGCGCGGTATTCCAGCAGCCCGCCCGGATAGAGGGTGTAGAGCAGGGCAAATTCCAGCCCGGGCTTGTCCTGGCTGCGATAGCTCAGTTCCAGTTGCCTTCCCTCCCCTCTTCGGGTCAGGCGCGCGTCCCAGGGGGTAAGGTTTTCAAACTCCTCGCTGTAGGGCATGCCCGCCTGGGGTGGCATCGTGTAAAAGCTGGGGGCATTGTCTCCCCCGAACCAGCCCCGGTTGACCTGCCACCATGTTTCAAAGCGAAGCTCATACAGCCCGCTTAACAGATAGTAGCCCGTGGGAAGGATGGCGGCCGCGGAGGAACCGCAGACCTTTTGGCAACTGCTGGCCTGCTTTTCAAATTCCACTCCGACGGAACCTTCCACAGATGCCTTCACCTTGATGGCAGGAGCATACACGAGGGCGGCATCCACCGTGAAATCAAGCGGCAGCATGCGACGCTCCCCCGCCTCCAGGCTGAAACTGAACCTCCTCTCCCGCAGCCTGATTTCCGGCTGCTCAGGCAGTTCCAGCTCGAAGCTCGCCTGGCGGGGAAAATTGTTCCGCGCGTTCAGCCACATCCGGCTTTCCCTGCCGGGCAAAACCTGCCCGTGTTCGTTGCGCAGTTCCAGATCAAGCGGATACTCCAGCTTTAGTCCGGTCTTGAAGAGCTGGCTGCGCCCGTTCACCGCTATCTCGCAGAGGACGCCCGGCATAGCTTCCCAGTCCGTCCGCTGCTTTTGGATGGGGTTCACCCTGAAGAGGGAGGGGATTGCCAGGCTTGTTATTACCTCGCCGCTGAAATCCAGCCCGTGGACAAGTTCCGCCTCGTTTTTGCCCCGCAAGCTCACTGCCAGGGGGCGGTTCGTGTGGTTTTCCAGTTTGTAGGTGATGGGATACTCCAGCCCAAAAACCGGCTCGGGATCGTCAGTTTCGGCTTCGATGCTCCACTCGTTCGTGCGGATGGCGACCACGCCCCGGCCCTGGCGTTCCACCGTCACTTCCAGGAATTGCCCGTCCTTTTCCCATCGGTGGTCAAAGAGGTCAAATCCTTTCACCTTGCGGCCGTCCGGCACCATGGAGAGTTCGCGTTTGAAGTCGGCGTAGAGGTCGAAACGCTCCAGAAGGGGCTTGAGCAGTTCTCCGCGCAGCAGACCCGGCAGGAAGTTCATCAGGTGCGTGCCCCAGGAATCCAGTTGTTCCCAGAAGAAACCGCATTTCTTATAGAGCGGCATCGCCTTCAGGTTGCCCGGCCAGGTGAAGAGGTCGATCCGCCCGTAGCCAAGCTCGGCTGCGCGCTTCACACAGAGCCGGATCAGGGCTTTGCCGATCCCCCGCCCGTGATGGCTGGGCAGCACGTTGATCATCTCCACATAGGCGACGTCAGCCTCGTAGCCATATTCACAAAGGCGCGCGTAACCTACCACAATTTCCCCCTCAAGCGCCAGATAGAGGTTCAGGTAAGGCGAGGTCTGCTGTTCCTGCAAGACCTTGGCTTCGCTGCTGTTCCAGATCCTGCCCATCCAACCCTCGCTGCTGTTGTTCCACATCGTTGCCACCGCTTTGGCGTGGCGCGGTTCATATTCAGTATAGACGATTCCTGGCATCTGTTTTTTCCTTCAAAAATTGGTGATCTCCGGGGCTTGCTGCCCGGTCGTGTCTGCCGCGGTGCCTGTTCAGCGCCTCAGCAGCACCTTGCGCGTGGCCGTGCTATTGCCGGCTGTGCAGCGCAACAGGGTTATCCGGTGTTTGACAGCCGTATTCTCACCTCCTGAGACAAAAGGTTATATTAAAATCAAGCAATATTTGTTCCTCATCCCCGAATATATCAGGATATCCCGCCTTGTTTCCGCATTTTTTCCCCCGCCGCTCCCCTTTGCATCCTATTGATTTCCTTTGGTCTGCCTGAAGTCATCCTTAACTTCGCAACCGCATACCTAAGGATGATACCCCCAAATCCAGTAGTAGCGAAGGAGGGCGGTATGACGGATTATGCGGATTATTGACAGGATGTCTGCGCCTGTCAACTATTATGTGTCAGGCTATCCCTCTGGGCGGTATGGAGATGAAAGAGAATCTGCTCTTGCTCCGGAACTCCATTTAACGCTGTTTCCGTTCAAATTCCAGCCACGGTCAAGGTTCGTTTCCGCCCGCGGTTCTGCCAAAGAACTCACGGATCACCGCCAAAGCCTGCAGGGCGTTCAGATCCACCCGCAGCAGGGGTAGCTGCCCGTTCACGAAGTCCGGGTAGCAGATGTTGGGCTCCAGCAGTGATTCCACGCGGGTGTTCAGGTAGGCGTAGCGGTCGCGGTAGTCCAAAAACCGACCGTAGCGGGGATCCATGACTTCGCCATATTGGTTGCGCAGCCAGGCGTTGCGGACGCGGCGCTCCAGGGAAACGTCCTTGTAAACGCCGAAACCGAGCGGCTGGAAAGCCCGCACATACTTTTTGTAGAGGTAGCGATGCAGGCGCAGAGGCAGGGGAACGCGGCGCCAGAACTCCATAAATTCCAAATCCCAATGGGGCAGGCGCCAGGAGTGGCCGAAAAACTCGTAAACGCGAACCGAATTGACGATGAAGTTGGACTGATGATGCGCCCAGCACCACTCGTCGAAGAAGGAGGCGGCGGTTTCGGCGGACATCTGCTCCGGAATCCGCAGTTGCTCGGCGATGCGGGGTCCGAAGAAGCGCAGGCGGAGTTCGTCGGGGCATTTCCAGAGCTTGAACCTGGCGTCGAAGAGGGCGCGCAGCAGGTTGTCGCGGCTGAATTCCACCTTGTCTTCAAAGATCTGGGGCAGATAGCCGCCTTCGGGAAAGTCGCCGGAGTGGCCGGGCACGAACACGGCGTCGTCGGGCACCAATCCCCGTTCCTTGAGGGCGCGCACCGCCAGCCAGTCCTGGATGTAAGGCGCGGAGGAAAGGTGGGTGGAAAAGCGGAAAAACTCACGCATCTGCCTGGAATTGAAAGCCTGATGCCACATGCCGCGGGTCTGCTCCACCAGACGCCAGGGGTAGTTCAGAAAGCGCGCCACCTTGCGGGAGGTCTCGCATTCGCCGCGGTGCTTGCCGCGATAGGAAAAGCAGGTCACGTTGGAATAGCCCAGGCGTTTGAGCATCACCGCCACCAGACGGGAATCGTAGCCGCCGCTGAGGGGAATCAGCACAGGCCTGCCGCCCAGGGAATCGATGAGACGCCCAAAGACCCGCTCGTGCATCCTGTCCAGCGCTTGGAGGGAAAGGTCTGCCTCCGCATAGACCCTGGTGTAGCGGAAGTATTCCCTGATCTCCAGGCTCTGCGCGGGTTGGTGCCAGATCAGGCATTTACCCGCCTCGAGCTGGCGCAGTCCCTCCACCAGGGTGTCGCCAAAGGTGCAGTAGCCGGTGATGAGAAACTCGCGCAGGGCTTTGTGATCCAGGCCGGGATTGGCGAGGCGGGCGCGCAGGGCAAAGGCGTCGGAATCCAGCAGGAGCTGCCCGTCGCGCACCGCGTAGAAGAGGGGATGGGAGCGCACGCGGTCAACCGCCGCCAGGATGTAGTCGCCCCGCCGCGCCGCCAGGCTGAACATGCCGTCAATGCCCTTTAACAGTGAGACGAAGCCATCCGCGCCGCAATCCGGGGGAATGATGTCGGCTGGCGGGGGGCTCAGGCAGGCACCATCCTTGAAGATGTAGCCGCGGTTGAGGCTTGTCAGCTTGTCTTGCGGTTCCATAATTCCTTCAGATCCTGCCGGTTGAGCGCGAGCAACTCCGCCAGGGTAAAGCCTTCCCGCCGGATGAAAACGGCCAGGTATCCGAGGCCGAAGGCGAGATAGGAGATGCTGGAGGCCAGCGCGGCTCCGGAGATGCCCCAGAGGGGTATCCAGAGCAGGTTGAGCAGGGTATTGAGCAGCAGGGTGAGGCCGCTCAGCAGCAGGTGGATGCGGGGCCTGCCGAGGCTGAAAAAGTGTTGGGGTGAAATGGAGGCCAGCGCGGCGAACACCATCCCGCCCAAAAGGATCATGGTGGCGGGGGTGGCCTCAGCGTAGGCGGCGCCGTAAAAGACGGGGATCAGCAGCGACAGCGGAATGCCCAGCAGGGCGAGGGCGGCGCAGATGTAAAAACTGAACTTGAGGGTCTGGGCCAACACCCGGCGCGAGACCTGGGGATCGCTGGTGTTGTAAAGCCTGCCCAGCAGGGCGGAATTGACGCTGAAGGGGATCAGGAACATCAGTTCTGCCAGGTTCACGGCAATGGTATAGACTCCCAGATCGCTGACGCCCAGCATGGAGCGGATCATGATCTGATCGAGCCGCAGATTCAGATAGGTAAAGACCGAAGACAGCCAGATGACCAGGCCATAGGAATATTCCGCCTTCAGCAGGGGTAGATCGATCAGCAGGCGGAAGGGCTGCCCCAGCTTGAAAAACAGGATCAGCGCGTTGGACAGCAGCGCCGCCACCGAGATGGCAAAGAAGGCTGCCGGGCTCTGCAGGCCGCAAACACAGAGCAGGATGATGATGAGGCTCTTGGGAATGAAAACCGCCATGTTGTAGATGTTGGCGGGAATGATGCGTTCATCGGCGGTGAACCAGGCATGGTGGTTGTAGTAGATAAAAGTGGCCAGCACCAGCAACAATCCGCCCAGGATGTAAAGGTAATTGTAGTCTCCCAGCACAACGCCAAAAGAGCGCAACGCGAGCAACACGGCGGAAATCAGCAGCCAGGTGAGCAGCAGGGCGGAGAAGTTGGTGCTCATCAGGCGTATGGGGTCGGTTCCGCCTCGCTTTAGGAAATACATGACCGCGTTGTTCAAGCCCATATGCCCATAATTTCCCAAAAGAGTGAAGATGAGCAGGACGTAGGCCACGTAACCTTGTCCGGAAGGGCCCAGGGTGCGGGCTACCAAAATGCTGGTGAGCGCGCCGAGCACGATACGGATGATCTGGTTCAGCAGATTGCTGGTGATGTTGGCTTTGTAACCCATGCGTGTAACGCAGTCCAACGGATCAGGCGCCGCCGGGCTGGCTCAGAAGATCTCCTGTTGTGATTCGCTGGGCGTGATGCCCAGATGGCGGTAGGATTTGAAAGTGGCTTTGCGTCCCTGCGCGGTGCGTTCCAAGAAACCCTGCTGCACCAGATAGGGCTCGTAGATCTCCTCGATGGTTCCGGCATCCTCTCCGATGGCGGTGGAGAGGGTCTTCAGCCCCACCGGGCCGCCGCGGTAGTTTTCCATGATAGTGATGAGCAAGCGCTTGTCCATCTCATCCAGTCCGGCATGATCCACCTGCAGCATTTCCAGGGCTTTGAGGGCAATTTCCAGGGTAATCACGCCATCGCCCATGATCTGGGCGTAGTCACGCACCCTGCGCAACAGGCGGTTCGCCACGCGGGGAGTTCCACGGCTGCGGCGGGCAATCTCCGCGACGCCTTCCTGCTCGAAGGGGATACCCAAAATTTTGGCGGAACGGGCGATGATCAGGCAGATGGAGTCAAAGTCGTAGTAATCCAGCCGCAGCACGATGCCAAAGCGGTCGCGCAGGGGCGGGGTGAGCAGTCCGGCGCGGGTGGTGGCGCCAATCAGGGTGAAAGGCTCCAGGCTGATCTTGAGTGTGCGGGCGCTGGGGCCGCTGTCCAGAATGATCTCCATCTGGAAGTCCTCGATGGCGGGATAGATGTATTCCTCGATCACGTGGGAGAGGCGGTGGATTTCATCTATGAAGAGCACTTCATGCAACTGCAAATTGGTGAGGATGCCCGCCAGGTCGCTGGGCTTTTCCATTACGGGGCCGCTGGAGACGGTGATCTCCACATCCAGTTCGCGGGCGATGATGGAAGCCAGGGTGGTCTTGCCCAAACCCGGGGGGCCGTAGAACAGAACGTGATCCAGAGGTTCCTTGCGCAGCTTGGCGGCGCGGATGGAGATGTCCAGCATCTGCTTGATCTGGTCCTGGCCGATGAATTCCTTCAGGGTGCGCGGCCGGAGCGCGCGGTCAAATTCCGTGTCCTCGCGCTGCTCCAGGGGGGTGTTGATGCGCTCCAGCATGGATGCTATTTATCCCCGCGGTTGTTGAGCCGGGAGGAGGGGCAGGCGAATCTCTTCATCATGCAAACTCCTTCACTTTATCTTTCCCAAAAGCTTCATGATCTGCAGCCTCCAGACCATCCAGACGGCCTCCCACACGATGCGGCGGCTCATCTTGGACACTCCGTCGATGCGTTCCGTGAACACGATGGGCACCTCATGCACGCGGAAGCCCTTGACCCAGGCGCGGAAGTTCATCTCAATCTGGAAAGCGTAGCCGTCGGAGAGAATCCTGTCCAGGTTGATGGCTTCCAAGACCCTGCGGTTGAAGCATTTGAAGCCCCCGGTGGGGTCTTTGACGGGCATGCCTGTGATCGCCCGCACGTATTTGGAGGCAAAATAGCTGATCAGCAGGCGTTTGAATGGCCAGTTCACGATGTTCACCCCCTGGCAGTAGCGGGAGCCGATCACCAGGTCGTATTTACGCGCCGCTTCCAGCAGGCGGGGGATGTCGTTTGGATTGTGGGAGAAATCGGCGTCCATTTCCAGGATGTAGTCATAGCCGTTGGCCAGGGCATACTTGAAGCCGGAAACGTAGGCGGAACCGAGCCCCATCTTGCCCGGACGGCTGATCAGATGGACACGCGGCTCGCTTTCCATGATCCTGGCCACTTCCGCGGCGGTGCCGTCGGGGGAGTTGTCGTCCATCACCAGGATTTCCAGTTCCGGAGCCTGTCCCAGCGCGGCGGGAATGATCCTGCCGATGTTCTTGATCTCGTTGTAGGTGGGTATGATCAACAGTGCTTTCATGATTTGTCCAGATTGTTCTTTAATAGTTGAGCCTCAGGCACCTCGCGCAGTGGCTTGGCGGGCGAACCCAGCACCAGCTTACCGGCGGGAACATCGCGGGAAACCACCGATCCGCCAGCCACGCAGGCATCCTCTTCCAACACCTTGCCCGGCAGGATGGTGCAGTTGACCCCGATGCGGGCGCCGCGCTTCATGGTTATGCCCTTGAAGTGCTTGAAGCGTTCCGGGTCGCGGGCCATATAGTTGTCATTGCTGGTGGCGACGCAGGGCGCCACGAAGCAGTAGTCTTCGATCTCGGAATATGCGGTGATGTAGCAATTGGTTTCAAACTTGTTGCGGGAGCCGATGGTCACGAAGTTCTCGATTGCCACGTTGCGCCCGATGATGTTCAGGTCTCCGATGCGCACGTTTTCGCGGATGGTGGCCAGATCGGCGATCAGGTTGCGTTCGCCAATCTCGCATTGGGCATAGATGACCACGTTCGCCCCGATCTGGCAGCCTGAGCCGATCTTTGCCGGGGCAAGGCCTTCCGGCACCTTGAAGATGCTGCGGGGCGAGGACAGCGGCTGTTTGCCGATCACGCAGTTGTCGTCCACCCGCACATTGTCTCCGATCCTGGAGCCGGGGTGGATCACCACATTGTTGCCAATCAGGCAGTTGGCGCCGATCTCCACATCCTCCAGAAGGACTACGTTCACCCCCAGACGGGTGTTCTCTCCCAGCCTTACGCTGCTCGCTATATACTGATTCATCAAACCTCCAGGCACTTAGTGCTATTTTTTTCTCGACAAGTAATCAGGCAAGTAAAAAAATAGCTTTCAGGATATAAGATATGCAAAAAGCCATCGCTGACTATCTGCAATTTATACGGGGCGAAGCCAAATCCCCCCGCACAATTGTCGCCTACGAGAGCGACCTGGAGCAGTTTCACACCTTTCTGCAAAGGTTTTTTCCCGACGCTCAGGTGCAGGTGAAGAAGATCAGCCCCCTGATGATCCGCGACTTTATGCGCTGGATGCACGAAAACGGCGTGGGAAACCGCAGTCTGTCCCGCAAGACTACCGCCCTCAACAGCTTTTTCCGCTTTCTCAAACTGACCGGAGTGATCGATAAAAACCCCATGGACCGCATCAAACGCCCCAAGTTTGAAAAGAAACTGCCCCTCTTCTTCTCCGAGGAGGAGGTGGCGCAACTGCTCAAAATACCGGATACGGCAGATAAATTCGGCCTGCGCAACCGCGCCATCCTGGAACTGCTCTACTCTTCCGGGCTGCGTCTCTCGGAACTGGCAGACCTGCAACTCTCCGATATCGACATGAAGCGCGGACTGTTGCGCGTGATTGGCAAGGGCAACAAGGAACGGATGGTGCCCGTGGGAGAGCCCGCCATCCAGGCCATCCGCGAGTATCTGCCTGCCAGGGCGGAACTGCAGACGCCCCAGAGTTCAAACAAACTGTTCCTCACCCGCTCCGGCAAAGATTTTGACCATCGCCAGCTTTACACCATACTGGATAAATACTTCGCCGTGATCGCCCAGAAAAAGGGCTATTCACCCCACACCCTGCGCCACAGCTTTGCCACCCACATGCTGGCGCGAGGGGCTGACCTGCGCGCCATCCAGGAAATGCTGGGGCACGCCAACCTTGCCACCACAGAGATCTACACCCACGTGACCATTGAGGACATCAAGGAAGCCTACCGCAAGGGGCATCCCCGGGGAAACGACTGATACGGTAAAGCACTCAACTGGAGCGGGCTTGGCTATATCCTGTTTTTGGATGGTGGAAGGCTCCCTTTCAATCCGATATGATATAATAACTTTCAAATAAGCACACAAATTGCGGTGACGATTTTCAGCTTGCCCTCGTTCGACAGAGTGGGCTAAGTCTCTATTTTCCCTGGGTCATCCTTAACCCGGTGAGGTATGACCTAAGGATGATGGCACCAAAGCCAGTAGCAGCAAGGGACGGAGCTATGAAGTAAAAACAGGATAATCAGCATTATATATTTATCAAAGCAAGTAAATCAACACATCATTGGGGACAAATCGACCCACTTATTTTTGAAAGAGTTCCTGGAAGAACTGTTCCCGCTATTTTCCCCACCAGGCCAGCAGAGCCAGCCCTGCCAATGAGGCCAGCCAGGCGTTGAATTCCCGGTGCCGCCACCAGACCGTCGGCGACCACTTTTTCCAGAGCTTGCCCCAACGCAGTTTCTTGGGGAAAAAGACAGCCACATCCCGCTTGTAGGCAGGCCAGTCATCCCCGAAAAGCCTTTGCAGTTTGACCTCCTCCTGGCGGATCTTGGGAACGTATGCCAGCAGCAGCATGGCCGCCAGCACGATCCAGAGCGGCCAGCTATTCACGATCAGCGCGAATCCCAAAGCCAGCAGCAGGGAACCCAGATAGAGCGGATGGCGGCTGAGGGCGTAGGGGCCGGTGGTAGTGAGGATGGTGTTCTTATGGATCATGCCCGCCGCCCAGGAGCGCAGCAGCAGGCCTGCCAGAACAACGAACATGCCCAGATGGGCGGCATTGAACCAGTCCCGCAGCAGCGGCAGCGGCTTATGATCAAAAACAACCAGTCCGACAAGGATCAGCGGCACCAGTATCCGCATCAGGGTCAGCCGCTTTTTGGCAGCCCACTCCAGAATTGCTTTCATATACTTCCCTTTGACTTTCAAACTCACGCGTCAGGGCAACTCCCCCGACCGCAAAGACAAAGTCTGAAGCCCACGGATTCCGGCAAGCAAAAACTGCTTATCCGTCTTTTCCCAGTCTTTTGAAGAGGATAAATGAATGCAGCACCGGATAGAGCATCAATCCAAGGGACAGCACCGCGCTCCAGACCTGAAAGCCGCTGTGTTTCGGCAGGATCAATCCTTTCAGCATCAACAGCAGGCCAGCCAGCACAAAGAGGATGCCGCCCAGACGGTGGGTACGGTTCCAAACCTCTTCATTGGACAGAGTCCAGGGAGTTTTGATGCCGATGAAAAAGTTCTTGGGCACCTTGGGCAGCAGATTGCCCAACAAAACACAGAGCAACCCCATCAGGATCAAGATCATGTTCACCTGCCCGATGTCGCCCCATTTAGCCACAGCCAGGGCGTAAACGCTGATCAGCGCGAAAAAGAAGACCAATGTGGTGGTGAGAGGCGGCAATACAGCGTCGAAACGCTCCTCATACTTTCGATACCAGGGCGAATACCAGGGCAGCAGCCACAGCGCCAGAAACATGATCGCGTTGAGCGCCAGCCCCCACCAGAGGCCGAATGTCTTGCCCGACCAGCCGTCGATCTCATTATGGATATTCCAATGGGTGGGAACGCGGGTGTCCGCCGGTAGCTGTCCCGCAAACCACAGCGTGGCCGCCAAATGCAGCGCCAGAACCAGCAACGCCCACTTATACTTTTTCAGTTGTGTCATCTTTCACCTCTTTTTTGCTGAAAACTTCCGTGAACCAGCCGATCACGTCCTCAAACACCGTGGTGTTCAAGGTGTAATAAACAAACTGCTTTTCCTTGCGTGAGCTGACCAGCCCCGCCTCCCGCAATACCTTGAGATGCTCGCTCAGACCGGGCAGGCTGATCTCAAAGTGCTTGGCCAGGTCTCCCGCGGAGAGGGTGCCTTCCCGGCGCAGCAAGGTCAGTATCTTGCGCCGGTTCGGATCCGCTATGGCTTTGAAAAAAGACTGCGGCATCTGATCTCCTTTATCTTTCGTCTTTAATCCCTTATTTAAGTGAACGCCGAATTATGTCAAGAACTATATTTCGGTATTCGCTTAATTACTCCGCAAGGCCTGGAGGAAAGCAAGATATAACGGCGACCCGGGATCCAGTCTGTTCGAAACAAGCGTGGAAAGGTGAAATGGTTCATCTATCAAGCCAGAAACCTGGTTGTGCTGAGTTACAGGTTAATTCTGCTTTACAGAATTCCCCTTGAAGACAGGTTGGATTTAAAATGCGATTTCACCGTTTGCCAAGTTACAGATAAGGAGCATAGATATATGGCTTCTGGGATAGCCCAAAGTTCTGATGCATATTCGTTTAAGGAAACGGATAGCTATATCCTGTTGCCTGAAATAGAGCGGCAAGGGAAAACCATGTTTACACAGAAGTCAATAACCGCGGAAGTAAACAAGGCTTTTATGAAAATCTGTTTGACGGCGGGAGAATTTGAACCAGCACCTAATAAGACCACGTTATTCGAATGGGCGGTGGAAGCATGCTTTTCTGAGTTATACACTTTTTGCCGTAATACAGTATTCAAACGATGTAGAGACCTGCCTTTGTCGGAGGACATAGCCCAGGAAAGCATACTATGCCTGCTCAAAGCACAAGACCCCATTGAACAGCTGAAGCCATGGTTGTTCAGGGTGTCCATCAATAACATGGAAAACCACTTCAGGAACCAAGGAAAAGAAGATAAACTACTCAGGCAACTTAAAACAGAAATAGAATTGCTTGATTCCATCGAATCATCCAAGACCCTGACAGAAGGTCAATACAATTTGCTCGCCGACCTGCCGACCTTGCGGCAAAGCCTTGAATACAAGGCCTTCAAGGAATTGACTGATTGCCAGAGTCTTCAGGAATACGCGCGGATAAAAGAAATCACACTGGATCAAGCGAAAAAGGCAAGCGTGAAGGTCAAACACGACCTCAAAGCTCTGTATTTGCGCCAATCCGGTTGGGAAGCAGGGCTGGAACTGCTTCCCTATCAGAAGTATATGGTTTTAAAGCGCTTTGTACATAGTATGACCCAAACACGGGATGATGAATCTCTCAAAACCATGAAGAAATATTCTTCGGAAGTAAGCATAGAAAAACTGCGCAAAGTGTTCGAAGGTATATCAAGCGTCGATTATTGGGACCTTGCCTTCAAAGGAGGGGATAGCTACAATGTCTATGTGTTTTGTCTTAATCCATCTGAAGGCCCATTGTTAACGACAGTAAAGATACGATTCAATGCCGGGAACCGCATCGAAGTTGAAGAATGTGGGAAAAACGCTCTTGCCGGAGTTTATAAAAAACCGGAAAACTATCGCCTTCCCCTCGAGAGGGGCAAGCTGATGTATTCTTTCCCAGAACTGAAATCAATACTGGAGAAGGTTACAGAGTTTAATCAATAGAACGCTCGAGCATGATTTCTCGGACGGTCAGGGCAACGATTTCGGTCTAAAATCACAAAATCCAAAAAAAACACCCAAAAGTCGGCACCAAGTCTTAAAATCTCCGTCTAACATATAAACGCTTTAAATGGGCGGCTTCTTCGCGCAGGTTGCACAGCCTGCCGTTGGCGGCTCTTACGCTGAGATAGCTTAATCCGGGGAAGGCCATAACGCCTTCCCCGGGAATATGAGGAAGATAATGAAAAACTTTACTTTGCCGATCCTGCTCGTGATCCTGCCCTACCTTGCCCTTGCTGCAACCTTAACCGTGAAGCAGGACGGTACGGGGGATTACACGGTTATCCAGGCTGCCGTGGACGCTGCCATCCCGGGTGATTCTGTTTTGGTGCATCCCGGGAGGTACTTTGAG
>Ga0208040_1003567_pt1 | contig 12523 bp, 13 predicted proteins | sample AD_UKC083_MetaG_FD_184431 | JGI IMG/M metagenome (GOLD analysis project Ga0208040, IMG submission 184431) | Active sludge microbial communities of municipal wastewater-treating anaerobic digesters from USA - AD_UKC083_MetaG (SPAdes) (version 2) | ecosystem: Engineered > Bioreactor > Anaerobic >... | reverse complement strand
ACTTCCTGGTAATCAATAGACGCTCAATCCCTGAAACGCTTTACCCTATAATTCTGCTCCTTGTAACGGCTTCATGAACGGTGGATTGAGTTCGACCTTTCAGGTCGTCTCAATCCATAAGCATTATCAACGGCTTCTCAGGTTATATGAACTTATAGTTTATTGCATAATCAGAAACTTATCAGGGATAGATATCAGTAATCCCAAAGATCTATGAGGGTGTCTGCATTTTCCATCAGAAGATTCATATAAACTGTTTCCAATTCAATCATTTCTGTGTCCTGGTTGCGGAGCCATTCAGAAAGCCATCCAAACCTGATGGCTATGATCATCTCCACTAAGACCAGCCAGCTCATCTTCGAGAGGATCTTCGCATCCTTCAGACTGCTGATAAACTCTATCACCAGAGGTCCCTTCAGGGCATCAGGATTCTCCATGCCCATGCATCCGATGAGGGTAGCTGCATCATAATTTTCCGGTTTTGTGCCTGAAAATTCCCAATCAATAACACATTCGATGGCCACATCAGACCAGATCATATTCAACGGGTGGTAGTCACCATGACATAAGGCAACAGGTAGTAGGTCATGGACATGAGACAGGCGTTCTCGAAGGAAGGCTGTTATAGGTACGAGCTTCATAAAGAGTCCTGGCTCCCGTATCTTGATCTGACTAAGCAATGTCTTGATGAAGTCAAGGATAGAAAAAGGGTTGGTACAGAGGTCGTCAGGCAGGTTTTGTGACTTTTTTCTGAGTTCGATCAGAAAATCTGCCATGACCTTGCCCCGCCATCCATCAAAAACATATCTGAACCTATCGAGAGGTATTCCTGGGACATATAGGGATGCTTGCCAGAGCCGGCCTTCCATCTGGACAAGATGTCTTCCGTCTGATGCTCGCAGATAGGGGTTAACATTGGGAAGGCCTTGAACGGCGAGAAAGTCGAGCCGGTCAATGATGGCTTGTTTCTTTGTACAGACTTGCTCAAGAATGTGTTCCATCATCACAAGGCGCTGGTCTGAACATTCCAGCACACATCGGAATTCACTCCTCTGAGGACTGCCACAGATGTTCAGATCACTACGGACAGCTACCGCATCCAAACCAAACGCAGTGGCCGCACATATGGCCGCATCCTTCATTGTATCAATAGATTTCCCTTCCATCATCCCCTACCGATCTTTCTCTCTGTGACCTTCATATGATCAAATACGTCACCTCCTGAAAGAGCCTTGGTCTTTTAGCATAGATACCTGTTCCGTGCCATTCGAGATGAATGAACATGGAGTGTTTCACCACGTTGGTTAAAGCTCATGATTTGAGGTATTGGAGCTAATTGAGACCACCTATCTATTACAGTAATCAACATCTTGGAATCACAATGAGTGATGGCATGAAAGATATATAAATAATGTCACCCTGGCATAGCCATGATAGCCATGTCAGGGTGAGTCAGGTATACTATGCATGAACTACCATGACAGGAATTTTCGAGCTTCGAACAACCTTGTCTGCAACTCCTCCTAAGAGGTGCTTCTTGAATCCCTGCTTGCCCTGTGAGCCGATCACAATCAGGTCAGCACCTATTTTACCCTGTTCATCCAGGATGACCTTTGCAGGGGATCCTTTCTTGACGTCATATACCACTTCGATGTTATCATTCCTGATCAAGCCGGACGCCTCGCTTTTCAGTATTCCAAGGGACTTATTCAGGTTCTCTTCCTCAAGCTTGAGAACATCCTCATAGTTGATGCAGTAATCCACTGCACATTGCTGGATGTTCTCATCGATGACGTGTAACAGGATGATCTTCGCATCGTACTTTTCAGCCAGATCCGCAGCCTTTTCAATAGCCTTGTCGGACAGCCTTGAAAAATCTGTCGGAACGAGTATGGTCTTTGGAGTAAACATTGTAGAACCCCCTTTCGCCACACAAACCAGCTTCTTTCCTTGTCTGTGGGGCTGTTCACTTCTATTGTTATTGATGAGCCCGCAGGCAGGAAAGGTTCCCGCACCCAGAAGTTCCTGGCACTATAGATGGTAATCTCCAGCAGCTTCGGGCTGATAAAGAACCTGCTTGATTCTAAGCTGGCGTTTCCCATGTCCAACCTGCCATTCTACCACATCCCCTCTGGCACACCCCAGAATCGCTACACCCACGGGTGCGAGGACCGACAATGCTCCCGCATTAATGTCCGCATCCTTGGGAAACACCAGAACATAGGTCTTCTCCTCAGAAGTGTTCAGATCACACAGAACGACCTTCGAGTTCATGGTCACGACATCAGGGGGCACGTCTTCCGGCAATACTATTTCCGCCTGTTCCAGTTCATCTGCTAATGCCAAGATATCCTTCCTGTGAGAATATCCAAACTGCTCGGCATGCTCGATGAATGCCTCAAGCCTCTCCTTGTCATGCTCGGTTATGTATATCTTCTTTTCTGCCATGATCTCCTCCTGCAACTGCGCCGCCATGAGAACTGCCCCATCTGTTCCGCAGCAAACAAATCCTTTTCTTTGTATGCTGCCGGAGGGGGTGCCTGGATAAAGGCGTAGCCCCTCCGGCAGACGGGGGGAGAATCTTCCGGTTAGACTATAAGAACAGGGCATCTTGCCCTGTCGATTACATGATTGATAAACCACCCGGGCATGAACTTCTCGATCTTGGTTTTCCTGTTCGTTCCGATGATGATCTCATCGACCTGGTACTTGTTGGCTACATCAACAATATCTTCGCCCGGATTCTTACCTCTGACAAGAAGGTGGGTCTCGCAGGGAATACGCTCTTTCTCCAGGTGTTCTTTAATATAATTCAAACCATTTTCCATCTCATCGATAATCTTGACATCAAGATGGCTCCACCCGGAAAGGGATGATACGACATGAACCATCGCATTCATGCCTTTTGCAATTTCTTTCACGGTGTTTAAAGCATCTCTTGTGTGGTCCGTTCCGTCATAGTACATCAGCAATCTCATGATCTGCTCCTTATCCTTGTAGTCTTGTAGCTGCACCATAGTCTTATGCGCGAAGAATGAGCTTCGTTACCCGACTGAAAATGATTGTCCCTTACCGTTTAAGGAACGAATGACATTTCCTGCAGACTGTAACGAAAGAAAGATAGAGGTAAGCCCGACGTTACCGTCAGCTTACGCTCACAATGATGGTGAGACTTTGCTCTCCTTTGAGGTATCCATTACTGACAAGCATCTGTCATGTATGTGCATCTTCTGCCTTCCTGATCAACAGTTCTATGAATAATCCCTTTACTCAAAATTATTACGTGCTGCAATCAGCCAGAAGCTGAATTTGATCTCAGGGGATCTACTATATTGGTTAAGAGGAATAATCTTGTCCAAAAGTCTTATATAGAATCCTCTGGTTTATATAAATATAAACGTCCTTGCGCATGTATGCTGCACCTGGTCTTGTTCATACAAGGAGCACAGGGCATTTAGCCCAGTCCAATACATGATTTATAAACCATCCATGTCTGTACTTTGCGACCTTGGATACCTTGCTCGTCCCGATTATGATCTCATCGATCTTATACTTGTTGGCTATGTCAACAATGTCTTCGCCTGGGTTTCGCCACCTGATCCGAAGGTGCGTGTAACAGGGAATATTATCTTTGTTCAGAACATCTCTGACGTAATAAAGGCCATTTCGAATGTCATGTATGGTCCTTACACTTGGTTCTCCCCAGCTCGATACGGATGACAAGACGTGCACCTTTGCTTTTAGAGCCTTTGCACGGTCTATCACGGTCTGTAACGCACTTTTTGAGTGATCCTTGCCATCATAGTACATCAGTAGTCTCACGGCAGCCTCCTCATCCCTGTAGTCTTGTTGTAGTTAGCATGTTTATGGTTGTATGAACCGATTCGTTACCGGCCTGTAGATGACGGATCATTTTTTCAGCCATATTTGCTGCAGGAGGTGGTACCGTACAGATCCCGGTACAAACCTCCTGCTGGCAGGGCTGTTGGTCCAGTTCAAACAATGAGGACTGGACATCTGGCTTGACTGATGACATGACTTATGGGTCTACCTGTTTTGAGCTTCCTGATCATAGACGTCCTGTCGGTTCCAATGATGATCTCATCGACCTGGTACTTGTTCGCAACATCAATAATGTCTTCAGCAGGAGTACGGCCCATTATGAGTAGATGGGTGTAACAAGGAATATTTTCTCTATCCAGGACACTCTTGATGTAATGAAGCCCATTTTCTATCTCCCGGATGATTTTCACGCTGAGCTCGCCCCAGCTTGAAAGTGATGATAGGACATGAACCTTCGCATTCAGTGCTTTTGCACGGGCTTTCACGGTTTTCAGAGCATCTTTCGTATGGTCTTTACCGTCGTAGTACATCAGTAATCTCATGGTACCCTCCTTAGTGCTGTATTCTTGAAACCCCACCATTGCCGCACGTGGGGCGTTACAGAGTTCATCACAGCACTAAAGACTACGAGTTGTTCCTTTGCGAGGAACTGCAGGCAATCGATGCGTGCTGTGACGAAAAGGTTAGATGTAAGCTCGAATGTACCGTGAGCTTACATTTTTGACAGCGGTGAGATCTTCCACCCCTGCAGGGATATTATTACGGATAATCTATATTTGTTAATGAACATCTCAACTGCCTTATCTCTATTTTTGGAAAATCTAACCTACCAGAACTAATTAGATATGTCAACAATCTTTCGCACTGGTTAGACTCTTTGATTATCTTGGATATGCTTTATATAAGTTGACCACCTATATGAAATTTAAATCTCATAGTATACCCAATGCTTTGTGGTTATTAAATTATTGAGAGCATGATCATATCTTTATGCAAAGCGTTGATAACTTCGACAAATCGGTGGTACCCATGACCCTTTGGCAATCATTGATCACGCAAAAGATTCTTCAGTAGGGGAAAGGTGATAATTTTGAGTTACTATATATGGTCGTCATTATTCATACACGACCAATGATTATTGATGAGTTTGTCGAAAAACCTAATGGGTAATACATAAAAGAATTTATCGGCTTTCAAGGCTTTGTGTGTTGTTCATGCATATCACGAAGCTTGCATCAGGATGTTTAACAGGGGATACCCTATCGCCCTATCAGGACATGCCCGATTGAATGGCTTCAATGCTTATCCTATTAAATATTGAACATCACGTGCTGGGAGTAAACATGATGACATGACACATTAAGAGAGACCACTTGACCTAGATCAAGGAGAGCAAACCAGTGACGTGATACGTGGCAAGTCAAAGGGGGACACACCTCTGGATTGATACAGCCTGAAGATAGAAATTATGGACAGGGAGGAACGATTATGAATATGAGGAAGATTGCTGAAGGTGTTTTCTGGCTGGGGGCAATAGACTGGGACAGGAGACTCTTTGACTCGCTCATCCCTCTGCCTGATGGGACCAGCTATAATGCTTACCTTGTAAGAGGAAGCGATAAGATTGCACTCATAGATTCCGTAGACCCGGCAATGTCCGAGAAGCTGATAGAACAGCTTTCCGGGATTGACCGTATCGACTACGTTGTTGCCCACCATGCCGAGCAGGATCATTCAGGAACAATTCCATTAGTCCTCGGGAAGTACCCCTCTGCGAAAGTCATATCAACGGCCAAAGGGAAGGAGCTCCTGGCGATTCACCTGGGCATTCCCCTGGAAAGATTCATGGTGGTTGAGGACGGCCAGACTATCTCTCTGGGAAATAAGAGTCTCCAGTTCATTCATACGCCATGGGTGCACTGGCCAGAGACCATGGTGACTTGGCTCGCAGAAGACCATATACTTTTTTCCTGCGATTTTTTCGGATCGCACATCGCTACCAATGAGCTTTATGTCACAGACAAGGGCCGTGTATACGAGGCAGCCAAGAGATACTTCGCTGAGATCATGATGCCGTTCAGGGCTATCATTGAGAAAAACCTGGCCAAGGTGAAGAAACTCGATGTGAAGCTTATTGCCCCTAGCCATGGCGCCATCTATGATGATCCTGGGTTCATCATCAGCGCCTATGAAGAGTGGGTGTCCTCGCCCCCCAGAAATATCGTGGTCATCCCCTATATAACCATGCACGGGAGCACCGCCATTCTTGTGAATCGTCTGGTGGGAGCGCTTACCGATAGAGGGGTACGAGTCGAACAGTTTAACCTGGCGGACTCTGACATCGGAAAGCTTGCCATGGCCCTGGTTGATGCTGCAACCATTGTTATAGGGACACCCACAGTACTTACCGGGGCTCATCCGAATATTGTCTATGCAACGTATCTGGCCAATGCCCTTCGCCCCAAGGCAAGGTTTGCCTCCATCATTGGTTCGTATGGCTGGGGTACTAAGGTGATCGAACAGCTTTCATCCATGATCCCGAATTTAAAGGTAGAGGTCATACCCCCAGTGCTCTGTAAGGGTCTTCCCGCTCATGGTGATCTGGATGCAATTGACAACCTTGCCGAGGCCATAGCCGCCAAACATAAGGAGGCTGGAATCCTTTAGGCCCAGCAACTCTGCTGACATTGTACCTGTTTTCCTCAATGGACAATAGGGGCCTTGAACAGAGACAACTGCACATTAAATATAATTCCGTTTTCTCATGTAATGTGCCGTTGCCTTGTCATTGAAAAGTTTAACAAGACGATCAGAAAGGAGGTAACGAATCATGGAAATCAAAGGGAATATTCTTGGCAGAGTTCTACCTGTCTTCGGCTTGCTGGTTTTTCTGGCTTCAGTTCCATTGACGGCTTTCGCCCATTGCGACACGCTGGACGGCCCAGTGGTCATGACGGCGAAACAGGCCCTGAAAAAAGGTGATGTCACACCCGTGCTGAAGTGGGTACAAAAAGACCACGAAGCAGAGCTTAAGGAAGCTTTTAAGCGGACCCTAGCTGTCCGGAATAAGGGCAAGGATGCACAGGAACTGGCAGACATGTACTTCTTCGAGACTCTGGTTAGGCTCCACCGGGCAGGTGAAGGCGCTCCATACGATGGCCTGAAACCGGCAGGAGAATTGGAACCCTCTGTGGCGGCAGCAGACAAGGCGCTGGAAACCGGCTCTGTTGAAAAGCTCACGAAGGAGACCGCTCATCTTGTGACCGAAGGCATTCACCAGCGTTTTGAAAAGACCATGAAGGCGAAGAAGATGGCTGATAAAAGCGTGGAACAGGGCAGAGAGTATGTTGAGGCGTATGTGGACTATGTTCACTATGTCGAGCGCCTTCACATGGCCGCAGCAGGTCCTGACGCTCACCATGGTGAAAAGAAAGGTGTGTCATCTGAGCATGCCCACTAGGGGTATCGAAAAAAACTTTTAAGAGGAGGACACATCATGGTTTTTTCTATCCATGAAAAACGTATCCAAGACTGTACCCGGCTGATGTGGGAGGAGAATCTTGATGTGCTCCTCCTGACAAAGCCTTCGAACATATTCTACCTTACTGGCGATGGCCGTCTTTGTTCTTTCGCCATGATTACGAGGGATGGGAAAGTCGCACTGGGTGTTCCCAAGACAGATATTGAGGATGTGACAAAAAGTGCTCGATTTGATCATATAATTGGATTTGATGATGAAGTTGGGATGATACATGCCATTGCCCATTACTTCAAAGATTTTGGAATACAGAAGGGTACGGTAGGCCTTGAATACACTTTTCTCACTCAGTCCATGATGGGTATGCTGACCCATCCTCATGGGAAGCCCGAGAAAGTTGTCCCAAAGGACTGTACGCACATCATATCGGCACTGAGGATCGTCAAGGACGAAGAAGAGATAAGTCTCATCTTGAATGCCGCCAAGGTTGCGGTGCAGGGCATGGCCGCTGCCCTCAAGTCCCTCAAGCCAGGCATGACCGAGAGTCAGGTTGCAGCAGAGGCCGAATACGCTATGCGCCAGGCAGGGGCAGACGAATTCTGGAAGACATACGTCTGCTCCGGTGAGCGCACCAATATCGCCCATGGCCTGCCAACCCAGAGAAAGATCGAAAAGAACGACCTGGTGATGATCGACATCCACCCCATTGTAAACGGCTACAGTGCGGACGTATGCCGGACGGTCTGTGCAGGAAAACCGACTACGGATCAGCAGGTGGCTTATGATCTGTACCTCAAGGCCCAGCAGGCCGCGATCACCAAGGTCAGGGCCGGTGCAGATATGATGGATCTGGAAGGAACCATGCATGGGATCATGAAGGAGGCCGGGCATGATAATCATATCTTCGGCCCCCCGATCCACGGTGTCGGGATCGAGTTCGAGGAATCACCTTTGCCTGCAGGACATGCCTTCTTTCACGGGGAAAAGGCCCCGGATCCTTTGAAGACGGGCACTGTGATAGCCGTTGGGAATTGTGGCCTATACACAGGCCCCTGGGGAGTACGGGTAGAAGACACAGTGGCAGTAACCGAACATGGCCACATGGTTCTCACTGATTTCCAGAGACAGCTGCTTATTTAGTTGAAATTGCAGCAGTCATTATCTGGCCACTCATTGCTGAAATTAGATATGATTGATTCGATTGGGTCTTGATGGAGATCGGCACACTACAAAAATTATTTGGCGTCGGTCCGATGGGCGCGGTTATTACCCTTCTGTTGTTATCGATAGCTGCTTGGGTGGATCGCATATCAGGTCACCCTGCTATATTGGCAAATCCGGCGCCTATAAAAATTATTGGGGGAGTAATTGCCGTTATTGGATTGGGTCTGTTTCTCTGGAGTGTTTGGATGATGCGAAATTGGTGGGCCAAAGACGAGCTATGCACAAGGGGTCCTTTTAAGTGGTTCCGTCACCCGATGTATGCCGCTTGGATTACTTTTATATTACCATCTGTGGCTCTATATTTGAATTCATGGATTATCCTGTTCTCTGTGATCTTGATACATCCAATCTGGCACCACCTTATCATCCAGGAAGAAAAAATATTGTCCAGAATATTTCAAAATAAGTATCGTGAATATGTTGCACAAACAGGAAGATTTTTCCCTAGGATATGGATTCGTTAAAGCTCATTCTAGAAGGGACAAGTGATGCAATCGCGACTAAATGGCAATGTAAACCTCATCTGTAGTGAAATGTCGAGGGTTTTTGCTATCTACCAAAGTAGAATCAGGAGTGAGCCATGAAATGTCTACGAACAAGAAAACGTACCTTGGCTCTGGTTGCAGTACTTATACCCCTATTTGTGCTTTTTGTTTATGTTGCTCTTCGTTCCGGGCCCCTCGCGCCAGTATCCGTAGTACTAACCACTGTGGAAGCCCACTCCCTCTCGCCATCGCTTTTCGGCATCGGTACCGTTGAGGCTCAATACACCTACAAGATTGGCCCTACGTTTGCCGGACGTGTCAATCGACTGAATGTAAATGTTGGAGATCAGATTAAAACGGGGCAGGAGCTTGGCAGAATGGACCCGATTGACCTTGACGAACGCATCCACGCCCAGGATGCCGCACTGAAACGGGCAAAAGCACAAATAGACGATGCACAAGCCCGCCTGCACTATGCGAAAACACAAGCGCGGCGTTATGAGCAGTTGTTGGAAGTACAATCAATTAGTGAGGAGACGGTCTCTACTAAACGACAAGAACTGCAGATCGCCGAGGCAGGCCAGAAAGCTGCGCACGAGGAATTCGCACGCGTCCGTGCTGAGCGAGAGGCCTTGGTTGCACAACGCAGGAATTTGCAGTTGATCGCGCCTGTTGATGGTCTGGTCGTAGCGCGCAATGCCGATCCAGGTACCACGATTGTGGCGGGCCAGGCAGTGGTAGAACTGATCGACCCCAAGAGCTTGTGGGTCAATGTTCGTTTCAACCAAATTCATATGCGTGGTCTTGCCGCAAATCTGCCGGCCCAGATCATATTACACTCGCAAGTGGGCAAAATACGGACCGGTCGCGTGCTGAGGATAGAGCCATTGGCCGATGCAGTGACCGAGGAAACGCTGGCCAAAGTGGTATTCGACCGAATGCCCGACCCTCTACCTCCAATCGGTGAATTGGCAGAGGTCACCATTGCTTTACCAGCACTTCAGCCCGGCCCGATCATTCCCAATGCTTCAGTTCATCGCATCGGTGGCAAATTGGGTGTGTGGCAGGTCATAAATGGCAATCTACACTTCACACCGGTCGCTCTGGGTACCACCAATTTGGATGGTCAGATGCAGGTACTTGAAGGGTTGAAGGTCGGTGATCAGGTTGTCGTCTATAGTGCGAAGGCCTTGAATGAGCATACCCGAATTCGCGTGGTCAAACATTTGCTGGGAGTAAAATAATGATCAGCCTTGCCGGGCGTGATATCATGCATGCCTGGGGGAAATTCGTCTTTACCGGCGTGGGTCTTGGGCTGCTGATAGGTATTACCTTATCCATGGCCGGCATCTACCGCGGCATGGTGGATGATGCCAAGGTGTTGCTCGATAACAGCGGCGCCGATCTCTGGGTGGTGCAAAAGGACACCCTCGGGCCCTATGCCGAACCATCGAGCATCTATGACGATGTCTGGCGCGGCATCCGCAGTATGCCAGGAGTCGCCCGCACGGCGAACGTTACCTATCTCACCATGCAGGTGCGCCAAGGTGCACGCGACGTTCGGGCAATGGTTACCGGCGTTACGGCTGGCGAACCCGGCACACCCGGCTGGCCGACGTATCTTGTCGCCGGCCGCCAGATTACACGTGACCATTACGAGGCCGTAGCCGATATCGCCTCCGGATTCAAGCTTGGTGAACGTATACAGATCCGACGTAACTACTACACCGTGGTTGGCCTGACTCGGCGAATGGTTTCTTCTGGCGGAGATCCAATGGTATTCATTCCGCTCAAGGATGCCCAGGAAGCCCAATTTCTCAAGGATAATGACGCCATCCACCAACAGAGACGCCGCACAGCCGCAAACCCGGCCTTCAATCGGCCGCAAGTCCCGGGGCTACTCGATGCCATTATCGCTTCGCAAAGCACTAATAATTATGTCAATGCTGTTCTGGTGCAAATTGAAGCGGGTCATGACGCAATAGATGTGGCGAAATCAGTTCACCGCTGGAAGCGTTTGACAGTCTACACCCGCAGCCAGATGGAGGAAATCCTGGTGGGCAAACTGATTGCCACCTCAGCCAAACAGATATTCATGTTCCTAGTCATCCTTTCGATTGTCAGCGCAGCCATCGTCGCCTTCATCATCTATACCCTGACCCTTGGAAAATTCGCGAGATCGCCGTGCTTAAAATGATTGGCACAAAAAACCGCACTATTGTTAGCCTGATAATGCAACAATCCATTGCCCTGGGCTTGATCGGCTTTGTGGTAGGAAAGATCACTGCCACCCTTTTGATGGCGCCGATTTTCCCCAAATATGTGCTGCTGGAACCCTTCGACTCGATAATCGGGTTCGTCGCCGTCATGGTAATCTGCGTGCTATCGAGCATTATCGCCATTCGTGCTGCCCTAAAGGTCGATCCGGCCGAGGCCATAGGAGGCTGATATGCCCGGCAAAGGTATTCGCATCGAAGGCTTAAAAAAGCGCTACGGTAGCGGAGACACTGCCGTTGACGCCCTGAAGAACGTAAATATGCAGGTGGATCCTGGTGAAGTAGTCGGCCTGATTGGACCTTCAGGATCCGGCAAGACCACGCTCCTTAAATGCCTGGGGGCGGTAATTGAGCCGACATCCGGGCGTATGACACTTGGCGACGAGGTGATTTACGATGATGATTGGAAGGTCGGTGACTTGCGCGCCCTTCGCCGCGACAGAATTGGCTTTATCTTTCAGGCACCTTACCTCATTCCTTTCCTTGATGTTACCGACAACGTAGCCCTACTGCCTATGTTGGCAGGGAAGCCCAATGCCGACTCGCGCCTACGGGCAACAGAGTTATTACAAGCACTTGATGTAGTGCATCGTGCCAAGGCCATGCCTTCGCAACTCTCCGGCGGGGAACAGCAAAGGGTTGCCATCGCCAGGGGCTTGGTCAATCGCCCGCCGGTGATTCTCGCCGATGAACCGACTGCGCCGCTTGACAGCGAACGTGCATTGGCGGTAATCCGTATTTTGAACGAGATGGCAAGTAGATTTGAAACCGCTATCATCGTTGTCACTCACGACGAAAAGATCATTCCAACCTTCAAACGTATCTATCACATCCGTGATGGCGTGACCTATGAAGAAGCCGGTGAAGGACGAGATTTTACATGAAGCTTCACCAGCTTGCCATAAGGGCTTTAGTGATTCCTATTATTTTCTCTGTTTTGAGTTGGCTGTAACCTGATGATTATACAATAGAATCATTATTTCGCTAAGCCATTCTTCCACCATTGACTTCTATTCATAATCATCACTTTACCCAAAGTGTAGATTCCTGCAATAAATCTATACAGCTAGAAAAAGATGGTCATCTGTTGATAATGCTTATGGATTGAGACGACCTGAAAGGTCGAACTCAATCCACCGTTCATGAAGCCGTTACAAGGAGCAGAATTATAGGGTAAAGCGTTTCAGGGATTGAGCGTCTATTGATTACCAGGAAGT
>Ga0208040_1003561_pt1 | contig 12550 bp, 9 predicted proteins | sample AD_UKC083_MetaG_FD_184431 | JGI IMG/M metagenome (GOLD analysis project Ga0208040, IMG submission 184431) | Active sludge microbial communities of municipal wastewater-treating anaerobic digesters from USA - AD_UKC083_MetaG (SPAdes) (version 2) | ecosystem: Engineered > Bioreactor > Anaerobic >... | reverse complement strand
AAATTAAAGATCTTAGAAGCAAAAAAGCTAAAAATCAATCCTTCTACGGTATAGTAAAAACTCTTGTTTACTTTAAAAACGTCACTAAGGATGAGCTTATAAGCTTCGGACAAGGGTGTCTTGCTTTTAAAAACAATCTTGTTTGCGAAGGCGGGGACAAGTATAGAAACGCTATTACACAAGATATGTTAAACGCATCATACCTTGAAAAAATCTTAAATAGTCTGCACTTTAAATTGAACAAGCTTTTTGATAAAGAACTTTATGAAAGCTTCAGAGAAAAAGTTCTCCCTCCTAAGCATCTGATAAGCGATGGTAAAAAAATAGAACTTACCACTAAGCAGAAAGAGCTTTCTCAGAGTAAACCCGGACACTATAAGATATCAGGGATAGCTGGTTCCGGAAAGACTCTTACGCTTGCGTTCAGAGCTGTAAGTGCCTGTGAGCGTACAGGCGAAATGGTTCTGATCCTTACCTACAACTGTGCTTTGAGAGGATATATAGAGCAAATGATCAGAGATGTTCCCAGAGAGTTTGAAATGGGTAACTTTGCTGTAAACAACTATCATGAGTTTATTTACAGGAAACTTTCCAAAGCCGGAATAGAAATAGGAAGACTAGAACAAGGTGCTTCAAAAAAGGAAAGAGAAGAGTACTTTGAAAATAAGTATGCTGATGAAGCTTATTTTTTTCCTGTCAAGGATAAGCTTCCTAAGTACTCTGCCATACTGATCGATGAAGTTCAGGACTACGATAGCAGATGGATAGCGATTTTAAGAAAGTTTTTCCTTAAAGAAAACGGTGAGTTGGTCCTTTTCGGAGATGAAAAACAGAACTTATACGGTAGAGCTGTTGATGGAGCAGAAAAAAAACCCAACACAGGAATTCCCGGCAGATGGAACAAGCTCAAAAAATTGAAACGCTTTAAAGGAATAATAAGCCCTATGATTATTAATTTTCAAAAACAATTTCTGTCAGGCAAGTACTTGGTTGATGAGGTTGAAAGCTTTCAGACGAGCATTTTGGATTTTAAGTTGGAGTACCTTTGGGTTGATGAACAAAGCACTGTGTATGGAGAGCTTTTGCACGAGATTGGAAAGGCAGAAAACAACGGTGAGAACGTGGTTGTTTTAGGTAGTAGTATCGAGTATTTAAGAGTTTTCGAAAAATTTTACAGACAAAAGACCCAAAAAGCTACCAAGAGCTCTTTTGAAACTCAGCAAGAGTATGAAGAAATAAAGGCAAAATTGGATAAAGAGAAAAAGTCCAACATGATAAAAACTTTATGTGAAGAAATAAGAAAAGACAGAAAGTTAAATTTCTGGTCGGAATCAAGAAATGGTCATGAGCTAAAGATAAGCACAATTCAAAGTTTTAAAGGTATGGAGATGAACAACGTTATTCTCCTTATCGGAGAGAATGATCAAGAAGAACTGGTATATACGGGAATCACCAGAGCCAGAGAAAAATTGGTAATACTAAATAATGGCAATGGAAAATACCATGATTTTTTTGCCAAGTACAGTATATTAAAGGCAGCATAATGCCGGGGGTGGCAATATGGAGGGTTACTTTTTGGCGACAGGTGGAGGCAGTGAGATAGGAGCCAGCAGCTACTGCCTTTCACTGGGCAACAATAGAGTAATTCTGGACTGTGGAATGAGGTTTGGCGAAAGGAAGTATCCGAGCATCGATTCACTTTTCAAAGAGGGGATTTTTCCAGGTTCTTCTCAAACCGGTTCAATCATCGTTTCCCATTCTCACAAGGACATTTCGGAGCTCTTCCGTATTTTTATCAAAACGGTTTTCAAAGGATCATATCAACTCCGCAATGTAAAGATAACCTGATAAAAAGAGTATCTGCCTGTTTGGATACTTTTAATATAGATCAGTACCTGAATTTGAAACAGGTTTTTATGTCAATTGCCGCCTACGATTTTTTTGAACCGTTTTCATGCGGGGATTTAGACTGTATTTTTGTTCCTGCAGGTCATATAGACGGTGCAGCTATGACCGTTATTTTTTATGAAGGGCAAAAACTGGTGTATACAGGAGATTTTTCTTTTCCGCTTTCTTCTGATGAGGTTGAAAACTCATGTGCGTTTGAGTTTATTAAGGACGCAGATGTTTTGATAACAGAGAGCACCTATGGATACATGAAGAACAAAACGGTTATAAGTTCTAAACATGCTCAGTTTGAAGACTTATGTCATTTGATAGAAAAAATCTATCCAAAAACAATCTTTTTGGTTCACGGGGAGAATCAAGATAAAAGCTGGAGCATTATGGATGAAATAGATGAAAGATGGCCTTCGATAAAAGCCGTAAATGTAAGGAACTTTGAAAAATACTACATGGGGGGGATCATAGAATGAAGGAGTTAGAGATCATAACCAAAGTACTTAATCATTCTGAGGAGTTATCAAAAAAAAGCGAGAAAGGTATTAAAGAAATTATTTTAAAGGAAAACAAAGTTATGTATGCAGTTATAAAAGATCCGTTTGAGCATCCCAGAACAATCGAAAATGAGCTTAGGAAAAATGGAGTATTTATAAATGTTTACAGGGTCTTTGAGGATGATTTTTCGAGTAATCCACATAAAAGAGTAGAGATGATAAAAAAGAGCCAAGATATAGCAGAAAAACTTTTTAAGTTTTATTTTTCAGAGGACTTTACCCAAGACGAGTACATGAACTTAAAGAAAATGGTCTTCACTTTCAATAAGGAAAAGATGAGAGACAAGGTAATCTTGCACCTTTTTCTGTGTAAGTTAAAGGAAGTTAAGAGTATTGATTTTTTATATAAAATAGAACTTTTAGGCTACAGTTATTCCACAAGATGTCTTGCCAAACTGGTTGATTGGATGGCGGAAGAAAGAAAGTACAGAAAAAAGTATGACTTTGGTCAGGATATTTCGATCATGAACTACGGGATCGGGAGTGTATTAAAAGGAAACGAAAAAGGTAAAAGTGCAGAGGAAGCTCCTACTGTAAATGATCTGCGTAATACGCTAGAGCTAGTTATGGATGCTTTGGATGAACACAAAGAGAACATAGAGAACTTTAAGCAGGAAGAAAAAGCGGCTTTAGTTAAAGAGTTCTTTCAAACGCTTAATTCCAAGGAATATGGATATCTTCTGGATAATTTTGTAAGGTGTGAGAAAAGTATTATAGCTCTTAAAAAGTCCGGATATGAGTTTCCGGAAGATGTTCGTTCCATTCCGGTTCTTATAAGGCAGTACATGAAGTTTATACGTGATTATGGGATTAGCGAGATAGATCCGTCCATTGAAAGAAGGTTGACTCTTGAGCAGGCCAAAAATTCAGAGTATGAAGGTATGCCGTTTATGGAAAGTTCAGATGAAAAACAAGTGAAGACGTTGTCACCCGGGTGGAAGTACAAGGATGTTGTTATTTCTGTGCCTAAATATGGTGAGATAATTCAGGAGGAGGGAGTTTAATGGGATATTATTGTGCAATAGATCTTGGGACAACTAACACAGTTTTTGCCTACGGAATGATAAATCCCAGAAACGGTAATATTGAAGCTAAAACTCTTAAAATGAAAATGAAAAGTGCCACAGGAGGAATAGAGACCAGTCAATTGGTTCCTTCCTGTGTCTTCATAGAAAACATTAATGAGAAAGAGATTATTCCGGTTGTAGGACCTTATGCCAAACATATGGCATGCATAAATCCCCAAAATGTTGTACGGTCAGTTAAAAGCTCTATGGGTACAGATAGGCTTTATGAAATGGCTAGCACCAAGTTTAGTCCTTCGGATATAAGTTCTTTTATACTCAAGTTTGTTTTAAACAATGCAAAGGAACTTTTCAAAAGTATGCCGGATGATGTTGTAATAACTGTACCTGCATCTTTTGATTCAGACATGCGCTTGGCTACCATAGAGGCGGCAAAAAACGCAGGCATAAAAACTGTAAATGAAGACGGAACGGAGCGAAACATACTTCTGGACGAACCCAGGGCTGCCCTTTTTAATTTTGTCAGGGACATAGACATGGGGAATGTACCGGAGACTGTTGTTGATCTGAGTTCTCCTAAAAATATTCTGGTTTATGATCTTGGAGGAGGTACCCTTGATGTGTCGCTTCACAAGGTTTGGAGGGATGAAAACCAAAAGGTGAAAATTGAAGATTATGCTATCTCTCTGCATACATTGGTAGGGGGAGATAATTTTGACTCTAAGATCGCAGAGTATCTTTATTCTAAGATAGAAAAGCAAGTATCAAGAAAAAATCTCAATGAGTTTGAAAAAAACCGGCTTTTTTCTGTTTTGCTAAACCTGGCTGAAAAAGCAAAGATAGAAATAGCGGAAAAAGAGCTTAACAACGCTATGATGGGAATAGACGAAGAAGTATATGCAGAAGTTGTCCAGGCGAATATAGTTGATGATATAGCTCTTGACGAAGTAATCACCAAAAGCGATTATGAAAAGATCGTTTCAGATATATTAGCCAATGAGCTCACACTTGAAAGTGCAGATAGTCTAAGGACCAGTATCAGCATAGAGTCTAAGAATATAATATACCCTGTTCTTGATGTAATGGCAAAGGCTAAGGAGAAAAGCGGAAAAGATGTAAAAGTAGACGCTATCCTTCTGAACGGAGGAATGACCAAGCTGAGCATTATAAAGTCACGTTTACAAAGACTTTTCGACCTAAAACCAATAAGTATGCAAGATCCCGATTTATCAGTAGCCTGCGGAGGAGTTTACTATCATTATGAGCTTCATAACGGCACGAAGTTTCAGAAGATTTTAAATGACAGCATAGGCATAGAGACTAATGGCCAGCATGTTGAACATCTTGCCAAAGCAGGGGTAACTCTTCCTTACAGATCAAAAGTTTATGATAACTTTACAATCCCGCAGACCGGTACCAACGTTATACATTTTCCGATCTACATCGGAAGCAGAAACGACACTCTCCGTCCTAACAGGAAGATAGCTGAAAGGTTTGCGAGGTTTGACAAAAGTCTTAATGCCGGTGATAAGGTTTCTGTACAGGTTGAAATAAATGAAAGCGGGATACTTTCATTAAAAGGGTTCATAAACAACAACGAAAATGATAGATTCGTTTTTGAAGTCGATTTCAATAAAAAGGAGGGATTTGCTGATTCAGGAAGTATAAACCCCAAGCCTTCCAGACAGATCTCTTATAAAGACACTTTTGAGAACCCGGTTTCGAAGTCGAGTATAAAAACGCTTAAGAATCTTTGTAAAAATGTCGTAAGAGTTAAAGATAACAATAGCAAAGCAACTTTCTTTAAGCAAATTAAAGATGTTGAAGGCTGCATATGCAGATGCACCGACAAAAATAATGCCGTGAATCTTCTTGTAAGCGAGATATCAACTTATCAGGAAGATCTTTTTGTGCAGAGGGCGGTTTTCATAATAGGCAACCTTATGAAAAGTACGGGCCTTAACAACGCATTTTTAGATTACAGCAAAAAAGAGCTTAATCCAATGGTCTTGGAGGTGACGTACTCTCCTCAAAAATTTTTAAATAAAAGGTTTATCATAGAGGCTTTGGGAAAAACCGAGGACAGCAGATGTGAAGAAGTCATAAGCGGGGTCTTCAATGCAAGTCATCAAATGATAAAGCCAATAATAGAGTCGGCGCTCATTTCCTTGGGGAAAACCGGTACCAAAGTATCTTCGTTTAATGAAATTACAGGTTTTCTTAGCAGCAGTGAAACACGCCAGCTTATAAGTGCACTGTGGAGTTTTGGTAAAATCGCAAGTCGGAGCAAGCAAAAACCGTTGGGGATAAAAGATATTGAACCTTATATTCCTCAGTTGGTACGTATTGCCAAGAACCATAATCATGCTTGTGTCTTACACAACTGCATATATGCCCTTGTTGAAAGCTGTGACAGCCGCTATAACGGCGAAAAAGTATCTCCGGCAACAAAGAATAGCGTTGCTAATTTACTTGAGTATGTACAAAAGAATTACTCATATAATCTTTCGTTTATGAGACTTGTGGATATTGCCAAGAAAGCTTTAAAAGGGGAAAGCTTGAACAGCAGTGAAGAAAAAGTTCTTCTTGACATAAGAAACAATGTGAGTATAAACGATTAAAATCGAAGCACACCTTCAAGGTGTGCTTTTTTTTTCACTTCTTTGATTTAAGATAATCCTGATATTTTTTCCAGTCTTCATTGAACTTTGAGATTCCGATATCCGTAAGAGGGTGGTTGAAAAGCTTTTTCAGCACATCAAACGGAATGGTGGATATATCAGCACCACACATTGCAGCCTGGAGTACGTGTTCCGGATGTCTCACGCTGGCAACAATTATCTGAGTTGCAAAATCATAGTTAAAGAAAATTTCTGATATCTGTGTAACAAGCTCCATTCCTTCATGACCAATGTCGTCAAGTCTGCCTATAAATGGGCTTACATATGTTGCTCCTGCTTTGGCGGCGAGCATAGCCTGCAGAGGACTGAAAATAAGGGTGACGTTTGTATTTATGCCTTTTGAACTTAGTATTTTTACTGCTTTTATTCCTTCTGTCGTCATAGGTATTTTAACTACAACGTAAGGACTTATTTTTGCAAGCTCCTGTGCCTGACTTACCATTCCTTCTGTATCCATTGCGGTTACTTCTGCGCTGACGGGGCCCTTTACTGTTTCGCAGATCTCTTTTATTCTGTCTTCAAAGACTGCATTCTCTTTGGAAACAAGTGTCGGATTAGTGGTTACTCCGTCAATTATGCCCCACTCCATGCCTTTTTTAATCTCCTGGATATTTGCTGTATCCAAAAATATTTTCATTTGGTGCACCTCCTTAAATTAATTTGTTCCTGTAGTATTTTAGCATCAGAATGTAAATTTTATTTTTTAATAATTTTTTGGTATAATGTAAATTAGTCTAAAATAGCCTTTTGATACGGAGGTAATACTTTTTGCCAATAGAAGAAAGCGGTGCATCAACTACAGTAATAAGAATTGTGGAACCCAACAACGGATTTCCCGAGATGGTTATAGAAAAAGGTCAATCATCGGGAATCTTTACATCAAAAGTCAAGGAAACAGGAAAGCTTTTTTTCCAGATACTCTGCGAACCAAACAGGTACTGCAGAAAACTCACTATAAACGAGATAGTCGCCAATCAGTCGGTATGGCTGGGTCGGGCGTTTACGCATCTTGTTATTCCTGATATGTGGAATGAATCTTTATTGTGGATACTTAAGAATAAACCGCGTGACAAGCATTTTGTCATTATAGCAGCCGGTGAAAAATCGGTCAGGCAGAAAGATCTTTCGGAAATATCACGTTTGGTATCTGAATATACCAAAGATGGTGCGGTTCTGACTATAACCGACAGCAGAGAACTTATAGAAGCGGTTTGTGACAGTGTAACAGATGAAAAGGGTGAAGAAATATTTTTTGAAACAGGGCCATTTTTCTTTGATCTTTCGGATAATACTTTGATTGAGGATATAGGTAAGATAGAACAAAATATAAAGGATGTAAGAATCAAAAAAATTCTTCTGGAAAACAAGCTTCCGGAAAGATAAATTAAAGCAGGCCATAAATATGCCAAAGTATATCAAGGTGTGTTCGTACATAATCATACTATTTTTCCTCTTTAGCGGCTTAACCAATTTTTTTCTTGATATGTACTTTCAAAGCCAGCCCTATTATTATATAGGAAAGGTTCCTTTTGAAAATAATCTTATAAAGGAAACCGACAGATATCCTGAGTATGCCAAAGCAGTAATTATCTTTGAGGAGGAGCAGTCCAGGATAAAGGTACTTCTTCCAAAAGGCAGCGGCTATATGAATATGGTGTTGAAGGATGTCCAGAATATAAATTACAGTTTTTCAAAGGTAACCAATACTGTTGTCACTAGTTATGTCCAAGAAACGGAGCTTTTCAAACCAACGAGATTTTTTATTTACCGTAGAATGGTAAATAACCTTATTGTATCATTTTTTATAGTTCTTTGTGGTTATATGCTAAAGCCATTTTCTCCGGGAAGGTATATGCTGGCAGGCTTTAAGTATTACAGCCGGATTTTGTCGGTAATTATTTCTTTTGCCGTATTCTGTGCTGTCGCATATTTCAGCTCTTTTATAAGTTTTTTTGGAATTATAGATGGTCTTTTCCCTGTTATTATAGGAGTTGTGGCTGTTCTTGCAGGAAATATTTTTTCTTACAGAATCTTGCAATGGATTATAAGTATCGCGGTTTTATCTTTGATCTTCTTTGATTTTGCTTCGGAGTACAGGTACTTTATACTGGGTGGCAGTTTTGTGTTGAATATTATAGTTGGGTATTGTATGATAAAAACTCATAGCTATATAAGGACGATAGGTTCTAATACAAGAAAAAAAGAAAATAAAAATAAGGAAGAATCAGTTAAGGAGGATAATTTTTATGACAATAGAAAAGAAGAAGATTCTTGATGCGCTTGAAGCTGATCTTCTCAATGTTTCAAATATTCAGGATCTGCAAAATATAAAGGCCAGATATCTGGGCAAAAAAGGTACGGTAACAGATCTTATGAAAGAGATTGGCAGAATTCCGCCGGAGAGTAAAAAAGAGTACGGGATGCTGGTCAATGAGCTTAAAAATGATATAGAATCACTTCTTGAAACAAAGGAAGAGCAGGTCAGGGAACTGGAGAAAAAATCTCTGGAAACAAAAAACTGGGTTGACGTGTCACTTCCAGGTGCCCGTAGAGCTGTAGGTAGTGAGCACCTTGTAATGAAAGCCATAAGAGAGATATCGGAAGTTTTTATAAATATGGGTTGTACCATAGTCGAAGGTCCGGAAATAGAGATTCCATGGTATAACTTTGATGCGTTGAATATAGCTCCATGGCATCCTGCAAGAGATATGCAGGATACATTTTATATAGAATCCGAAAAGAATCTTATTCTCAGGACTCATACGTCACCTGTACAGGTAAGAACCATGCTCAAAAGTAAGCCGCCTTTGGCTATAATATCTCCCGGCAGGGTCTACAGGAAAGACGAGATAGATGCGACTCATGCGGCTATGTTTAATCAGGTTGAGGGTCTTTATATAGACAGGCAGGTTACGGTAGCTCACCTTAAGATGTTTCTTGAAATTCTTGCCAAATCTATGTTCGGAGACAGAATGCAGGTGCTTCTGAGACCAAGCTACTTTGCTTTTGTGGAACCTGGTTTTGAAGTGGATGTAAGCTGTATGAACTGTGGTGGAAAAGGTTGCAATGTCTGTAAGAATACAGGCTGGATAGAGATACTGGGAGCGGGGCTTGTACATCCGAATGTTCTTAGGAACAGCGGTATAGATCCCAATGAATGGCAGGGTTTTGCTTTTGGAATGGGAGCGGAAAGAATAGCACTTTTGAAGTATGGTGTGAACAATCTGAGAGAGTTCACCAGAAACGATATAAGGGTAATAGAATAAGGGGTGGCTTATGAGACTTTCAATTGAATGGATTTCTGAATATATAAAGGTTCTTAAAAGCCCGGCCGAGCTGTCCAAACAGATAAAGCTCCATACAACAAACGTAGAGTCTGTGCAGGCAGTAAGCAGGGATCTGTGCAATGTAATTGTCGGAAAGGTCGAACAGGTACAAAAGCATCCGGATGCGGATAAACTTATCGTATGCAGGGTGAACATGGGAAATGAGTATAAACAGATTCTTACGGCTGATCTTTCTGTTAAAGAAGGAGATGTAATACCTGTAGCCGTAAACGGTGCAAAGCTTGCGAGCGGGATGGAAATAAAAGACAGAAAGATGAGAGGCATAGAGTCTCAGGGAATGTTTTGTTCTCTTTCTGAGCTTGGACTTGAAGAAAAATCTGATGGAGTATACAAGCTAAAGGAGGAAGTTCCTCTGGGGACAGACTTCATAGAGTATTTCAAGCTTAAGGATGATATTGTTGAAATAGAGGTATTTCCCAACAGACCGGATCTGCTTTCGTATATCGGTGCGGCTAAGGAGCTGCAAGTTATAAAAGCGGCGGAAGGCTTCAAATTACCTGAGTATGATGAGCTTAGCAGGACAGATACTTTTGATGTAAGCATAAATTACGAGGGATGTAAAAGGTATACTGCACTTGAGATGAAAAACATAAAGGTTGGATCTTCACCTCTGTGGCTTGTCAGAAGACTTGCCGCCTGTGGTATAAGAAGCATAAATAATATCGTTGATATAACCAATTACGTGATGCTCGAAAGCGGACATCCTGTACATGCTTTTGATTTGGATGTTATAGGAAGAAAGATTGTTGTAAGAAAAGCACAAAAAGGTGAGAAAACAGTTTTGCTTGATGAAAAAGAGTATGAACTCAACGGAACTGAAACCCTTATTACCGGTGAAAAGGGCATACTTGCTCTCGGAGGTGTGATGGGTTGTCAGAACAGCGGTATAACTTCCGAAACCAGAAATATTTTGCTGGAGGTTGCGTACTTCGATCCGGTAATTACCAGAAAGTCTGCTAAGTATCATAAGCTTTCAACAGATGCCTCATATCGTTTTGAAAGAGGTGTAGATCCAAATGATGCAATGTTTGTAATGGGAAGACTTGCTTATCTTATAAAAACCATAGCTTGCGGTACTGTTCATGAAGGCGTTACCGATGTATACCCGATTGTGGAGATGTCCAAGTGCATTCACCTGCGTAAGTGGTATGTTGATGAAAGGCTTGGTAAGGTCATTCCTATAGAGGAGATTGAAAGTATACTCGGAAGATATGGTTTTGAATATAAGGTACAGGGCGACGGATGGGATATAACCGTTCCGACTAAACGCCCGGATCTTTCAATAGAAGAAGATCTTGTAGAAGAAGTTGCAAGAGCATACGGATATTATAATATAAGTTCAGCATTACCTGTAGTAAAAATGTTCAAGGGATCAAAAAGCGAGTTTGTTTCATTCAAAGATGATGCAGCTTACACCCTCAGACAGGAGGGCTATCATGAAGCTATGACGTACTCGATGATGAATATAAAAAATATGTGGATGGATAAGTCGGATATCAGAATTCTTAACCCTCTTTCTGCCGAGTATGAGTATATGCGTCCTATCCTGGTGTATGGTATTCTTGAATCGGCATCATATAATTTCAGGAATCAGAACAAGGATATAAAGTTATTTGAAATAGGAAAAACCTTCGTAAGAGACAGTTCTTTTGACACGGGCATCAAGGAGACTACCAAAGCCGCAATAGTAGCCTGCGGAAGGGAAAATCCCTATGATTATACCGACAAGAGGGAAGTATCGTTTTTTACCGTAAAGGGAGCGCTCGAAGGTCTTTTTGAAAGCCTTAATTTAAATGCCAGATATGAAAGGGCTGAAATAACAGGATTAAGCAAAGCCCAAAGTGCCGATATATTTATAGGAGATAAAAAAATAGGATTCATGGGTCTTTTGGAAAAAGATATTTCAGACAAACTCTACGATATAAAGTCGAGTGTTTACATAGCTGAAGTAGATATGGATATGCTCTTTGAAATGAAAAAACCCATATCCAAAAAGCTTAAAACCTTTGATTATCCAGCCATAAAACGCGAGTATTCATTCATCGCTCCTGTTCAGGCAAAGTTTGAAGATATCCACAGCATTATACAGTCCAGCGGAAAAATAATTGAGAGCATAAATATCTTTGATATCTATAAAGGAAAAGGAATCGATCCGGATAAGATGAGCATAACCATAACTATGGTTTACAGGTCTTTTGAAAAAACTCTTACAGACGAGGATGTAAATAAAGTAGAATCAAAGATGCTTACAAAGCTTTCGCAGATGGAAGTAGTACTTAGAGGGGCATAAAAAATAAAAAACCGGCAGTGCTTTAAACTGCCGGTTTTGTCATTTCTATAAGCTCATTTTTGAGAAGATCATAAAGTTCTTTTTCCAATTCCGAAAGTTTTAGGTCTCTTTTTATTAGCGAGGAGTTCCTCATGCATAGATCGCTTATCTCCCCCATAGCTACTATAAGTGGTTTTAAAATATCCAGTGCATGTTCAATTTTAAATTTTTTCATTGCCGATTTATCTTTAAGCAACGATATTCTCTGGCTTATTTCCTGCCTTTTGGAAGGAATAAGAAGCACCAGGGAGTGTTTTTTTTCAAACACGGCAACAACATCCATGGCATTTTCCAGAGCATAAGAGATTGTATTGGGAAAGTTTGGGTTTATGCTGTTTAAAAAGTAGTAAATCCGGTCAAGTGTTTTATGTGAACTTATAATCAGATCAAGCATTCTGTCTGCTGTATCGAAGTTGTAGCTTTGTATGTCAAAATCGATCATTATATCGCGTATTTGTTGGAGAAATCTTTCTGAGAAAGGTATTGAAAAGTTTTCCAGAAAAGTTTTCATCTCAAGCTTACTGCCGTTTGAGTTCTCACGATTTGGAAATACAAATCTGCAGCCAGTAAGTTCAAGACGCTCTGTCGGCATTAAAAGTTCAAACTCTCTGTACATATCTTTAAGAGTTTTTTCTGCAAAATTTGTCATCTCTTGGTTATCTGAAGAACTAAAAAACAAGAAATTGTTTCCAACCGCTTTTTTCAGCCTTTC
>Ga0208040_1003552_pt1 | contig 12588 bp, 9 predicted proteins | sample AD_UKC083_MetaG_FD_184431 | JGI IMG/M metagenome (GOLD analysis project Ga0208040, IMG submission 184431) | Active sludge microbial communities of municipal wastewater-treating anaerobic digesters from USA - AD_UKC083_MetaG (SPAdes) (version 2) | ecosystem: Engineered > Bioreactor > Anaerobic >... | reverse complement strand
TGGCAAACAGCACGGTCATGTCCTGGACGGCGCCGATGAAGATGGTGCCGATAACCGCCCACAGCCAGACGGGCAGATAGCCGAACAGCAGGGCGACGGTAGGCCCGATAATCGGACCGCCTCCGGCGATGCCGGCAAAATGATGGCCAAATAAAACCACGGGCTTTGTCGGCACATAGTCGCGATCGTCCCTGAGCGCGCAGGCCGGCGTGGGCCGGTTGTCATTTTCGTCAAAAAGCTTTGCAATAAAACGGGCATAAAAGCGATAGGCCAGAAAGAACAAAACCACCGCTATGATTAACACAACAGCAACATTCATAACCTTCTCCTCGATAGCGCACCGATTGGATGGTCGCCGCCATTTATTGTTGATGAAGGTTGCCCCGCGTGCCCGCAGGACGACGGAATCATACACCTTATTTTCCGGGTTTCAAGAAAATTTTGCATGGCGGAAATGAAAATTCCGGCATGCAGCGTCCCGCATGGCGGCCGGTTGCTGTTTCCTCTTGACACGCTTTTGCGTTCTTTCTATAGTGCCTTCGGCGTTTTTTAAAAACGGTACGATGAAAATCTTTAAAATCAATACCCAAGGAGGATAGGAACATGGCTTTTGAATATGAAAAACTGGTGGTGGAACAAGACGGCGCGGTTGTGGTGGCCGCCATCAATCATCCGCCGGCCAACGCAATGGCGCAGGGGGTTTTGCGGGATTTAAACGACCTTTTGGATAAATGCGAAAAAGACGACGGTGTGCGCGTCATCATTATCACCGGCACCGGCCCGAAATGCTTTTCAGCGGGCGCGGACATTACCGAGTTTGCGGACCTCCAGTCGGGTAAAGTGCCCCAGTACGACGGCAACGCCGTGTATTTCAAAATTGAAAATTATCCCAAGATCATCATCGCGGCCATTCAGGGCCTGGCCCTGGGCGGAGGACTGGAACTGGCCTGCTCCTGCCATTTGAGGATCATGGCGGAAGAAGCGGTGGTGGGTCTTCCCGAAGTCAAACTGGGTTTGAACCCCGGCTGGGGCGGAACCCAGAGACTTCCCCGCTACATCGGCAAAACCAAGGCTCTGGAACTGATGCTCACCGGCGATTTCATGCCGGCCAATGAAGCGTACGCACGGGGATTGCTCAACAAGGTCGTTCCGCAGGCTGAAGTTCTGCCAGCCGCCAAAAAGCTGGCCAAAAAACTGGCGGGCGGCGCTCCCGTGGCGCAGCGTGAGATTATGAAGGCTGTCCGTCTGGGATTGGAAGGCACCCTTTACGACGGCATCACCAAGATTGAGAAAGCCGCCTTCCAGACCCTGCTGGTTACCGAAGATTTCAAAGAAGGCTCCAAAGCGTTTCTGGAAAAGAGACCGGCGCAATTCAAAGGCCGATAACGAAAAAACGCGAAAATGCAAAACGGCGGCCGTTCTGGCCGCCGTTTTTTTGAGCGCTACAGGGTATAGAGCTCCCGGAGATCCGTCCGAGGATAGGAAAGCTCCCCTCCCTTGTCAATAATCTGGTTGCGGTATTTTTTGACGGAAAGGACTTCCAGCGTTTCAATATGCTGGATGCTCTTGAGCTCTTTGGCCTTGCCGAGCATCTTTTTGTAGCTGTCGTAGGCTTCCGTGATGATTTCCACAATGAAGGAGTTCGCGCCCTGCGTGTGCAGAATGGAACTGACGATTCGTAATTTTTTCAAGAGTTCGATCAGCTTTTCGTCATGATGGGGATTGTCGATGAGCATGAAAAAGTGATACCGGTCCGCCAGATCTCTGTAATCTTTTAAGTCAAAATCATTTTTTTGTTTGAAGACCTGAATGACCTTCTGCGTCTGCACGGAAATCACGGCGGGCACACCCGCGGAAAGCCGGATCGTCTTGAGCCGGTTGATCCAGTCATGGAGCTGTTCTTTATCGTCAAAGTTGGAGTCAACGACGTAGCTGTGGCGGCCCATCACATGGAAGATGGAAACGGCGTGCGGGTTTCCCCTCAAAAAATTCATCAACCCGTCTTCCTCGCCCCAATTTTGTATAAAAACCAGCGCATGCAATATCGTGTTTTTCGGCATGTTTCCTCCTTCGAACCCGTGATCGGCCGCCTGCAAAACCAGCGCCACCGCAGCCTCCGAGAGCTTTGAATAACGGCCATTTTTGTCATTTCGACCGAAGGGAGAAATCTTGAACAAACGGCCATCCTTAAGATTTCTCGTCGCTCACGCTCCTCGAAATGACATTTTTCAAAGCTCTCCCTTTGTTTTTGCGGCGTGAAGTATATGAAATAACCAGCGGGGGTGTCAAGCGGCATTTCAGGGGCGCGGCGGGCCGGAAACGGCAGCCCCGTGGCGGGAAAGAAAAAGGGGCGGCCTTCACAAGAATGCCGTCCCTTTCCTTTCAGCCTTCAGACTTCGGTCTTCAGCCTGCAGGGAACCGTCGCGACGGTTCCCTGCCGTCCATTACTTCCTCAACTCCGCGGGTGTTCTATAGCGTTTATGATCCACCCATTTGGCCACCAGTTTCTCGTTTTCCTCGCAGGACTCGTGCAGAAAGGCAATTTTGCCGCCCTGCTGGAACTGGACAATCAACTGCAGGTAGTAACCGGGATAGGTTTTCCACGGATTGGCCGCGTCAACCCTCACACGGGAATGGTAGAAGGGTTTGATTTTCCGGGTTTCATATTTCATCTTGCCCAGCGAATAGACGGTTTCCACGTCTTCCATGGCTTTGATCAGGTTTTTAATGTTGCCGGTTCCCTTCGCCCTTTCGATGGCCGCCTTGAAATGATAAATATCGGCATAAGCAATGTGGACATGGATCTGCATGGGGATCTTCCGCGCATGCGCTTTTTGCACCAAGGGGATGGTTTTGGAAGTCAGCGGGATCGTATCAAGATCCGTGTAGGAGCTGATAATCCCCAGCCCCTTGCCTCCCGTCATCTTCCAGTAATCCTGAGTCTGAGCAACACCGCCGTATAAGTTGACCTGGATGTCGCGAGCCGCGGAATCCGACCACTGTTTGGCAAAGGATTCCGTGTCCGTAAACCAGGAGCTGATGAAGAAAATCACATCGGCGTTGGCTTTCTTGATGTCCTGAAGAATCGGCAGGTACATGGTGCCGCGGGGCTTGACCGCTTTGCTGTACACCACTTCCAAACCGCAGTCCTCGGCCAGTTTTTCCCAGGTGGGCAGGTTGATATAACTGATGCCTTTGCGCCATTCCGTGGTCCAGGCGAGGTCTTCCCAGAGGAAGGCGATTCTTTTCGTTTTCTGATACTGGGGCATGGTCTTGCAGAAGAAATACTTCGTCTGGGCATAATGCGCCGGCTCCGGATCCCAGTCACGGAAACAGTGATTGTATTTCGGCGCTTCGTCGATGATGCGCGCCGTCAGTTCCGCGCCCATCGGCCCGTTGAAAATGAGGATGTGGGGGTATTCCTTGAACAGCATTCCGGAGGCTTCCTGAACGGCCAGACAGACTTCCGTCCGGCCTTCGACGGAGATGAATTTGGCCTTGTCCTCGATGACCAGTTTGCGAAACGCCTCCACGGACAGCGACGTGTCGCCCTTGTTGTCCATGACGACATACTTGACCGGCCGTCCCAGGATGCCGCCGGCGGCGTTGATTTCCTCCACCGCCATTTTCTGGATGTCCATGCACGGACGGGTGCCAGGCGATCCGACCATGCCGATGTAGCCGATGACAAACGGCTCTCCCTTCGGCTGCGCCACCGCAACGGATGGTACGCTGATAGCAATCGCAACCAGCAGTAGCAGCGCCGCCCCAGCGACCATTTTGACTCTGCTTGCTCTCTTCATCATGTTTCCCCTCCTGTTTGTCAAACCAACCCTTTAAAAATGTACGATCAAATATCCGCCGAACATTTGATCCTTCTAATCGTTTAAATATTTTTTCCGGATATATTCATTGTCCCCGCCGATTTCGCTTCCCACCCATTTGACCCGGGGGGGAGATTCGGACATTTTTACAAAATTGGAGCTGATCGTGTATTTGCCCAGTTTTTTGTCTTCCACCTCCTGAAACGCCTTGCGGATGTGCCACTGTTTATTCTCCATCGCTTCTTCCGGCGTCATCAGCTTCATGACAATGGGCACGCCGCCGCCCCGCCACTTGGAGCGGGCGGATTTTTTGCTGTAATTGAGCGCCATCTTCACCAGCTCGTCGGCTGTAAACTGCAGTGTTTTCTCTTCGATGATCTTATGCAGATGGATGGCCTGCTCCAGAATATCGGGGATTCGATCCGACGAATAGCGCCAGTCGTCCTCCTGTTCCCACAGACCCAGAACCTTCAAGAGCGCCCGGAAATCGTGGTCCCGCGGCGCGGCGATCGCCACGTAGCCGTCCTTGCACTTCCAGTGGCCGTAGGGATAGAGAATGAAGTCCAGAACGCCGATGCGCGGGCGGGCTTTTTCCCAGGTAAAACCGATGGTGGCGGGCATGCCGACCATGGAGGAATACGAGTCCATTCCGGCGACATCCACCATCTGTCCCTGGCCGGTGTTTTGCCGGTGGAGCAGGGCGACCGCGCCGCCCAGGGCAGCGGAAAGCCCGGAGATATACCACCCCGCCCACATGCCGCCGCGCAGAGGCCACGTATAGGGCTCCGGCTCATTGGGCGGCGCGCCCATCTGCGCGGGAAGCCCCGAACCCGCCTGGGACGTAATGTCCGTATCCGGCATTTTCGCGGATTCCCTGGCCTTGTCCGTGTACTGTCCGTAGGCGGAAAGCGCGATGTAAATCAACCCCGGATTCTCCGCGACAAGCTGGCGGTAGCCGATCCCCCAGCCGTCCATCTCGCCGGGCGCAAAACTTTCAATCACGACCGCCGCCTTTTTGGACAGCCGGGCAAAAACCTTCCTGTCTTCGGGATTGTTTTTAACGTCGAGCGTCATGTACCGTTTGTTGCGGCCCTCGAACATGAAGGGAATGCCCACCCCCTGAACCGTCACGCCGAACGGCGTGATCAGGCGGGCCGGATCGCCTTCCGGAGGCTCGATTTTGAGAACCTCCGCTCCGAATTCCGCAAAGAAACTGGCGGCGACAATGCCCGCAAAATTGGCCGAGCTGACATCCAGCACCAGAATGTCGTCGAGCACTTCCGGTTTTCCTTCGGCGTTCATCATTTCGGCGAGAATTTTTCCCCGATCACCGCCCTTGCCGCCGTGCCGAGTGTAAACTTCTTCCCTGGGGCTCATTTTCCAACCTCTTTTCCGTAGTTATAGATGGGATCCTTGCTCAGATCGTAATAGACAGGCGGTTTCAGTCCCGGCCGATCGTCAAATGTCCCGATGACTTTTTTCTTTTCCAGCTTTTCAATTTCCGCTTCGCTCAACCCCAGAAATTTCTTGAGCACAAACCGGTTGTGATACCCCAGCGGCCGCGCCAGCCACTTGGTTCGCGAAGGCGTTCCGGAAAGCATCGCGGAAGGCCCGGCAATCACCAAGTTGCCATATACATCATCCTTGAAAAGCACCACGCTTCCGCGCTTGCGGCGCCATTCTTCGTTGGCGATCATGTAATCGTCCGCCACCTCTGCCGCAGGAATATTTTTATCGTCGGCCAGGCGGATGACATCGGCGCAGGACTGCGACCGAATCCAGTCCACCGCAATTGCATGGAGCGCTTTGGCGTTTTCCGGCTTCAGCCGCTCCAGCGTATCGGAAAAACGCGGATCCGAAGACAGCTCCGGCCTGCCGATGGCCCGGGTAAAATTTTCAAACTGCTCGGACGTCGCGCAGGCCAGCGCCAGAAACTTGTCGTCGGCCGTTTTAAAAATGGCCGCCGGCACCATGGTGGGATCGACATTTCCGGTGCGGCCGATCGCTTTTTGAGTCACGGAATAATAGGTGTAATGAAACAGGGTCCTCATCAGTCCTTCCGTCTGCGCCATGTCGATATACTGCCCTTTTCCGGTTTTCTTCCGGTGGTACAGCGCCATCAACACCGATAAAGCGGCAAAATTCCCCGGCATGAAGTCGCCCACGTAGTCCGGCAGCTTGTAAAAAATGTCCGTGTCCGGATAGCCGTTCAGCGTCAGCACGCCGCTCGCGCCCTGGGCCAGAAGGTCCCACCCGGGGAAATACCGCATCGGGCCGAACTGGCCATAGGTGGAGCAGCTCAGGAAAATGATGCTGGAATTGATCTTGGAAATTTTCTCATAGCCGATGTCCCAGGCATCCGCCGTCCCGGGCGCAAAGTTTTCAATGACCACGTCCGCGTCTTTAACCATTCGATAGATCAGTTCTTTGGATTCCTTGAGCTTCAGGTTCACCGAGAGAAAATACTTGTTTTTGGTGATGTTGTGCCAGATGGGATTCGAGTGCTTCCAGTATTTGCCCCAGTACGTCGCCGGACGCCACAGGTCGCCGTAAAAAGGCAGCTCCAGCTTGATCACTTCCGCGCCGTAATCGGCCAGGAGCCTCGCCGCGATCGGCCCGAAGATGACGTGGGAAAAGTCCAGCACCCGGATGCCTTTGAGCGCTTCCGGCTTCCGGTCCGCCTCATCGGGATTGAAAAGTTTTGCCGTATAAGAAAAATAATCTTCCATCGCTATCTCCCCAAATATGCCTTTTTGACCAGATTGTTTTTCATCAGCTCCGCCGATCTTCCCTCCAGAACAATTCTTCCCTCCTGAATGATATAACCGCGGTCGGCCAGTTGCAGCGCGCGCAGGGCGTTTTGTTCGGTCAATAAAATGGTCAGTCCCGTTTTCCGAAGCTTCCCCAGTGTTTCATAGACTTCGTCCACAATGAGCGGGGCCAGACCGATGGAAGGTTCGTCCACCATCAGAAGATGCGGATTGGCCATCAGCCCCCGGCCGATTTTCAGCATCTGCTGCTCGCCGCCGGAAAGGAGGCGGGCGGACATGTTGGAGCGCTCCTTCAAAATCGGAAAAAGACTGTACACGTACTGAATCGTCTGTTTTCTTTTGGGCCAGGACGTTTTCCGGTATGCGCCCAGCGTCAGATTTTCCTTCACCGTCATAAACGGGAAGCTCTTCGCGCCTTCCGGAACCTGCACGATGCCCAGGTCAACGATTTTGTGGGACGGCAGGCCCTGAATGGCTTCGTCGCGAAAGATCACGCTGCCGCTGGTGCCGGTCATCATGCCCTGGATCACGTTGAGAATCGTGCTTTTTCCCGTTCCGTTGGACCCCAGGATCGTTACAATTTCCGACTGCCGAACATTGAAACTGACGCCGTGCAGCGCCGGAATGACGCCGTAAGACGCGCTCAAATCACTGACTTCAAGCATATTCCCTCCAACCTCTGCCCAGATACGCCTCGATTACCTCATCATTGTTCACCACCTGATCCGGTGTGCCTTCCGCCAGTTTGGCCCCGTAATTGATCGCGACAATCCGGTCGGCCGCCTCCATCAGGACCGCCATGACATGCTCGATCCAGAAGACCGTAATGCCGAATTGCTCCTTGGCTTTCCGGATCATTCGGATGGCGTTTTTGGCTTCTCCGGGATTCAGGCCGGCCATGACTTCGTCGATAAAAAGCAACTGCGGGGTGGTGGCCAGGGCACGCGCCAATTCCAGCATTCTCAGTTCATAAAAGGTCAGGTCGCGCGCCAGAATATTCCGCTTGCTGAACAGCCCCACAAATTCCAGGTAATGCGTCGCATCGTACATTGCATCCTCAAAACTCTGGTTGACCCTTTTCTTGCCTGAAACGGAACTGGCCAGAACGCTGGTCAGGGCCGTCAGTTCCGGGAAAGGGCGCGGAATCTGATAGGTTCGGGCAAGCCCCATGTGCGCCCGCTCATGCGGCTTCATGCGCGAAATATCCACGCCGTTCATCTCAATCTTACCGGACGTCGCGGGAAGATAACCCGTCAGGCAGTTGACCACGGTGGATTTCCCGGCGCCGTTGGGGCCGATAAAACCCAGTGTTTCCCCCTCGTAAATTTCAAAGGATACGTTGTTGACCGCCACGATTCCTCCGAAACGCTTGACCAGATTGCTCACTTTCAACAATGGAGTCATGGCTTTCTACCTCCGCACGTGAATGGTTGGCAGATATTCGCGATAACGGCGCTTTCGATAAATGCCGAACAGCCCTTCCGGAAGAATAAACAGCAGCGCCAGAAGAATAATGGGAAACAGCACCGGCTGGATCGGGCCCATGTACCGGATCATCAGCATCTCCAGGAAAGCGACAAAATAGCCGCCGACGACGCAGCCGAAAACCTGGGCGCGGCCGCCGATCATCAGCACCAGCAGGACTTTCAGCATAAACGTCAGCGGTAAATACGTGATGCCGGCAAATGAACTGAAGTAGTGCGCGTAAAACCATCCGATGATGCCGATCATCGTGGAGGCGGAGACAAACGCGATAATTTTGATTTTGTTGATGTTGATGCCGATGGAATGGGCGACGTCCTCATCGTCATTGATCGCCGCCATCAAGAGGCCGTAGCGGGATTTCAGGACCTTGTTGATGATCCACAAATAAGCGAACATGATGGCGGTGGAAATATAGCCGATCAGCAAAAAATTGTTTTTGGCGTTTCCGGTGTCCAACAGCGGCACAATGCCGAAGAGGCCGGTATCGCCTTTGAAAATATCCGGATAGATAAAGGTCACTTCCAGGAAAACCAGCGGGAGCAGCAGCGTCAGGAGCACATAGTAAAGACCGCGCGCCATGATGACCAGCGGGCTGAAAATCAGCGCCGAAATCATGGACATCAGGACGGCGAAGGGAAAAGTGGCCAGCGGGCCCCATCCGTAGGCGATGCTCAGAAGCGCCGCCGTGTACCCTCCTACGCCGATGTAAAATTGGGGGCCAAAATTCATTCGCCCCGTGCCGATGGTCATGAGCGCCAGCGGCATGGCGATGGCGGCATAGATATTGGCCGAAATCATGGTGTTGATCAGGCCGGGGCTGATGAAGTAGGATACCGTCGGAAAGATAAAAAGGACGACGGCCCAGATCAGCGTGTTGCGCCAGTAACGAGGTTCCAGGGTCCATTCCCATTTTTTGGTTCCCAGCCGGACGACGATGCGGTCCCGTTTTAATTCCGTTTCTACCATAGCGATTCACTCCTTGCTAACCCCTGGGGTCGAATAATCAAAATGGCCATGACAAGAATCAAGGCCGACAAATTCATGAAACGCGGCTCTCCGAGGACAAAACAGACAAGGGCGTGGGCAAATCCGATCAAAAAGCTGGCCAGAATGGTGCCTTTGATGTTGCCCAGCCCGCCCAACACCGCAACCAGGATTGCCGTCACCATGTACATCCACCCCATCCCCGGATCCAGCGCCCAGACCGGCGCAACAATGAGCGTGCCGATAATCACCGGCAAAAGCACCAGCATCATGGTGAACATATAAAGCGTCTCGACGTTGATGCCGACAATCTTGGAAGAATAAATATCCTGGGACAAAGCGCGGATGGCCATGCCGGTTTTTGTTTTCACGAAGAAGAAAACAAAGGCGCCGGTCATCGCCAGCGCGATCAGGGAGCCGATGATCAGCTGCTTGGGCACCACGGCGTCTCCGAACTGATAAGTGCCTTCGGCCAGCGTGGTTTCCAGATAAACCCCCGCCTGAATCGGATAAAAGTAATTTGCGGCCTGCTCCACAATCAGCGCAATCAGCAGCAGCGCGGTGAGCAAAACATCCTCCGTCGTCATGTATCGCTTGATCATCCCCTTGTAAATCGCGATGGCAACAATGAACTGAACGACGATCATCCCGAGAATGGAGGGAATGAGGGGCCACCCCAGCGCCGACATGAACATCCAGGTCCCGTAAATCGTGAGCGGAAAGATATAGGCGTATCCGAGGTGGAAAATCCGCAGCACCCCGCAGATCAGGGAAAACCCAAGGGCAAGCAGAAGATAAATGGACCCCATTACAAACGTGTAAACAAGAACATTCTCGATGTACGTCGCCATGCCTTTTTACCCTCATTGGATGAATCGAAATATTTTCAATGGATCGATAATGAGAAGATTCCCCCTCTCCCGGGAACCACTTCCTTCGCCTGGATCAGGTCCGGATCGGAAAACCTCCGGCGCGCCGCGCAAAAACGCAACGGCGGCAGACCTTCAGCACCTCCGGCCCGGCGGCTGTTGGAAAAATTGCGGACGGTAGATTTTTGAAAAATGGAAAATGACTGACGGTTAGTGAATGGCCGTGGGGCGGTGTGTCATCCTTTTGGGAATTGGGCAGGTTGATCTGAATCCGGGCAATCCGTTTTAACGCAAAAACGATTGCTGCCACAAGGCCTCCAAAGCTTTCAGAAGTTTTATCTTTTCGCTTTTCAGGAAAACCGCTTGGACATGCGTTCTAGGATTCGGCTCCCAACAGTCATGCGCTTTTCAGCTGCTTTGTTATGGCACCCCGAAACATCGGCACTTATAGTGAAAAAATTTTTTTACTTTTTAAAATAAGTTAACGGCTTTGTCAACAAAAAATTCTCTCAAAAAAATTCTCATGGCGATATTTTCACAAAAGCGGCGCCGTCTCCCGTCCGGAAAACGGCACGGAGGCGTCAAAAAATCCGGCTGGAAAAAACGGGGAAGCCGGAGTAGGGAAGGAGATTCCGGATGTTTTCATTAACAGCGTGAATTCCATTTTGCGAAAAGTTCGCTCAATAATTTCTTGCCTAAGAAAACAATTCTTGATAAAAGCGCGATAAAGCAAAAAAGAGGGTTTGAGAAATTTTCAGGCAGCGGGCCGCAATGGAAAGAAGCGGCCGATTGCCCGTCGATATTGATGAACCCGTAAAAAGGAATTCAAACCGTCACTCCGGCGAAAGTCGGAGTCCAGAACTTATTGTAATTACTGGATACCGGCCTTCGTCGGTATGACGAAAAGGGTGCGAAAATGACTTTTTACGAAGTTGTCATTGTTGCTTCCCCTACGTAAAAAAGGGACTTGCTTTTTTTACATAGAGGTATGACGAAAAGGGACCGAAATGAGAGCTTTGAAAAATGTCGGTTCGAGGAGCGTGAGCGACGAGAAATCTTAAGGATGGCCGTTTGTTGAAGATTTCTCCCTTCGGTCGAAATGACAAAAATGGCCTTTATTCAAAGCTCTACAAATGGACTTTTTACGAGGTCGTCAATATTTTCATTCTTAAAACTCAAAATAAAAAGATCAGAGAGGTAGCATTATGAAAGAAGTGGTTGTTGTCGGCGGCGTCCGAACGGCTATCGGAGATTACATGGGGTCGCTTTCGGGCTTGACTCCTGTGCAGTTGGGCGTGACGGTTTTAAAAGCCGCCATTGCCAAAGCGGGCATTGACAGAAATCTGGTTCAGGAAGTTGTGGCCGGTCAGTGCAACCAGGCCGGCGCGCCGGGCAACAGCGCCCGGCACATTGCGCTGGGCGCGGAACTGCCGGTGGAATCCTTTGCGTTTACGGTCCATCAGCAGTGCCCCTCTTCCATGCGCGCCTCCGAACTGCTTTCCCAGGAAATCATGCTGGGCAAGATCGACATTGGCGCGGTCGTGGGCATCGAAAGCATGAGCAACGCTCCCTATCTGCTGTTTGGCGCCCGCAAAGGATACCGGTTGAACGACGGCGAGAAGATTCAGGACAGTTTGATGATCGGCGGCCTGGTGGACGCGCTTCTGGGCTATCACATGGGCGTCACGGCCGATAATATTGCCGATCTGTATAAAATCTCCCGTCAGGAGCAGGATGAATGGGCGCTCATGAGTCATCAGCGGGCCTGCGCCGCCATTCAAAACGGGTGGTTCAAGGATGAAATCGTGCCCGTCGAAGTCAAGACAAAAAAGGGGACGGTCCTCTTTGATACGGACGAACATCCCCGGGCCGATGCCAGCATGGAATCGCTGAGCAAACTCAAGCCCGCCTTCAAGAAAGACGGCACCGTTACCGCCGGCAACGCTTCCGGATTGAACGACGCCGGTTCCTGCATGATCATGATGGCCGCTGAAAAAGCGAAAGAGCTGGGCGTAAAACCGATCGCCCGCGTGGTGGCGTCCGCCCCCGGCTCCGTCGAGCCCCGCATCATGGGGATGGGCGTGGTTCCGGCCGTTCACAATGCCTTGAAATTCGCCGGGATGAAACTGGAAGACATGGACTATTTTGAATTCAACGAAGCCTTTGCCGCGCAGGTCATCGGCTGCAACCGGGAGTTGAAAGTCCCTCTGGACAAAGTCAACGCCGTCGGTTCCGGCATCAGCATGGGCCATCCGGTCGGCGCGACGGGCGCAAGATTGATCATCACCATGATGAATGAACTCAGACGCCGCGGAAAAAAATTCGGCTGTGCGGCCCTTTGCGCCAGCGGCGGTCCGGGCCACGCGTTCATCATTGAAATGCTGTAATGGCAAATATCCGCAGGGATCGGCTTGAAACCGTTCCCTGCATTCGGCCGCGAACCCGGCGACCCGCCGGTTGACATCGATCAATACGTGGCCTAATTGTCAAAAATACACCCAAGCGGCGCATCCGAAGCCGCAACGCCAGGAGGAAGAAATCATGGCCTTGAAGACGCCCGAACAGTATGAAGACAGTTTGAGAAAGATGAACTTTAAAATTTATCTCATGGGAGAGCTGGTGAAGAACTGGGTGGACCATCCCATCATTCGTCCG
>Ga0208040_1003550_pt1 | contig 12593 bp, 12 predicted proteins | sample AD_UKC083_MetaG_FD_184431 | JGI IMG/M metagenome (GOLD analysis project Ga0208040, IMG submission 184431) | Active sludge microbial communities of municipal wastewater-treating anaerobic digesters from USA - AD_UKC083_MetaG (SPAdes) (version 2) | ecosystem: Engineered > Bioreactor > Anaerobic >... | reverse complement strand
CCAATTTTTCCGTCAACAACTGATTTGTCTGCAGCTGAAAGATCGAGCATCATAACGAGCATTATTAAGGCTAATATATATTTTTTCATTTCTTCACCTCTTTGAAAACATAAAAATAATTTAAAGAGTGTCAATAATATTAATCCATAAAAAAACCGGCTTAGCCGGTTTTTATCTTTCATTCAATGGAATATATTTTTGAGGAGGGAGAACATATTTATAAGCAGGTCTCATAATTCTTCCGCCGCTAACTATTTCTTCTATGAGATGTGAAGCCCATCCAGCTATGCGTGCCATGGCAAAAATCGGAGTATGAAGATCCGGATGAATGCCTAACATGTCATAAACAAATCCCGAGTAAAAGTCAATATTTGCGCAGATGACCTTTGATCCTTTTTCCTCTTCGAATACTGTTTTTCCGAGTCTTTCAACTTCTTCGTAAAGAGAAAATTCCTCTTCTCTTCCTTTTTCTTTTGCAAGTTCCTTAGCTTTTGCCTTAAGAAGAATTGCTCTTGGATCAGAAAGGGAATATACTGCATGACCCATCCCGTAGATCAAGCCGGTTCTATCGAAAGCCTCTTTGCGGAAAATCTTTCTGATGTATTCTTTTAATGCAGATTCATTTGAGACTTCCTTAACATTGCTCATAATATCCTGCATCATCATTGATACAGAATGATTTGCCCCGCCGTGCTTAGGTCCTTTCAAAGAACCGACTGCAGCTCCAATAGATGAATAAGTATCAGTGTCCGTAGACGCGACTACATGAACCGTAAAAGTAGAGTTATTTCCTCCGCCGTGTTCGGCATGAAGAACAAGAGCAAGGTCAAGAATTTCTGCTTCAGTACGGGAGTATTCTTTATTCGGTCTTACAATGCTGAGAAAATTTTCAGCTGTAGATAAATTTTCCTGCTGATTATGAATATAAAGAGAACTTCCTTCAAAGTAGTGCTGTTTAGCCTGAAAGCCGTATGCAGCCAGAACGGGAAAACGTGCAATCAGTTCTATACACTGTCTTAGAACATTTTTGATTGAACGGTCTTCTGGATTGTCATCATAAGAATACAATGTAAGAACAGAGCGAGCAATTTTATTCATGATGTCCTTGCTTGGAGCGCGGAATATCATGTTTTCCTTGAATCCTTCAGGTAGTTCTCTATTTTTAGCGAGAGAGTCTGAAAAATCCTTGAGTTCATCTTTCTCTGGAAGATAACCAAACATCAATAAAAAAGCCGTTTCTTCAAAGCCGAAACGCTTTTCATTCTGAAATCCTACAGTTAGATCTTTTACATCTATTCCTCTGTAGCGGAGACGACCTTCAACAGGAGAAGCTTCTCCTTCGTCGACTATGTATCCATGAACATCTCCGACCCCTGTTAAACCAACAAGAACACCGCTTCCGTCGGAATTTCGGAGACCGCGTTTGACATTATACCGCGAGTATAAATCCGGGTCGATTTTGCTGGCAATAAGTTTGTTTGCCCATTCTTCAATTCTTTTCATGGTGAATTCACCTCCGAAATATTTGATGTCACTGGAAAATGAAAGGAATTATTTGACAAGCATATAATGAATAAAAATCTAAATCAAGCATAAAGGATTTTAAAACAAAAAATTTGCATGTTGAAATAATAGAAAACGGGATATTTCATAGTTTTTAATTGCTTGCAGTTGTATTAGAAAATAGAAGAATACAGAAATTATAATATAATTAGCTAAAAAAAGCTCTCCCCGCAAATTTTATAACGGGAAGAGCATAGGGGGGCTTAAATTAAAGTCAGAAGTTTTTCTGTTTCAGAAATTTCAGCGAAGGCTTCATGCAAAGAAGCTGCAAATGAGGCATTAACTGCTGAAGCTGGAATACTCATTTCGCCGAATTTAAGATCGCAGGCAGCGCAGGCATCATAAGCAAGAACACATTCATAACCGTAATCCTTTGCTGCTCTAATAGTCGAGTCTATTGAAAGATGACTCATCATTCCGCAAAATATCAATTTAGATATATCATTTGAATATAATAATTCATCAAAATCTGTTCCTTTGAATGCATTTGAAGAATTCTTGACCAATATTTCTTCTCCTTCAAGCGGTGCAACTGAAGGATGAATTTCAGCACCAGCAGAATCCGGAAGACAGAAAGAAAATCCGGGATCTTTTGACAGCTGCTTAACATGAATGACTTTCATGTTGTTTTTTCTTGCGGCAGAAAGAAGCTTTGATGCATTTGATGTAGCTTCTTCTGAACCGAATAATTCCTTTTTTCCGCCCGGAAAAAAATCTTTTTGAATATCTACTAAAACCAATGCCGTCTTCATTAAAACATCTCCTATGAACTGATATCATTATGATTCAATAATCAGCTGTTTGTTTCATTTATTTTTAATAAATGAATGAATCTTATAATATTTCTGTATCGAACACTAATTCGAGTCATTCATTATAGCTTTTCCTGTTTCCTCCAGCAATCTGCGGACAAATTGCTCCGACCCGTCTATATGGCCGTAATATACAAAATCTGCCAATCCATGTGAAAAAATAGCCATTTTGAGATAAGTATCTTTGATTTTCTTTTTAGAAAAACCTGAAAATTCTAAAGAATTTGAAACTTTATCAACGGCAAGATTGGTATATGTATCAATTCCATTCAGATTAACAAAATTAGTGACTTCATTTTTTATTATATTATAATATTCCTTATTGTTTCTGACAAAGGAAATCAAATTAAGTCCTATGCTTAGAAATTGATTTGCATCAGGTCTTTTCTTATATAATTCATCTGCAAATATCTTCATGATATTCTTTATAACTTCGTTTTTTAACTCATCAATAGATTCAAAATAAGAATATATCGGACGGCTTGAAACAGAAAGCCTGTCGGCTAATTCTCTAGCGGTTATAGCCGATAATCCTTTTTCCTTAGCTATTTGCATAGCTGTTTGTATTATTTCTTCCTTTGAAAACTTTGGCTTTGGCGGCATTCATTCTCCCTTGGCACCGAAAAAACAATACGCAACAAATGTTGTGCAACACGTGTTGCGCGTCAATGCCTTTTTCATTTTTTATTGACATTTAATTTCTATCCGGTCGAATGCAATTATAATTTATCATGAGTATTAGATATAAAGAATTAGTTAAATCAGATTATGCTTCTTCATTTTCACTCTGGGAAAAAACTGAAGGAATGAGTATAACAAAAGCGGATACTTTGGAAGCTTTTGATTTATTCTTAGATTCGAATCCGGGGATTAGTTTCGGTGCGTTTGATGAGGATAAGCTGATTGCAACTGTTTTATGCGGAACGGACGGAAGAAGAGGCTATATCTACCATATTGCTGTAGAAAAAGAATACCGGAGAAAGAATATTGGTTCGAAATTAGTATCTTTATCTATTGAAGCGCTCAAGAAAAAAGGAATTGAGAAGTGTCACATTTTCGTATTTAAAAACAATGAAAACGGAAATGCTTTTTGGGAAAAAGCCGGATGGAAAAAAAGAGAGGATATTAATGTTTTTTCATTCGAATAAAGGTTTATTGATGATATTTTCTGCACGTAATCTGTTTTCTTCTGCAGAATAATCATCTGTTGATGGTATAAAAACAGAATATTGTTTATTATATTCTGCGTTAATTGTTTTAAAAAAATGTCTCATTGTATTTTCAGCACAGGTAAACATATCTTTATAATTATTTCCGGCGGTAGCGATAATTATGCCGGTTTTATTTTTTATAAATTCATTTCGCTTTTTCATTTCCCAAAAAAGCTGAGCACGGTCTATAAATAATTTTAATTGAGCGGGAACTGTGGAAAAGTAAAGAGGAAATGACACAGTTATAACATCAGCTTCTCTAATAAGTTTATAATATTCTTTCATATTATCTTCGATGGAGCATTCATCTTTTGCGGAGCAGAAAGAACAGGCAGAACAGGGCCTTATAACTGTTTTAGAAAGAAATACCTCGTCTGCTTTAATATCCGGAAAATATTTGCTAATTAAGAGTCTGTGAGAATAGCCCGAAAGAGAATCTTCTCTCGGGCTGGTATATACTGAAAGAAGGTTAATCCTTGATGCGTCCAAAAATCATTCTGCCGGCAGTTGTCTGTAAAACAGAAGTAACAGTAACCTCAACCTCTGAATGCATTTTTTTACGGCCGTTCTCAACGACTACCATGGTTCCGTCTTCAAGGTATCCTATTGCCTGGTTCTGATCCTTTCCTTCCTTAACCAGGCTGACTTTCATTTCTTCACCGGGAAGAACAACCGGCTTGAGAGAGTTTGCAAGCAGGTTGATGTTGAGAACATGAACACCGTGAAATTCCGCAACTTTATTGAGGTTGAAGTCATTTGTCACAACTTTCGCATTCATGACTTTTGCCAGTTTAACAAGTTTAGAGTCTACTTCAGGAATATCCGGAAAATCCATATCAGAAATTTTTACTTTTATAGACTGATCTTTCTGCATTTTATTGAGAATATCAAGACCGCGTCGGCCTCTGTTTCTTTTTATTGAGTCCGCAGAATCTGCTATCATTTGAAGTTCATTTAATACAAAATTCGGTATTACAAGAACTCCTTCTACGAAACCCGTATCACATATGTCGGCTATTCGTCCGTCAATTATCACGGAAGTATCAAGAATCTTATAAGAAATAGATCCGTCACTTCCGCCTTCTTTTGAAGGAATGATTCTGTCAAAAAGGGCAAAATCTTCATTTTTGACAGCCATAAATATCATGGAGGCAAAACCGAAAATATAGACTATATAAAATCTGAGAATACCTACAACTCTGCCGCTTAGAGGAAGTTCTACCGCCGAAAGAGAAACAGAAACTACCAATCCGGCGATTAATCCGCATAGAAGTCCCACTGAAGAAGAAAAAAGAATGCGGGCTGAAAAAGAATGCGAAACATATTCAATTACGATAAGAAATAATAATGAAATAATACCGCCGATTCCTGAAGCTATTGCCGCATAAAACGGCGAATAGACAGAAAAAAACAAATATGCGAAAGACATTCCTATTATTACGAAAAGAAATCTGTATAACTTAATCATTCCAACTCCTTTCAATTAGGGCTCAGTGCTTCTGAAACAACGTTTCCTGCTTCTTCGATATCAATACTTTTTGCGAGGGCTATTTCATGTATAAGAAGATTATAAGCGTTTTCATAAAGCTTTCTTTCCATAATTGAAAGTTCTTTTTCTCTTCCGCGACGGTAAAGATCTCTTGCTACTTTAGATACTTCATAGATTGATCCGCTTTTTATCTTGTCTATGTTGTTCTGGTAGCGGAGTTTCCAGTCGTCTTCTCTTTCTGTTTCGCCTTGCGAAATTATTGTGAGAACTTTTTTAACTTCATTTTTTGAAATAATCGGACGAAGTCCGACCTGATCGGCATTTTTGACAGGAATCATTACTTTCATGCCGTTATTTACAATGGTCATTATGTAAAATTCAAGTTTTTGTCCTAAAACTTCCTTTTTCTCAATCGCTTCGATTATTCCGACACCGTGCATAGGGTAAACCAATTTATCGCCCTGTTTATACATCAACATTCTCCTGATATTAATCTGATAATGCTCCCGAGCGTCTATTTCCGCCCGAAAGACCTTCTTTCTCGAGGTATTTCTCGAGTATTGATTTCATTTTTCCATGACTACCGTCACACCATTCTTTCGGACCGCCGCCTTTTACGCTGATATCACCTGAAAGTTCCTTGCAGTTTGGACCTGGAATTTTACCTGTATAGGCGCAGAATCCGATTTTGATAATTCCTTCCGGTTCAGGCGGAAACTGTCTGCTAGGCATTCCATTATAAATATCTTTCATATAATGTCCCCAAATCGGAGCTGCAACGTTTGATCCGGCCTGTCCGCGGCCGAGAGTCATGAACGGTTTATCGTATCCAACCCATACAACAGTGACAACTGCCGGAGTGAATCCGCAAAACCATGCATCCGCGAAACTTGTAGTTGATCCGGTTTTACCTGCAGCAGGCTCATGGAAATCGCAATCTCCTCTTATGGTCGATGCAGCGGTTCCTGCGTCAACAACAGTTTGCATCAAAGAACGCATTACATAAGCTACATCTTTTCCAATTATCTGTATTGTATTCTCTTTTTCTTTAATTGCAAGAATATTAGCAACTTCCTCTTCAATGTTTGCAATTTCGTTTTCGTCCCTGTCAAGAACGTATCTTATTGCAAAAGGAATAACATCTCTTCCTTCATTTGCATAAATTGCATATCCCTGAGCCATTTCGAAAGGTGTTAATTCTGCTGTGCCCAGAGCAAGAGAAGGGTTTGCCCCCAAACGTGAAGGAGGAATTTTCAGCATTTTGGCTGCATAATCAATAATTCTTTCCGGACCAACCATATCATAAATTCTGATTGAAACGGTATTGATCGAAGCAGCTAAGGCTCTTCTTACACGTACCATTCCTGAAAAATCACCTGAATAGTTATCCGGTGACCATGTTTCTCCGTCTGCCGCGATATTCAGAAGAGGAGCGTCTGATATTCCTGTTCCCGGATTTATAACACGGGATTCAATTCCTGCTCCGTAAATAAAAGGTTTAAATGAAGAGCCGGGCTGACGGCGGGCCTGAACTGCACGGTTGAATTGATTGTCTACTGAAAAATCAGAGCCTCCGACCATGGAGATGATATATCCTGTTGCTGGATCAAGTGAGACAAGAGCTCCCTGCACCTTCAGCGATGATGAAATACTAAGTGCTGTTCCTGTACGGAATATTTCAGCTGTCTTATTGAGATTGGCTGAATCGCTGAAAAATGTTAGTATATCCATTTCATCGATTTCATCATCGATAATTTTTTTACGGAGAATAGTCTCTATATCGTTTTTGATAAGTACAGTCGGAAGACTGAAAATTGTTCTCAGTGTATAGTATGTTCCGAAAAGACCTCTATCTACACCGCCGTTAGAATAACTGTTTGCTCTTGATGAAATAATATCCTGACGTTCAACACCTTCCTCAAGATATTTTTGCGCCGCGAATTGTTTTTTAAGATCAAGAGTAGTATAAACGATTAGACCGTCTTCATATACTGCTTCTCTGCCGAATCTGCTTTCAAGGATCTGTCTGACATAATCAACAAAATGAGGAGCATTGTTTTCTATCTTTGTGTAAGCCGTTTTTGTCGGAAACTCCATCAAAATTGAATCAATGTACTTCGGCCAGAATTCTTCATAAATCTTATCCGCATATTCTTTTGTAAGATATCCTTCGCTGACCATTCTTCCCAATATGTCAGGATTCTTGTCGTAAGCATTATGCGGATTATCAAGCGGCGAATATCTGCCCGGAGCCGAAGGAAGTGCAGCAAGAACAGATGATTCTGCAGCTGTAAGGTATTTTGCTTCTTTGTTGAAAAATAGTTTTGAAGCAGCATTAAGACCGTAACAGCCGTGGCCGAGATAAATCTGATTGAAATACATTTCGAGAATTTCATTTTTCGAAAAATATTTTTCAATTTGAAGAGTGAGTATTGCTTCAAGTATTTTTCTTGAGAACTTCTTTTCACCCTGGGTAAAAAGTCTTTTAGCTAGCTGCTGCGTGATCGTCGATCCGCCCTGTTTTATGCGGCCGGCAAGAACATTTTTCGCCATTGCACGGGTTATTGCAAGTGGATTGATTCCGAAGTGTTCATAGAATTCCTGGTCTTCGGTAGCGAGAAATGCGTTAATAGCAGCTTTAGGCACCTCGTCAAAATCGACGATATCGCGCTGCTCTTTGAATATTTCTGCTATCAGTTCGCCGTTAACATCATATACTCTGGTGGGAACCGACGGCTGAAATTTTTTAAGGTTCTGAAGCCCCGAAAAATTCTTAACTTCGGAAACGATGTATCCGAAAAAAACTCCGCCTAAGATAGTAATGAGACAGAGAAAAGAATAAATCTTTTTCTCCGGTTTTGAAAAGTGCTGTTCCATTTGAAAATCCTGTAAATATTAAGTTAGCCGTTTAAAATGCTGAGTTATCTTCTTTTGCGTGATACTTTTCCGAAAATATAGAAAAGAATTCCGAAAACTATGATAATTGCTGCAGCATAAATAACTATCCAAAAAAGTGTTATAGCTATTGAAAAAATTGCCGGAATTATGTATTTCAAAAGTACATAAACCAGAACAGCAAGTCCGGTAAGAGTGAGAATGTTTTTAAATTTCATTTTTTTCCTCTATTTAGCTTTTGCTGTGAGATAAAATTTCATTTTTACCCCTCTGCGCCAGACATCAAGTTCTATTTTAGCTCCGGCACCTGCGCGTTCTATTTCACTGACTAAAAGATTGGCACTGGTAATTTTTTTTCCATTAACACCGAAAACAATGTCTCCTCTCATAAGTCCAGCATTCTGAGCCGGACCGCCGTCAACAACACTGTCAACGACAACTCCGTAATTGTAATTCCATCTGTTTTGAACTGCAACTTCTTTTGTTAGAGGCGCCAGAGATATTCCGATAAAGCCTTTCTGATAGCTTCTCTGTTTTTTCAGTGATTCGAGATTTTCTTTTAATATGTTCACCGGGATTGCAAAACCAAGTCCGACAGAGCCTCCGCTTTGAGAGAAAATCATGCGGTTTATTCCGATAACTTCTCCTCTGATGTTTATCAGAGGGCCGCCGGAATTTCCGCGGTTAATCGACGCATCGGTCTGAAGATACGGAATTCCTTCTTCGTCGATATTTGTTCTTCCGACTGCACTGATGTTTCCTACTGTGAAACTTTTTGACAATCCGTAAGGATTTCCGATCGCGATTGCCCAGTCTCCGACTTTGACAGTTGAAGAATCGGAAAAGAAAACCGGTTTGAATTTCTTTGAAGCATTAACTTTGAGGATTGCAAGATCCTTGTGTTCGTCGTAGCCTTTGACTTCGGCAGAATATTCTTTGTCTTCTATAACTGCAGTAATCTTGTCAACAACCTGCCTTCCGTCCGGAGAAATGACATGGAAATTTGTGCAAATGAAACCGTCTTCAGAAATAATGAATCCGGTTCCCAGACCGGTACGTTTCTGTTCAGTAGGAATGTTGAAAAACTCGCTCCACATATCACGGGGAATGCGGACAGTCTGTTCAGTATAAATTGAAACTACTCTGTTTTCATAAAGTTCATATATCTTGCGGAAAACATCCTGCATTTCTGACATTTTTACAACATCAGAATCGCTCTTGATAGGTGAATCCCCGTTTGTTATTCCGAATGCGTTTTGATCATTGCTCTGTGCGCAGCAAAAGTAATTTGCAGACAAAATTCCGACAAAAGCTGCTATCGAAATAAAAGTCTTTTTACTCTTCATCATAGGTCAAACTCTCGCTATTTTCTTTCCGCTCATGACTGCTTTTTTAAGCAGTTCTGAAGCATTAGGTTTTGTTCCTGATACATAAGCTACTGTAGAGAAAACATCTTTCAGTCCGTTTGAGTGAAAAAATGAATTAAGGTAAGCGCTGAATTTCTCGATAGCCCCGAGAGCAGCCGCTCCGACTGGAGATACGGATTTTGCATTAACGGCGAAGATGAATCCTCCGTTCTGTTTTTTTACTATTTCCGGAATAAAATATTTAACGAGGCAGATTGTTCCGTCAACAGATGATGATATTTCTTTTTCGACTTCATCAAATGACATGTCGATTATATCTTTTCCGTCATGGAGATCGATATTTATCAGAATATAATCTGCCATTTCAAATTGTTTTTTGTAAAGAAGGACTGCATGAGCGATTTCTTCTTTGGAAGAAAGATCGCACTTGTAGCCGTAATTTCTGATTCTTAAATTGCCGAGTTCTCTTTCAAGCTCAATGAGTTCGTTTTTGTCAGAATGAAAAATTCCGACGTTTGCCCTGTCCTTGGCGACATCAAGAGCAAAATTTCTAGATAGACCGGTTGCTCCGGCAATAAGTACGTTTTTGTTAAAAAAAGTGATCATCTACCCCTCTCAATTTTTAAAATAATCATCTTCAGGAACGTAAGCTTTTTCTCTTTCTGTTTTTATTTCTTTTTCGAGGATTCTGCGGTAATCAAAAGACCCGTCCGAATTAATATTTTTCAGATCGACCTTGTTAGTTTCTTTTTTTTCCGAACAGGATAAAAAAGAAAGAGAGATGCTGAGAATTAATATCAATTTTAACATGACTGTCTTTTGGACGCTAAACCCCACGTCAATGATAGTTTAACGCGAATGAGACGCAAGCATAAAACTTGGGTCTTTTCAATTTTGACTGAAGAATATGGGATTGAAAATAAATATAAAAAGCCGTTAAAATTAACGGCTTTTTGATAAATTAGAAGTTTTAAATTAATGTATTAGTAATTGATTATTTTTGCCTGACGAACGGGGAAAATATCACATGTTGAAGCAGTTTTTGAAATTATTTTAGTTACTTGAATATCTGTATCGTAGCAATAAGCAGAATCTGAATCAGCGGGATTGATTGTAGAAGTCCATATTTTAATGATGTTACGGGAAAGATCTTCTTTTCTGACATCAAATAATCCGCCAGTTAAGTTCTTTAACCAAAGAATATCATTTTCTCCGAAATTGCTTAAAGTTTCTATTTCTCTAACATTAGGAATTGTCCAATCAGAAAAACCATAATTACTAGATTCAGATTTATTGAGATTGTTTTTATAATAATTGTCCAGACCTATATAATTATATTGACTTCCACTATATGATTTTTGAAACCACATTAGAGAAGTCATGTTGTCAACAACTGCACCGGATTCATCTGTATAAAAACGGGGATTAGGCCAAACAACACCCATTTGTTGTTTTCCATCATCTCCATCAAATTTGGTATACGTTTGTCCTGTTGTTGGCAAATTTTTTGATTCTCCTTTGATTTTCCAGTAATAATAATGGGTTGAGTTTGAAGTCGCTGATAAAACATTACTGTCCATTTTAAAATAATAACCATCACCGGTATTATCTAATGTGGAAGTCCAATAAGCTTTGCCTTTATCATAATCCGAAAAAGCAATTGATAGATAATCATTCACTTTGTTGCTGTAATTTGATAGACTTCGCATTTCCTGCAAATTGGGTAAACGGTAAGTTCCATTATATGACAAATTCACAGCATTGTTATAAGTACCTTTGTCCTCGCTTGTTTTCCAGATAAGTCCTGTCATTATATCTGTTACTGTTCCGTTTCCATTATCTTTAAACCTCGGATTAGGCCAGCTGACGCCTCTTTGTGTCGCGCCGTCTTCAAGCGGATTCAAGTCATATCCCGATATCTCTCCGGCGCCGGTTTTAAAGATTGGTATGGCGCGGTACATGTTTACTTTATATATATTAACGTTTGATTCGTCGGCAGAGGTTATCATAATTTCTACTTTATTCGGCCCGACGGCGAGATTAGAGATTAAATATTCTTCTGCATTCTCAACAGGATTTCCGTTAATCGTAATTGTTGCTATCAGTATTTCGGGATCTGCTATAAGCGAATTGGATTGTTTGTCATTATACGCGGGATTTGCGGAATCAGAAAAAGGAATCGGGGCGTCGAGATAATCCTTTATGGAATCATTTAGTGCAGGCTGAAGCTTTCCCTTTTTTACTCTGAGAACGGAGAGATTTGCATTTTTCATTCCGGCTGCGTCAAGAACTGTTACCGAAACAGTATATTGTTCTGTCGTTCCGTCTGTGGCGGTTACAGTGTACGTTACAGGATTTGTGAAATTCTGGGCTGCTCCGGATTCGGGGGAGATTGCGGCTCCATTATGAGTTATAACAGGCGCAAGTGCCGTAACAGAAGTTCCAAGCGGAAGAACTGATTTAACTGTAGTGCCGGTTATTCTTGCTTTATATCCGTTTATGGAAAAAGAAGTAATCTGTTTGTCAGATGTAATTTTAGAGGATGTTACATTATCCCATAAGTCATTGCCGAAAGAAGTGTCGGAGCATCTGCTTGCAGAAATAAACAGCATAATGCTGATTAAAGTAAATAGTGCGTTTTTCATGGTTCTTTAATGATAGCAAAACTTTAAATGTCAAGTCATAATAGGTAAAACAGAGTTCCGGTTAGTGACCAAATCAATACTATATGTTATATTGATAAGGAGTCGAATGATTTTAGAAAATTAATATTGCTTGATTTTGCTGAAATCTTTTCTATGATAGCCCAATTCTACGGAGGAAACATGGGATTATTTGATAAATTCACAGATGTTAAAGGTCAGCTACGTTCCGTCATTCAGTGGGAAGATCCGGATCCGAGTTCAATCTTCTACCGCTGGAGCGGAAACAATGATGAAATTAAAAATGCTTCAAAACTGATTGTAGGTCCCGGTCAGGGCTGTATTTTTGTTTATCAGGGTAAGGTTGAAGGCGTTTTTGATGAAGAAGGTCTTTATGAACTCAAAACGGCAAATATTCCTTTCTGGACGAATCTGAAGAAGTTTCTTCAGGCGTTTGAAAGTGAACATAAAGTCGGATTATATTTCTACAGAAAAACCGTTTTTCTTGATCAGAAATGGGGAACGCCTTCTGTAATTAAGTATAATGACCCTGTTTACAAGTTTCCGGTAGGGCTTCGCGCGAGAGGAAACTACTCATTTAAAGTAACTGATCC
>Ga0208040_1003524_pt1 | contig 12666 bp, 9 predicted proteins | sample AD_UKC083_MetaG_FD_184431 | JGI IMG/M metagenome (GOLD analysis project Ga0208040, IMG submission 184431) | Active sludge microbial communities of municipal wastewater-treating anaerobic digesters from USA - AD_UKC083_MetaG (SPAdes) (version 2) | ecosystem: Engineered > Bioreactor > Anaerobic >... | reverse complement strand
TTGCAGTTTCTGTCCACATTCCAGTAGGATCATTATTTGAAACCGGATTATTTAAGCAATAATGGTATGGCGTTACACTATTAGTTATTTGACTTAATGGATCTATTGTAGTAAATCTCCCTATCTGTGGGTCATAAAATCTCGCCCCGTAATCCTGTTAGTCTACTCCCAAAAAACTATACTTCAAAAAGCTTCAGGAACTCCCAAAGCGGGTGTCATTCAAAGAACGTTCTGATGTTTAAAGATACCTTTTTTCTTTTAATTGAGATAATTGAAAGATGATTTCAGTTAAAAAGAAAAAGGTGGTAACGTTGCACACTGTTTCTTCTGTAACAGAACTTTGCACTGCGGCTTAACTTTGGCTTAGATACAGACTGAAGCGGGCGGGAGGGGAAGTGTCAAGGTTTCCGGCAAAAAGTTTTTTACCATCTTCCATGAACAAAGCTTTCAATTAAAAATAAAAAAGTTTTTGCCAGGAACCCGAAGGGCCTGACCTTGACTGCGCAGGGGGCGGAAGCTATCTTTACTAAGCCAAAGTTAAACTCAACTGCCGGGGCAAAGCACCAGAAGGGCACGGCATCGGGGAGCAGCTCACAAAAATGCGGGAGCAATTGAAAGATTTTTGGGAGCCGCGTGGGTTAATCTTTCAGCCCTTTTTGCTGCTCTATAACCTGCCGTTCCCTGGTGATCTCCTGCTGTAGTTCCTCTTCACTTGGTAAGTAAAGCTTGTATTTTGAAGCAAAGATCTGTTTGCTTTCACTTAAAAGACTGTATTTGACTATTGTTTTACTCTTTTTTGTACAGAGTATAAGGCCTATGGTGGGATTATCAGATTCCTGTCTTACCTGGTCCTCAAAGTATCTGACATAAAAATCCATTTGCCCGATATCCTGATGGGTCAGCTCCCCGGTTTTCAGATCAATAAGTAAAAAACATTTCAGGATATAATTGTAAAATACCAGGTCTACATAAAAATGACTGTCCTCTGCAGATATCCTGTACTGTCTGCTTACAAAAGAAAAGCCTTTGCCAAGTTCCAGCAGGAACCCCTGTAGCCTATCGATAAGAGCCTGCTCTATTTCCCTTTCATAAAAACTCGCGTTGGGGTTCAGGTTCAGAAACTCGAGAACATAAGGATCTTTTATGATATGTTCAGGTTGCATGACTTCCTTTTTGTCATCGGCCTCCTTTTTTACCTGTGAACGGCCTTTCTTACTACTCATCAGTATGCGCTCAAAATAAAGACTGTTTATCTGCCTCTCCAACTGACGTGTGCTCCAATTGCCTTCAATGCATTCCTGCAGGTAAAATTCCCTTGCCGGGTCTTCTTCTACACGCATCAGTATCCTGTAATGTGTCCAGGATAATTCTTGACGCAGTGCGTCAAGAATCGGGAACGAACGATAAAACCGGATCATGTTCCATAAATTGGTCTTATCAAAGCCCTTTCCGTATTCTTTGGCCAATGTGACTGATATATTTTCTACCAGGTAAGTACCATAATCTGCCCGGTTACCACCTTTTTGCTCTTCTTCAACAATGGTACGTCCAATGTTCCAGTAAGCTTGCACCATGATAAAATTTACAGCCCTGTAGGCGTTAGCCCGGGCAGTCTCAATAATGCTTCTTACATCATTGTATAATCTTTCAAGTGAGGGAACTATCTTTTTATCCATTTTGATGTTATCTATTTCAAAACTACATCTATTTTCTTATAGGCACTTGCCTTTAAGGTCACAAATTGTGATCTTAAAGCTGTCCCAGCGGGTGACACTTATTTATCGACTCCTGAAGATCTTCAAGATAACCGACCTGGTATCGCTCTGTCGAGCTGATCCGCTTGTGACCTGCCATGTATTGAGCTGTCCTAAGATCACACCTCTTAAGCTACAGTGTTATAACGCTCTGACGGATATGCCTGCAGCCGCGGACCTTCGGGTTTATCTGCCTCAGTGCCCTGACCAGGTGCATGAGACTGTTTTTCATCTCTGAAGATCCGTTCATGCTGATAAATAGCTGATGGCTTAATCTCTCCATGTCCGGGTTCTCTGCCTTTCGTCCGGGAGTGAGATTTTTCTTTTTAACTGATTCAAGGATTGCCGGTCGGATCTTTAAAAGATATTCCTGCAGCTCCATTACCTGCCAGGCTTCAAGAGAGAGCGTACGCCCTGCTTCATGACGGCTCCCGGGGATCCGGATCTTTCCTTCTCTTAAAAATACATGTACCGGCTCGAGCCTTCTGATATCATCCGTTGTTACAGCCTGACTAACCATCAGCGAGAGGATAACCTTGTTCCTGGCAGTTCTCAGGTCCGTCACGTGGTAACTCTCATATAGAAGCTTTAACTCAGCTTCGGTTAACATTCCTGTGGGGATGTTTTTCTTCTGGGTCCTCAGGTACAGTCCATCAGCAGGGTTATTGCTTATGCGGCCTCGTTTCTGCAGGTAGCTGTAATACCTTTTCACAGCTGCCACCTTGCGGTTGATCAACTTCGGTGAGTCGCCGGACGCCTTGCATTTTGCCATGTAACAGTGGATATCAGTCCGTTTTACCTTTTCTTCAGATATGAAGTTTTCTCTCAGGTAAAACAAAAAATCAGAGGTGTAATTAATATAAGCCCTCACGCTGGAGGGAGAGAGGTAATTTGTCCCTGATTCAGACAAATTGGCCAAAAGTCTTTTTTCAAAGAGATTCTTCTGCTGCAGGTATTTACTCCGATTCATATTTAAGATGGGTATATATCTGCGTTGTCTCAAGTGAGCTGTGACCCAGGAACCGTTTTATCTTCTCCGGTGACATCCCCGATTGCAGCAGGTGGGTTGCGATGGAGTGCCTCAGGGTATGAAGGCTGGCCGGACGGTCGATCAGCGCCTTTTCTTTCAACTGCTGCAGCCTGTCAGCCATGGCCTGCTCGCACATCCGTTTTCCTCTCTGGCTTAAGAAAAAAGCCTGTTCGTTTCCTCTTGCAAGCATCGGCCTCGAGTACGTGAGATAATTATAAAAATCATCTCTTACCATCCCGGTAAACGGAACAAAGCGTTGTTTGTAGTTTTTCCCACGACTCACGTACAGAAGACCTTTCTCAAGGTTTATATCATCCGTGTCGAGGTTTATTCCTTCGCTTCTTCTTAGTCCGCAGCCATAATAAACTCCAAGCATTGCCCTGTCCCTTATTCCCAGCAGATCCCCTTCACACGCCGAGTAAAGAGCTTTTATCTCCTTCCTGGTAAAGACGTTTATCCTTTTTCTTACTGGTCCTCGTAAGGTTATATCTGTCTCGAAGCCTTCATGGCCGGTTTCTCTCAGGTACCGGGATAGTTTTCTCAGAGCCGTCAGGTGTGTCCTCAGGTAGTTCCTGCTAAGCCTTCCACCCCTGACGCGGTTCTCCCTTTTCCCCAGGTAATCAAAGTAATCACTGACGTCTCCTTTGGCGATTCCCCCGGTGTCACTTATCCCGTGACGCTCGAGCCAGTAAAAAAACTCCCTCGCCTTTACCGGCGCATACCTGACGGTACCACGCTCAAAGTTCAACAGCTCGAGCCACTCCCTGAAGGACTTTTCGATAGTTAAAAACTCCTCTGATTGAACCCTGAGATTTTTCATCATTTTACAGGGGGTCTTGCTCTCTCCCCGTTATACATGTTATACTGTTATACTTAAGGCTAACTTTTTTATTTTAATCGAGTTACAGAGGCCAGAGGGCAATGTTATACTTCTGTTATACTGATGTTACACCCAGCCTTTTCAGGTGTTATACTTAAAGCTTTCTCCCTCTCTTTTGCCTTCAACCTTTCAAGGATCTCATCCAGGATATCTATCCCGGATTTAAGCTTTTCGTATTCCTCCCAGGCCGAGATCTCGTACTCGTAGCCGCTTTTACGATTGCCTCCTGCCAGCTGCAGGTAGCCCCTTTGCTCGAGCTCCCTTAAGTACCTGTTCGTTTTCATCGGGTGCATCCGGAAGTGTTCCCGCACCTGCTTTGCATAGATGCTCCGGCGTTCTGATCCTGCCAGGCTTTTTAACCCTTCAAAGAACTGGCGCACCTGGCCGCTAAGCTCGTCTGACTTTCTAAGCAGGCTGTCCTTTATCAGGTAGTTGGCCCACCCGATATCCTGAAGGGTTGTTTCAATATATAAAGTACCGCTGCCATCTTTCTTCCACTGCCTTTGCTTCTGGTGATAAAAAGTGATTATCTCGATAAGCCGGAGGTAATGCATGTTGGTCCGGAGCTTTTTAAAAACGCACTGCGGGATATCAAGCTCGATAGCGTAAGGGTTTATTACTTTCACAGGCCTTAGCAGACGCTGGGCATTTCTAAGGAGCTGACGCCAGGTGTTTTGTTCTTTTTCGTTCACAAGTCCTGCCTGCTGCCTTCTCTGGTAGTGCATCACTGCCTGGGCATGATCAGGGGTTTCATCGACGTGGAGCAGGAAAGAGCGGTTTGCATTATCCTCGTAGATCTGCGTGTTGGTTGTTGCACCTGACACGCACACCGGGCCTTCTACGACAAGCACCCTCTGGACGTTATTTCCCTTGATATCCTTATCCGTCGTGAGCTTTGTTATTGTCTGCCTGCTCATCAGCTCCCTCAGTGGCAGGAAAGCCTGGTAAACGCCCTCGAGATCTTCAATCAGCAGGACCTTGTGTTTCCAGAAGTCTTTTTCGGAGTAATACAGGGTGTTCTCAGTAAGGCTGGTGATCGTCCGGAGGGATTCCTGCGGGAGGCACTCGCTGACCCTTGTCTGAAGGTATGTCTTGCCGCTCCCGCTCTTGCCAAAGATTATGGCGTGAAGCGGCTCATCGGTAAAGCGGCTCAGGTAAAGAAAAAAAAGCAGCAGGCCGTTTCGCTCTTCCCCGACAAGACCGGTCTTTTCTATGGCCTTCATCGTGTTTTTTACAAGATCCCTCGAGAGTAAAAAGTTCCCGGCCTTTATTTCTTCCTCCCTTGTCATGCGGTAGACACTGGGTTGCAGGGCTTTTCTTTCACGCTCGATCTCCTGCAGGCGATACTCTTCAAGTTGCAGCTGCAGCCGCCGGAGCGTGGTTTTCATTACCGTCGTGCTGATATCGAGCTCCTCCGTGGCTCCCTTGATATACCGCTGCAGCTGGAGGTTACTGTAAAGGTTAACATCATCCTGGTAGTATCTCATCGTGTCGCCCTCTTTTTGTACCAGCAGGTTCACCCTTAACCTGTGAACGTTCTCCCGCTCGATGCCGCCCCAGATAATTAGCAGCAACTCCCCTTCACGGTAGGTGATCTTCTGCGGATTCTTTGTGTTCAGTGCTGCTTCCTGGTGTGGTGTCACAGATTGTGATACATGGTCTAAGGATTCAGTGTTTTTTATTTTATCTGAGCCACTTACAGGTTTTCTGCTTTTAATAAGATGAGAGAGGATCTCAGGATCATGGCCCTGGATCAGGCTGTTTATATCTTCATCATCCGGGGTGTCTACTGAGGTGATCAGGATATCAGGTTTTAAAGCTTTTACTTTCTCTGCTATCCTGGTCACAGCTTCCCGGCCGCTTCCATCACCGTCAAAGAAAAGGACGACTTCGTTAAGTTCCGGAAGGTTCTTTATTGCTTCAACATGCTCCGGAGTAAATCCGTTTGTTCCAAAAAGTGCCATCGTGCTGAACTCTGATTTTACTTCTTCTCTCTGGAGTAAGGTTTCACAATCGATGATACATTCAGTTAAGATCAGCTTCCTGGTTGTCGGTTCAGGATAGCCCGGATAAATCCCCTGGTGATTGCCGCTTAAGTAAAAGTGCTTGCCGGTTCCGTTCGGATTTATTGACCTGCCGTAAAGATCAATGACCTGGCCCTTTTCATTCTTTGTAAAAAAGAGAACCACGTTCTTAAATACCGGTGAGACTGTGTCATTTGTTCGCTTGAGTATTCCAAGAGAGATGGCGCTTTGCTGCAGCTTCTCGTTCCATCCCTTTCCAAGGTCCCCGCCCATGTAACCGGCCCGGGTTTTATCCGGGTCCAGTCCACGACTCCGGAGATACTCCTTTGCAGCTGCCGTTCTCTTGAAACTGCCCCGGCTCTCCTGCATCAGTTTTCCGATTACTGCAAGCCGTGGAAGTAATTCTTTGTCCTGATCTGGTTCGTTTGCTTGTTTCATGGGCCTTTGGATTATGTCTGCTGCCGGATCTATCATGCTCTTTGCTTTTAATATTGCCTCGTGTTTTCCTTTCTTCTCATAGCGTTCAATAAACTCTATCACATCCCCTGCTGCCCCACAGCCAAAGCAATTAAAGGTGCCAGTCTCCGGGTAGATCTTCAGGCTGGGGTCCTGGTCACCATGGAAGGGACATTTTAAAAAGTTGTGCCGATCAGGTTGGAGATGGTAATGGCTCAGGACGGTTGTTATTGATAGGCGGGATTTGATTTCAGGGATCTCCATCGAAAATATTTTTATTAACCTTTTACGGTCAAATTTAATCCTATCGTGTCAAACAAACAAATCTTTTTTGATTTTATTTTCTCTTATAAGGTTTATATATTTGCATATCCCTTGTATTTCAGGGCTAATTCGACTCTTTTAAGGTTAATAAACTGTTGATAATTATGGCCTCATTTGGTAAAAAAATAGCTGCTCTCAGGAAAGAACTGAAGCTTTCCCAGACAGACCTGGCAAAACAACTAAGCACCTCCGTTTCGGTGATTAGTCGCTATGAACGTGATGAGATGACTCCTTCGATCGATGTAGCCAAAAAGCTGGCCGCAATTCTTAATACTACGGTGGGTTATCTCCTGGATGAATCAGGACAGGAGAGTGTCCTTAAAGATCCGGATATGCTAAAGCGTCTAAACGATATAGCAAAGATGGAAAAGGAAGATAAAAATCACATCCTTTATGCCATCGATGGGCTGATTAAAAGCGTGAAGCTTAAAAATATCGCGGCGCTATAAAATAAAAACTGATCCTGTAAAACTTCGATGAAAACCTGCTACCCCGGACACACTAATTGGAACACTACCCAAGCAGCTACAAATTCATTTACACAAAATTATTTACACGCCCACTGGATGCAGCTTCGATTGTAAAAAAATACCATAATGCTCGAGGTTCAAAATAATACAAAGCCTAGGCAGTGAACCAAATTTTGAGATATTTTCATTTGTTAAAGTCTTTCCAATCTATACACAGCATCTTGCTTTTATAATAAATCGCTTCAAACTGCTTTAAATCTAAAAACTTACTTATAGTACTGTGGTTCATATATACTATGTTATTCTTTAAAAAAGATTCTATTTTTTTAAACTCTTCTGAGCCTATTGCAGCATTTGATTCTTTCTTATAAAGAATACTAATTATAAAGCAATCATTAGGGGGAACTTTTTTTATTAAGCTTTTAAATAATATTGACGGTATTTCATTGGCTAAATTTTCGTTTATTAATTGGATTAAGCTAAAGTCACCTTTGTTTTTAAAATAGAATGATTTTACTTTTTGGTCGGTAGTTAAGCCATGAATACTATCCTCTTCAATCCAAACATATACATCTTCTTTAGTTGTATTCCTTAATTCCAGGGTTACAAGATTAAACTCAATACTATCAATAAAATAAACGCTATTCTCAATATCTGTTTTTAGTTCTTGGCTTAAAGCAGGTATAAAATAGGCAGTTACAAAACCAACGATAATAAATATTTTTTTCATCTATTTCTCATGTTTATTATTGTTTCTTTCTTGGAATCAATAATACGTACCTTTAACTCATTATTTTGTTCTATCCAACCAGTTGTAACATTATGAGATGCTCTTGCTCTGTCGCCTCCTGTTGTTACATAAATATAAGCATGCCCATTAGCTTCATGACTATATATCTCGGCTCTTGCAGCTTCGGACAATTTATTATTAACTATTATTTTTAGCGTTCCGTCCGGTGAATTTTGTTTCCCATTTAAATCTGGGAAAAGAGTTTTCCCAGTCAAACCTGCTTCGCCTGTTGACGTGCCACTGATAGTCTCTCCATTAACATCTGGGGCCATTGTTCCTGCAGGTTGATATGACATTTCGCTTGTACCTGCTACACCGTTTTCATCTACATAGTTAAAATGATCATCTAAACTCACATTAATAACGGTTTCTGCATTCGCCAACCCTAATAAACTATTATAATTGCCACTTTCACTACTATGTGAATTAAGCAATTCAAGATTTATATTCCCATTTTCATCAAATTGGATATATTTAGCATCTTCTGCAGTTAAAGTATTTGTAATCATTTGCTGTGCTTCTGCCTGTTGTGCTTGAATACTATCTCCGTTAATATCAATATATCTAATAGGATTATTAGCCCCGTATTGATAAGGTGTTAGATTTATATATTTCTCGGCATAAGCATCCTGGGTAGTAAAGCGTCCTATTTGGGCATCATAGAATCTTGCGCCGTAATCCTGTTAGTCTACTCCCAAAAAACAACACTTCAAAAAGCTTCAGGAACTCCAAAACCGGGTGTCATTCAAAGAACGTTCTGATGTTTAAAGATACCTTTTTTCTTTTAGTTGAGGTAATTGAAAGATGATTTCAGTTAAAAGAAAAAGGTGGTAACGTTGCACACGGTTTCTTCTGCAACAGAACTTTACACTGCGGCTTAACTTTGGCTTAGATACAGACTGAAGCGGGCGGGAGGGGAAGTGTCAAGGTTTCCGGCAAAAAGTTTTTTACCGCTGAAGACCTCAAATAAAAGAAAAAAGTTTTTGCCAGGAACCCGAAGGGCCTGACCTTGACTGCGCAGGGGGCGGAAGCTATCTTTACTAAGCCAAAGTTAAACTCAACTGCCGGGGATTTCCCGTTTGTTCCGGGAGTTCTCTTTCTGGCGGGCAAGCCGCGCCGGCTATTTAACATAGTGTCACATTATAGGCCTGGCCACAGAGTTTGTTTCATAACAGGGCTATCTTCCAGCGCCTATAATGCCGCATTATGTTAATATAGCTTGGGGGTGGTTTGCCCGTGGGGCGGGCTTTGCAGCTCTTTGTAAAGCTTAGGTCGTGTTCCGGATTGCGGGGCTTTACAATGTGCTGCAAACAGGTAAGGCCGGGGCAAAACACCAGAAGGGTACGGCGCGGGGAGCAGCTCACAAAAATGCGGGAGCAATTGAAAGATTTTTGGGAGCTGCGGGGGATTAGTCTTCCTGGTTTCCAGATGATTTGAAGCCTATGCGTTTACGGGTCTTTTGTTCCAGTTCCTGCTGCTTGGATGCTTCTAATTGTTTCAGGTATTCGAAGATCAATAATATCTGATCATCGTGTTCGTCCATTTTCGCCTCGATCTTTTCCAGCCTGTGAAGGATTTCTGCATGTGAAGCCAGCATTTCGCGCATTCTGGTAAAGATTCTTACTATCTGGATGTTTACACTGATCGCTCTGTCGCTGTTTAATACACTGGCTAACATTAATACTCCATGTTCAGTAAAAGCCATTGGTAAGTACCTGGATCCTCCCCAACTTGAGGTGCCAAATTGGCTCCTCAAGTCATTAAACTCATTCGTATTCAACTCGAACATAAAGTCTTCAGGGAACCTTGTTAGGTTTCGCCTCACGGCTCTTTTTAATTGCTTGGTTTCAACACCGTATAATTCTGCAAGGTCTTTATCAAGTAGTACTTTTTTTCCTCGTATAAGATATATTTTACCCATTATTATTTCATCCGGGATGGCTATTTTATTGGACTCTTTTGTCATATGTTTTGTTTTAGCTTGCGTAAATTTATTGTTAAATTCATACCAGTGGGTGACACTTATTTATCGACTCCTGAAGATCTTCAAGATAACCGACCTGGTACCGCTCTGTGGAGCTGATTCGCTTGTGACCTGCCATGTACTGAACTGTCCTAAGATCATACCTCTTAAGCCACAGTGTTATAACGCTCTGACGGATATGCCTGCAGCCGCGGACCTTCGGGCTTATCTGCCTCAGTGCCCTGACCAGGTGCATGAGACTGTTTTTCATCTCCGAAGATCCGTTCATGCTGATAAAAAGCTGACGGCTTAGTTTTTCATGGTCCGGACTCTCTGCCTTGCGCCCGGGAGTGAGATTTTTCTTTTTAACTGATTCAAGGATTGCCGGTCGGATCTTTAAAAGATATTCATGCAGCTCCATTACCTGACAGGCTTCAAGAGAGAGCGTACGCCCGGCTTCATGACGGCTCCCGGGGATCCGGATCTTTCCTTCTCTTAAAAATACATGTACCGGCTCGAGCCTTCTGATATCATCCGTTGTTACAGCCTGACTAACCATCAGCGAGAGGATAACCTTGTTCCTGGCAGTTCTCAGGTCCGTCACGTGGTAACTCTCATATAGAAGCTTTAACTCAGCTTCGGTTAACATTCCTGTGGGGATGTTTTTCTTCTGGGTCCTCAGGTACAGTCCATCAGCAGGGTTATTGCTTATGCGGCCTCGTTTCTGCAGGTAGCTGTAATACCTTTTCACAGCTGCCACCTTGCGGTTGATCAACTTCGGTGAGTCGCCGGACGCCTTGCATTTTGCCATGTAACAGTGGATATCAGTCCGTTTTACCTTTTCTTCAGATATGAAGTTTTCTCTCAGGTAAAACAAAAAATCAGAGGTGTAATTAATATAAGCCCTCACGCTGGAGGGAGAGAGGTAATTTGTCCCTGATTCAGACAAATTGGCCAAAAGTCTTTTTTCAAAGAGATTCTTCTGCTGCAGGTATTTACTCCGATTCATATTTAAGATGGGTATAGATCTGCGTTGTCTCAAGTGAGCTGTGACCCAGGAACCGTTTTATCTTTTCCGGTGACATTCCCGATTGCAGCAGGTGGGTTGCGATGGAGTGCCTCAGGGTATGAAGGCTCCCCGGGCGATCTGTCAGCGCCTTTTCTTTCAGCCCCTGCAGCCTGTCGGCCATGGCCTGCTCGCACATCCGTTTTCCTCTCTGGCTTAAGAAAAAAGCCTGGTCGTTCCCTCTTGCAAGCATCGGCCTTGAGTACGTGAGATAATTATAAAAATCATCTCTTACCATCCCGGTAAACGGAACAAAGCGTTGTTTGTGGTTTTTCCCACGACTCACGTACAGAAGACCTTTCTCAAGGTTTATATCATCCGTATCAAGGTTTATTCCTTCGCTTCTTCTTAGTCCGCAGCCATAATAAACTCCAACAAGCATTGCCCTGTCACGTATCCCCAGCAGATCCCCTTCACAGGCCGAGTAAAGAGCTTTTATCTCCTTCCTGGTAAAAACGTTTATTCTTTTTCTTACTGGTCCTCTTAAGGTGATATCTGTCTCGAAGCCTTCCCGTCCGGTTTCTCTCAGGTACCGGGATAGTTTTCTCAGAGCCGTCAGGTGTGTCCTCAGGTAGTTCCTGCTAAGGCGGCCGCCCCTGATGCGGTTCTCCCTTTTCCCCAGGTAATCAAAGTAATCACTGACGTCTCCTTTGGCGATTTCTCCGGTGTCACTTATCCCGTGATGCTCGAGCCAGTAAAAAAACTCCCTCGCCTTTACCGGCGCATACCTGACGGTACTACGCTCAAAGTTCAACAGCTCGAGCCACTCCCTGAAGGACTTTTCGATAGTTAAAAACTCCTCTGATTGAACCCTGAGATTTTTCATCATTTTACAGGGGGTCTTGCTCTCTCCCGGTTATACATGTTATACTGTTATACTTAAGGCTAACTTTTTTATTTTAATCGAGTTACAAGTGCCGGAGAGCCATGTTATACTTCTGTTATACTTATGTTACACTTAAGATTTTGGATGTTATACCCAGCCTTTTCCGGTGTTATACTTAAAGCTTTTTCTCTTTCTTTTTCCTTTAACCTACCTAGGATCTCATCCAGGATATCTATCCCGGATTTAAGCTTTTCATATTCCTCCCAGGCCGAGATCTCGTACTCGTAGCCGCTTTTACGATTGCCTCCTGCCAGCTGCAGGTAGCCCCTTTGCTCGAGCTCCCTCAGGTACCTGTTCGTTTTCATCGGGTGCATCCGGAAGTGTTCCCGCACCTGCTTTGCATAGATGCTCCGGCGTTCTGATCCTGCCAGGCTTTTTAACCCTTCAAAGAACTGGCGAACCTGGCCGCTAAGCTCGTCTGACTTTCTTAGCAGGCTGTCCTTTATCAGGTAGTTGGCCCACCCGATATCCTGAAGGGTTGTTTCAATATATAAAGTACCGCTGCCATCTTTCTTCCACTCCCTTTGTTTCTGGTGATAAAAAGTGATTATCTCGATAAGCCGGAGGTAATGCATGTTAGTGCGGAGCTTTTTAAAAACGCACTGCGGGATATCAAGCTCTATGGCATAAGGGTTTATTGCTTTCACAGGCCTTAGCAGACGCTGGGCATTTCTAAGGAGCTGGCGCCAGGCGCTTTGCTCTTTCTCATTTATAAGTCCTGCCTGCTGTCTTCTCTGGTAGTGCATCACTGCCTGGGCATGATCAGGGGTTTCATCGACGTGGAGCAGGAATGAACGGTTTGCATTGTTCTCGTAGATCTGCGTGTTTGTTGTGGCTCCTGACACGCACACCGGGCCTTCCACTACAAGCACCCTCTGGACGTTATTTCCCTTGATATCCTTATCCGTCGTGAGCTTTGTTATTGTCTGCCTGCTCATCAGCTCCCTCAGTGGCAGGAAAGCCTGGTAAACACCCTCTAAATCTTCAATCAGCAGGACCTTGTGTTTCCAGAAGTCTTTTTCG
>Ga0208040_1003512_pt1 | contig 12689 bp, 14 predicted proteins | sample AD_UKC083_MetaG_FD_184431 | JGI IMG/M metagenome (GOLD analysis project Ga0208040, IMG submission 184431) | Active sludge microbial communities of municipal wastewater-treating anaerobic digesters from USA - AD_UKC083_MetaG (SPAdes) (version 2) | ecosystem: Engineered > Bioreactor > Anaerobic >... | reverse complement strand
TGCACTCAAGCGAGTTCTTCTCTGACCTGAATATAGATTAATAAGCCGCTACAGTTCCTAACAGGCCGGTATGTTCCATATGCTTGTCATGGTTTTTGCCCCCTCCTTCTGGAACATTAAGTGCATAATGGAAAAATCCTGATCACCTAGCCCAACAATAATGGCGGGGTAGATTTGTATTCAAAAAGAAAGTTCTAGCGTGCGCCGGATCGGCAAAAACCACGCCATCCCCTCCCCAAGGGTCGGGGCACGCAAACGTAACATACCGCCAGAACGTTAGACAGCATTACCACACGACTGGAAAATGAGCAAGAATAAGGTTAACAGTATTGATCATTTGATTGAGAAACTAACGATTGAATTCGCTAAAATCCCAAATTTTCAATTAACTCAATCAGACCCAGATGCCAACCGACTTTTCAACTTTGTACTCAATAAATTTTCAGAAATCCAAGATTTTAAAACACTGTATAAGAGATATTTTATCCCATCAATCAATAAATCAATTGTTGACACCAAAAATGAAATTAAGCATTCTGCATTTAGGAGTTTAATAAACTTTCCAGAAAATCAACTGAAAGGTAACTACTATGATACTATACGATTGGGTTATGTAGGCCTTTTTCATAAAATCGAGAACTTTGTAAAAGATTTAATAAGTGAAACAAACCTGTTATTCAATAATAATTTACTGGGTGAAGATTCAATAAGTCAGTTTTATCTGGTTAAATACAATTTCAAATTTGATAATTGGTACTCAGATACTTGCATCACAAAAATAAACTGGATCAGTAACTGCACTAAACACTATGATGGGTATCCAAAGAAATTACCTAAGTACAAGTATCTATCATATATCCCTGAAAATGTAAGAATAAACATTAATCATGATGAATTTATTGGTGATATTGAGTACGTAGCGAATACCTTCTATTATTATAAACTATCTCAGATTCTAACATTAGGGATTTTCAAAATGGCAAGCGATGAACTGAATAATGATGACTGCTCAGATGAAGTCAAGGAAAAGCTTTCAATTCTTGAATCCAAATTAAAAATCATCATGAAGTAACGCTGTCTAACAGGTCGGTATATGCAATTGGCTCTCCGCACCGCGAGAACTTTCTGGCTAAAGAGGACCGTTAAGTGGTCGGCGGTGCGGCCTGCCCCGGCTCCCGCCGGGGACCCCCTCCTGGTGTCACGGTTTTTGCCAACGCGAGAATAAACAAATCAACATCATAATCCTGCATCGCACCACGAGTGCAAAAACGCGCGCCACCGCGACTCTGCGCCAACATGCACATACCGCCGAACGTTAGTAACAATAGCGGCTATACAATAATCAAAGGGGTAACTGCTCAAATCACAATATAAGGGGGCCGACTGATCCCCTCGCTGCGAAGAGACTCGCCACCGCGCCCCAACTTAGCCTGTTAGGAACTTAAAGAACATTAACAACCAATCTAGCACGAATGGCAAATCACCCCAACTCAGCTGCACTCCTCCGCTTCCTGGGGTAAGTAGCGGCTCGGTGAGAAATCAAAGGAGCCTGTTTAACTGCACTCAAGCGAGTTCTTCTCTGACCTGAATATAGATTAATAAGCCGCTACAGTTCCTAACAGGCCGGTATGTTCCATATGCTTGTCATGGTTTTTGCCCCCTCCTTCTGGAACATTAAGTGCATAGAGGAAAAATCCTGATCACCTAGTCCAACAATAATGGCGGGGTAGATTTGTATTCAAAAAGAAAGTTCTAGCGTGCGCCGGACCGGCAAAAACCACGCCATCCCCTCCCAAGGGTCGGGGCACGCAAACGTAACATACCGCCAGAACGTTATCTGCAAGCCCAAGCAAATCAGCAATCTGCAGTAATTTGACAAAGAATATAGCTTTCAAAACTTCTTCATATCTTTCCACAAATCGTAATATTTTTCGATATGAAAATACGGGCCACGACCAAACTTCTTAATATATCTGGAATAAAATCAACCAAAGATGAAAGTGAACCATGCGAAACATTACCAGGAGAATGGTATGCCGGAATTATGTCTCTCCTGCGTCCAGGTAAATTTGCTGTTCATTTTCTGCACTACCCAACCTACATTTCCATTTTTATTCCAGGCAAATCACTTAATAAGCTAATACCATTGCTACCCCAAAAAGTATCTTCCTACCTCAAGCGTAATGGATATTCAAAACTTGAATCTTCATTCCAGTTAAACACTAGTCCAGAAATATTTGCTACAAATAGCCGGAGCATGTTAGGGCATATGAACCAAATAAAATACGCCATAGAATATCACTTTGCTATCGCATATTCAATTGAGGAAATAGACTTTGAACACATTGAAGATCAATATTTGAAATACTTATTTGGTGGAAAATACAAAGGGCGTAACTACATTACACCAAGGGATCAACTTGACAATTTTCTACTCCAACAGACTATTGATAAGCAATAAAGGGCCAGCAGATAACAGGTCGGTATATGCAATTGCCGCTCCGTGTCGCGACAATTGAGTAACTAAAGAGGCGGTTTTGTGGCTGGCGCCACGGCCCGCCCCGGCTCCCGCCGGGGTCCCCCTGCTGGTGTCACGGTTTTTGCTAACGCGAGAATAAACAAATAACATCATAATCCTGCATCGCACCACGAGTGCAAAAACACGCGCCACCGCGATGCTGCGGCAACATGCACATACCGCCGAACGTTATCTGCAAGCCCAAGCAAATCAGCAATCTGCAGTAATTTGACAAAGAATATAGCTTTCAAAACTTCTTCATATCTTTCCACAAATCGTAATATTTTTCGATATGAAAATACGGGCCACGACCAAACTTCTTAATATATCTGGAATAAAATCAACCAAAGATGAAAGTGAACCATGCGAAACATTACCAGGAGAATGGTATGCCGGAATTATGTCTCTCCTGCGTCCAGGTAAATTTGCTGTTCATTTTCTGCACTACCCAACCTACATTTCCATTTTTATTCCAGGCAAATCACTTAATAAGCTAATACCATTGCTACCCCAAAAAGTATCTTCCTACCTCAAGCGTAATGGATATTCAAAACTTGAATCTTCATTCCAGTTAAACACTAGTCCAGAAATATTTGCTACAAATAGCCGGAGCATGTTAGGGCATATGAACCAAATAAAATACGCCATAGAATATCACTTTGCTATCGCATATTCAATTGAGGAAATAGACTTTGAACACATTGAAGATCAATATTTGAAATACTTATTTGGTGGAAAATACAAAGGGCGTAACTACATTACACCAAGGGATCAACTTGACAATTTTCTACTCCAACAGACTATTGATAAGCAATAAAGGGCCAGCAGATAACAGGTCGGTATATGCAATTGCCGCTCCGTGTCGCGACAATTGAGTAACTAAAGAGGCGGTTTTGTGGCTGGCGCCACGGCCCGCCCCGGCTCCCGCCGGGGTCCCCCTGCTGGTGTCACGGTTTTTGCCAACGCGAGAATAAACAAATAACATCATAATCCTGCATCGCACCACGAGTGCAAAAACACGCGCCACCGCGATGCTGCGGCAACATGCACATACCGCCGAACGTTATGGGGCATTTGAAAACCTCTGGGCAGAAAACGTAAAATAACCAAAAACGATAAAAGATGGACTATTCTAGTATATACTTCAATAAAAATATAGAGAATCTAACCTTTCAAGACATTGTTCACTTCTTTGTTGAATCAAAGGAAGAGTCCTCAACTTTAGAATTCAAATCATTCTCAACAAGATATGGTAACTTTAATGCAAATCTTGAAGGAGTTATTCGGGGTATTTGTGCATTTCTTAATTCCGAAGGTGGCATCATAATATGGGGAGCACCTGAAGGGGTTGCAGTATCTGGCCAGAGCAATAAAATTTATCAAGGTCAACTTGCTCCTCTAACAGAACTTGTCCAAAAGGACTGGTTAATAAATAAAATTTCAGACTCTATAAGTCCCCTTCCTACTGGTATTAAGGTCAGTATACTTAGGGATAACTCAAATGTAGTTTATGTCTTTGAAATACAGCAAAGTAATTACTCTCCTCATCAGTATAAAAGTACCTATTGGGCTCGCTTAGATGGCCAAACCAAACCGGCACCTCACTTCCTAGTTGAAGCCCTTTTCCGTAAGGTTAGATATCCAAATGTTGAGGGATATGTAAAACTTGACCAAATCACTCATGATGGTATAAACTATTTCCTCGACATTACGATTTTCATTTTTAATTTCACTCAACTTCAAAATGAAGAGATGGTCTCAGTGCGATTGATATGTCCTCAAGGTATCTTTGCTGACTCTCGAAATCCGACACAATCAAAAACGTATTTATTTGATGGACATCAACTTATACTTGAGAATCTTATTTATGTTTTACATTATGGGGCACCAGCAATGCATTCTGAAAGATTGATCTTTAATCCAATGGTATTACTGGAATCCCACAATAATAGAGTCGATTTAATATTGTCTTTTGGTGGGAAGAATTCACCTTTGAAAGTCTCAACTTATGAATTAGATTTTTCTAAAATAGACTGGTTTAGAATGGCGGACCCAAATTATCTTTTTTCTGGTATTGAGGAGAATGCTTTCCCATCAGAAAAACAACAAGAGCTTGGAGCGACCAGAGAGACCACGCTACGAACAATTCTAAAAAGATAAAACGCCCCATAACAGGTCGGTATATGCAATTGGCGCTCCGCACCGCGAGAACTTTCTGGCCAAAGAGGGCCGCTAAGTGGTCGGCGGTGCGGCCTGCCCCGGCTCCCGCCGGGGGCTCCCTCCTGGTGTCACGGTTTTTGCCAACGCGAGAATAAACAAATCAACATCATAACTCTGCATCGCACCACGAGTGCAAAAACACGCGCCACCGCGACTCTGCGCCAACATGCACATACCGCCGAACGTTATAAACAATGCGAAACATATGAGAACACTTCTTTTTATTCTATTAACCATAATAACCTTAGCATGTAATCAAAATAGCAAGAAGGTTAAAGCAACATTACTATCAGACACGATCATTACGGTAAAAAATATCGAAGAAAAGGTCACAAATCAGGAAGTCCTTAATAGTACAGTAGAAAATATAAAAACTCAAACACCTGATGACAGTTTAAGGTTAAATGGTGTCCTTGGCCTTTTGGTATGTGAGAATGTATATGATTCCATATTTATTTATAATTCAGACAGTACGGTATTCACAAGGTTTACATACAAAGGTGACGACACAAAAATTTTCTATGATAATCTTAATAGCAAAGTCAAACAATTCAAATTAAATGCTTATCACCCAGACTATGGTTTATTGATTTTTCCGTCTTCACCATTTGGTAAATGGTACGAAATATTCTTAACAGATGATACACCTAAATTCATTCCTAGAAATACTAAATTATTTAAGTTCTATACTTGGCAGGAATATTTATTTTCTGGTTCCTACGTTTCAATTGATGACACTAGAGATATGAATCCAAATAATCCATTTCATGAATTAAAAGATACAACAAGCGCTATAATTGATTTCAATAGGAAACAAGATGAAATCTATTTTATAAATGCTGTCACCATAGAGAATGACTGGGTAAAAGTCTGTTGCGAATACGATAATGGCGATAAAAGATATGGATGGATTAAATGGCGTACTTTGGATAAATTTATACTGAAATTCTTTCTGATCCTATAGTGACAAAACCGCACTGTTTATAACAGGTCGGTATATGTCATTGCCTCTCCGTACCGCGAGAACTTTCTGGCTAAAGAGGAACGTTAAGTGGTCGGCGGTACGGCCTGCCCCGGCTCCCGCCGGGGACCCCCTCCTGGTGTCACGGTTTTTGCCAACGCGAGAATAAACAAATCAACATCATAACCCTGCATCGCACCACGAGTGCAAAAACACGCGCCACCGCGACTCTGAGGCAACGCCACATACCGCCGAACGTTATGCAAAATGCTATGTAAACTCTCAAAACCAAACATAAGAATGAAAAAACTTACTCTTCTACTACTAATCCTTATTTCTTTTTCACAATTCTTTATAAGCTGTAATAATGAAATAGAAACATGCACAATAACTGGAAAGGTTATTGGGAGATCCTCCGACACCTTAATAGTGATGAATGCTCTCGACGATGCGTGGTTCGCAGAAACTAGAATCCCCATCACAGATAGCACCTTTTCATATGAAGTTGAGGCTAAACCTGCCCAAGCATACTGGTTAGTATTTCAGGATGAGATTGAATCAGGAGGATTTAGACCAATTACATTTTTCCCCGATACTAAGAATATTTATTTCACCCTGCATTCTATGGATCAATATGATAGAAACATAATTGAGGGGGGAGAATTGAATAATCAGTTGAGAGAATTTAATGAATTGTTTGAGAGTGCATTTAGGAGCAGGTATCAACCTATGAACGATAGCATTAGAATTCTTTTTGAAACAAATCAGTATCATAGTGATTCTATGAGTGTCTTATATGAGAGATTAAGACAATCCAAGAGTCAGGATACCAATATAGTACTCTATGAGAAGATGGAAGGAATCAAGGAAAGAGGGAATCATTTGACAGAAAAAGCAAAAATATTTGATGCGAAGATCAAAGAAATTAGCCAAGAACAATTTCGATTGATTCTTGATTATATAGAAGATAATCCAACAATAGTAACATATTATCTCTTTATTGACAGATGTCTGATCAATCCCGTTGAGAATGTAGATATAACACGTTTTAATAAAATGCAGGAGGTATTGTCAAACAAATTTAAAGATCATCCCTATCGACAAGTATCAGAAGACCTTCTAAATAGTTTAAATATAAGAGTTGGAGGAAAATATATCAATTTCACGCTTCCTGACTTGGATGGCAAAAAACACCAATTATCTGACATCATTGATGGTAAGATAGCACTAATTAATCTTTGGGCAACATGGTGTGGTCCGTGTATCGCAACTTCTAGAACAATGATCCCGGTATATAATGAGTATAAAAATAAAGGATTTACAATTGTTGGTGTAGCTGCTGAAATTGATAATACAGATAGACTAATAAAAACATTGGAAAGAGAAGAATTCCCATGGTTAAACCTCGTTGAACTGGATCATCAAAATAATATCTGGAATAAATATGGCATACCAAATGCCGCAGGCAAGACAATCCTTGTTGACACTAATGGTGAAATTATTGCGATAGATCCCACCTCTGAGGAGATAAGAAGAATATTAATTGAGAAACTTCAGTAAAAGCACTTTGCATAACAGGTCGGTATATGTCATTGGCTTCTGCACCGCGAGAATCTTCTGGTCAAAATGAAAGAGCTTCAATGGCGGTGCAGGCCGCCCCGGCTCCCGCCGGGGACTCCCTCCTGGTGTCACGGTTTTTGCCAACGCGAGAATAAAGTAATAGCCGCTTAACCCTGCATCGCACCACGAGTGCAAAAACGCGCGCCACCGCGACTCTACGCCAACGCCACATACCGCCGAACGTTAGCACAAATTTCAGCTAAAGACCAGATAATCTAGATTATGCGAAATTTTCATTGTCACATTATTTGACCCTGGCTTCATAGATCTTGCAATTCAAATATTTTCTCTTTTCTTAATAACCTAAAACACATTACCATGAGAACAAAACAGAGCATCATTTCATCCTTATTAGTCTTTATTATTTTAGCAACTGCAAATCTATCTTGTAACACCACGAGAAAAGCAGTATCATGTCCAGAGATTTCACTCTCAAAGAGTGATTATAGAGCTCAACGTAAAATCAGGACTAATCATCGTTATATAGCTCATAATAATAAATTTAAAAGCCAAAAATTACATCGCTCTAAAATAGTTCAGAAAAAAGAATATATACCTTATGTACCCATCGCTGCTGTTGAGAGCAATAGTCAAATCAATATAATACAATATAATAAAAGCCTTATGGCTTCAATTGATAATACTTTTCATCCAATTTATAATGTAAAAGTGCCATCTGTCTCCAGCAGTTACAACGAAAGTAAAGCCAAACAGGATACTAACAAAATACAAGAAGTTAAATGTGATACAATCATTCTTAAATCTGGATCAATCATTATTGGACGAGTTGAAGAAATCGGGCAAAGTGAATTAAAATACAGAAGATGTAATAATCTGACTGGTCCAATAATATCAGTACTAAAATCAGATGTTACCAAGGTTCTTTATTCAAATGGGACAAGCGATCTTTTTGGTCCTCAAGACACTGCAATCCCAAGCCAAGATTATTATCCAAATCAGAATTATTTGTCATCAACAAATACGATTCCTGCTAAGGTTGAAGGCTTGGGTTTAGCTGGATTTGTCTCGTCACTTGTTGGTCTATTTATTGCTTCTATTCCGCTTGGAATTATTGCTATTGTATTTGGAAACATTAGTCTATCTAAAATCAAAAAGAATCCTCAAAGATACAAAGGAAAAGGTTTTGCAGTTGCTAGCATTATAATAGGTATTGTAGATGTTGTAGCCATGATAGTATTATTAGGTTCGCTTTAATAATATAACTTGGAACTGTAAGATCAATAGAACAAATCATTACAGTCGAATAAATAAAAAAGCATTGCCTAAAGAAAAAGAAAACAAAAAAGAGAAATATAACAACACACCCATGACTCTTTTTTGCTTCAGGATGGTTTTATCTTAACGCCACAATAAAGAAACTTGTGCTAACAGGTCGGTATATGCAATTGGCGCTCCGCACCGCGAGAACTTTCTGGCTAAAGAAGATCGCTAAGTGGTCGGCGGTGCGGCCTGCCCCGGCTCCCGCCGGGGACCCCCTGGTGGTGTCACGGTTTTTGCCAACGCGAGAATAAAGTAATAACCATCATAACCCTGCATCGCACCACGAGTGCAAAAACACGCGCCACCGCGACTCTGCGCCAACTGCACATACCGCCGAACGTTAGGCAAAATTTATAAAACGCCACAATGATACAAACAATTCTGATCCTTCTTGGAATTCCAATTCTACTCCTACCCCTATTTTGTACCTTATCGAAAAAGAAGAAGTTAACAATTTGGGGCGGGATATTTATCCTGATTTGCATAGCTTTTGCAATTCTTGAGTACTTAAATGTAAGAATGGCTTCAAAAGCAGAAGAAAGGCTAAACGATGAAAAACAAACACTGAATCATAGAGTAGATTCGCTATTAGACCAAACTAGGGACCTTTCAGATACTGTCTACTTATTTAAAAGTATATTAAGCTCTCTAGATTATCAATTTACGATTACAAATGAGAGGTTAACATCAATTCGTAAAGCTAATGATAGTCTAAACAACAAGTTGATTGTTTCAGATCGTCCGGTTTTTAATCTAAGTGCATCAAAGATAATTAAGAGCAACTCTCCTGATTCTCTGCATTCACTGGAGTTTACGTTTACAAATTACGGAATTAGGTCTGCTACCAACGTTTTCGGAAAGACGTATGTCTCTTTTAGAGACACTACATGGGATACTGGAACTATATCAGTAAGTAGATCAGATGTATTTCCAAGTAAACAAGGATTTGTACTTCACATGCCTATGAAATATAGTCTTCAAGATGCTACCTATCAGTATCCTATAATTTACTATTTCAGGTTCACTTACTCTGATATAATTCTAGATACTATTTACACATTGGAATCGGCTTTAAAAATTAGCCCATCAATTTTAACTGAACTTACAATGTGTAAAGAATGGGAAGTTGAAAAGATAAGAAAAGCAGTCAATTCCAAATAAACTTTGCCTAACAGGTCGGTATATGGCATAGGCGCTCCGCACCGCGAGAACCTTCTGGCTAAAGAGGAACGCTAAGTGTTCAGCGGTGCGGCCTGCCCCGGCTCTCGCCGAGGACCCCCTCCTGGTGTCACGGTTTTTGCCAACGCGAGAATATACTAATAACCGCATAATCCTGCATCGCACCACGAGTGCAAAAACACGCGCCACCGCGACTCTGCGCCAACGCCACATACCGCCGAACGTTATGCCGCATGCTAAGTCAGCTCCTATTTGAATGAAATTATGGCCGATCTAGACAAAATAGAACAAACAATAAAGAATGGTGATGAACCATTACTATGCCAATATAATAGACTTCCACTCACCATTAAAGACTTTTGGGCTTGGAGTGCCTCTGATATAATGAGTAATACAACAAGAAGTCGATTTGCCGAATTCATTGTTGCTACTGCTACTAATGTTGATCTTAGAATTCCCCGCCAAGAATGGGAATCATATGATCTGCTAACCCCCGAGGGCATTAAAATTGAAGTGAAATCATCAGCCTATATTCAGTCCTGGTATCAAAAAGAAATATCAAAAATTATCTTCTCGATTAAACCTGCCAGATACTGGAATAGTAGTAATGGAGAACAAGAGTCAATTGCCATTAGACATGCCGACATATATGTAATGTGCCTGTTAAAGTATAAGGATCAAAGTACGATCAATCCACTTGATATGGACCAATGGGATTTTTACGTTTTATCAAGACAGGAACTAGATAACTATAAACGTAGTAAGCATTCAATAACCTTGAAATCACTTGAAAACCTAACCAAACCAGTTACATATACTGGGCTGCTCGATGAAATTAAAATAAAACATCGTTATCAAAAAAGCACGACGGCATAACAGGTCGGTATATGTCATTGGCGCTCCGCACCGCGAGAATCTTCTGCCTAAAGAGGATGGTTAAGTGGTCGGCGGTGCGGCCTGCCCCGGCTCCCGCCGGGGACCCCCTCCTGGTGTCACGGTTTTTGCCAACGCGACAATAATCAAAACAACATCTTAACACTGCATCGCACCACGAGTGCAAAAACACGCGCCACCGCGACTCTGCGCCAACGCCACATACCGCCGAACGTTGGCGGTAAGTATGAGTTTTGGAATTGTCAGAAAAAAAAGCATGAAGAATAGGATCTAAATTACAATACCTCAAGCAACTTTTCCTATGCATCCAAATATATCTTTTTACCATTAACTGCACTTTAAATATTACTATTTATCCTTAAACACAAAATTCATATCAATCCACAATAAAATGGTCAATGACGCATCTAAACCACAGAATATTAGATTCCTGGACTGATTGCAAAATTTCTCTGATGAATTCTAAAAAAAGTGCATTCTCATAAGTAATTATTCAAAAATGTGAATCAGAGTTTACTTTTTGCAGATACTGATTATCCAAACGATCAGGTCGAAGGATATACGCTTTCACAACTAGATAATGCCTTATTCCTCTCTAATGGAATCTGGTGGATATGGCAGTTTAGGATACAAGATATGTTCAATAATCCTACTGAGACTTATGTCGATTATTTATTTCAGAATTATAAATAAATCAAATAATTATGAAGCCAATAATTAACTGTTTGTTGCCTGTGTTTGCATTGATCAGCGCCTTTGTACTGGGAGGCTGTGAAAGAACTTGGTATAATGACTACACTATAGCAAATAGCACTGATCACGAAATCGAAATTAAGGCATATAATGTAAATGGAGTTTCTGCAGACAAAATCAATTACTTGGAAAGAATAGTAATCCTTGCCCATTCAGATTATTCCGTTTCAAAGGCCAGAGGCTATGGATCCGAGGAGCAGGGAGTATTCAAAACCATAGAGACCGATTCTGTGGTCATTATCTTTGATAATGTAAGAATCATAAAGCAATGCTGTGATGAAGTCCTGGGAAGTAATTGTGATTTCGACAGAAATGTCATGAATTATGCAGAATCGTATGATATTGTCAAAAGCGGCAGATCTTGTGGAAAGGATGAATTCCGGTATACATTTACTATCACTGAGGAGGACTATAATAATGCCATCATTATAGATGGCAAATGAATTAATCCCATCAAACAATCAACTGGGGCAAGACTTAAAGGTCTAGTTTTATCATTATTAATTAAGCAAATTAAATACCTACCGCCAACAGGTCGGTATATGTCATTGGCTCTCCGCACCGCGAGAACTTTCTGGCTAAAAAGGACTGTTAGGTGTCCGGCGGTGCGGCCTGCCCCGGCTCCCGCCGGGGACTCCCTGATGGTGTCACGGTTTTTGCCAACGCGAGAATAAAGTAATAACCATCACAATCCTGCATCGCACCACGAGTGCAAAAACGCGCGCCACCGCGACTCTGCGCCAACGCCACATACCGCCGAACGTTAGTAACAATAGCGGCTATATAATAATCAATGTATTAACTGCTCAAATCACAATAAAAGGGGGGCAAGCATTTCCTCTCGCTTCGAACAGTCTCGCCTTCGCGCCGCCACTTAGCTTGTCAGGAATTTAAAGAACATTAATAACCTGTCTAGCACGACTGCCGAATCACCCCAACTCAGCTGCACTCCTCCGCTTCCTGGTTTAAGTAGCGGCTCGGCGAGAAATCAAAGGAGCCTGTTTAACTGCACTCAAGTGAATTCTTCTCTGACCTTAATAAAGATTAATAAGCCGCTACAGTTCCTAACAGGCCGGTATGTTCCATATGCTTGTCATGGTTTTTGCCCCCTCCTTCTGGAACATTAAGTGCATAATGGAAAAATCCTGATCACCTAGTCCAACAATAATGGCGGGGTAGATTTGTATTCAAAAAGAAAGTTCTAGCGTGCGCCGGACCGGCAAAAACCACGCCATCCCCTCCCAAGGGTCGGGGCACGCAAAC